>Ga0206683_10001678_pt1 | contig 15247 bp, 15 predicted proteins | sample M280m12015metaG_FD_155483 | JGI IMG/M metagenome (GOLD analysis project Ga0206683, IMG submission 155483) | Ammonia-oxidizing marine archaeal communities from Monterey Bay, California, United States - M2 80m 12015 | ecosystem: Environmental > Aquatic > Marine > Intertidal zone | place: USA...
TGTCTCCCCTCGGACGCAGCAAGATATTGAGCTATGACCCCATCGATCTTTGGGTCGACGGTGGAGCGCTGGAAAACACCCAACGCCCACGTAATTTTGGTCCTGCTCGAACGCGCGACACCATCGGCCGTTTACTACTCAGAATCCTCGACCGCAGGTCCGGCCGCTTCGATGACGCTCCGGCCGACGATGAACTCGACTTAAGCCAGTTTGCTGCGTGGGATGTGCACAGCGTTGGGCGCCTCGAACGTATCGGCCTCGGAGGCCAGAGAAAGCGCCGTTTATACCAGTTCCGAAACAGGCATGGATTTACTGACGTAGCCGACGCCGCGTTTGATGAACTGTGGGGCTCAAGCGAACTCAGTTGGACCGAAATCGAACGCCTATCTGTGGGTTGTCGTACCTAGCGTCACGGCACCAATTCAATTCTTCAACGCCGCCACCTGGCTGGCTATCCACGGGTAGGTTTCTGCCAAACCCGCGGCCAAATCGAAACGTGGCCGATAGCCGAGGGATTCAATACGATCATTAGAAAAGTTGCGGTTTAGGACCCCCACGGGGCCAGGCACCCACACCGGAGTGATGTCTTTCTCAGCAACGTCGGCAACCAGGTCCACTAACTGTTTCACTGAAACGTATTGCCGAGTACCAATGTTCGTCGGTTCGCGAACATCGCTATCCACCAGACGGCGGACACCATCTACCAGATCGTCGATGTAGACGAAGCTGCGCATAGCGGATCCGTCTCCCCAAACTTCGATGGTTCCATCAACGGACTCAACGATTTTTCTGCTGAGAGCTGCAGGGGCCTTTTCTCGGCCACCGTTCCATGTGCCCTCGGGGCCGTAACAGTTCTGAAAACGAGCGATACGCGGCTCGAAACCATGTTCCCTCGCGTAGGAAGCCACGGCGCGTTCAGCGTAAAGCTTCTCCCAGCCGTATTCGTTGTCTGGCGCAGCAGGATACGCATCGTCTTCTGTTAACTCGGGTTCACCCAACTCCATATCGCGGTACACACACACCGAACTCGCCAAGAAATAACGTTCGATGCCGGCGCTTGCTGCGGCCTCAACCACATTGAGATTGATCAGCATGCTGTTATGCATGATCTGAGCTTCGGCTTGATGAATGAATCCCATTCCTCCCATATCGGCAGCAAGTTGGTAGACGTCGTCAATACCGCCACTCAACGCTGCAGCTGCAGATTGCTGCTCGCGCAAGTCGGCGACCATGAATTCATGCGCAGGTGAAACGCTCCATTCGGGGTGTTTGATATCGACGCCCCGCACCCAATAGCCCTCGTTGACCAACCGCTGAACTAGATGACTTCCGATAAAACCGCCGGCGCCACAAACAACTGCTCGCTTTGTCACGTGGTCCTTTCAGTTCAAGTCGTGGGCGCTAACGCCCTCCAAGAGGTCAACATCTGGGCGGTGGGTCAGGATCCCTGAACACGATTCAGCCATTTCGACCATAACAGCGGAGTCGAAATGCGTTCGGGCAGCTTCCTCAGAATCCCACTTCTCGATTATGACGAAATGGTTGGGGTCAGAAAACGAGACACAAAGATCGACATTGCGGCACTCAAGTTGATTTCGAGTCATTACGACGTACTTCGAAAGCACCGGTAGTAATAGCTCGGCGTCGTTGGCATCAAAAGTCAGTTGAACAAGAGCAATTTCAAGGTCATCGTCTGGGATAGCTGTTGGTTCGGTCATGTTGTGCTCGTGGTGAGTGTCGGAAATCGCGATTCCAGCCGGTAGTTTCCAGGCAAGCGATTAGGCTCAATGCTTTGAGTCTGTGAAATAGATCGTGTCGGCAACGTGACGAGCGTACCGGCGGACGGTGCCCCTGCGGGGTCGTCTCACCGGTCAGGGGAAAGAGGTCAGCAGGTGGCCAAGAATCGGGTCGAACGGGACGAAGAAGATCTCGTCCGTCTGTACCTCACCGACATCGGTCAGTATCCGCTCCTGACAAAAGATGACGAGGTGCGACTCGCCCAGGAGATTGAAGCTGGTGCTGAAGCCAGAGCAATGCTCGAAGCCGATCAGCTAGAAGACGGCTCTCCCGTAACGCCCCCTAAGAAGCGTGAACTTCGTCGAGCTGACCGTAAAGGCGAAAGAGCTGAGCGCACTTTCGTTCAATCCAACCTTCGCCTAGTGGTTTCGATTGCAAAGAAATATCAGGCTTCAGGGTTGCCGCTGCTGGATCTGATTCAAGAGGGAAACCTGGGACTCATGCACGCTGTCGAGAAGTTCGATTGGCGTAAAGGTTTCAAGTTTTCCACTTATGCGACGTGGTGGATTCGCCAGGCCATCACTCGTGGCATCGCCAATACGGGCCGCACCATCAGACTTCCGGTGCATGCAGGTGACACCCTCGCGCGGCTTCAAAAAGCTCGGTCGCGTTTGGAACTTAAATTTGGGCGTCCAGCGACGCTGGCAGAGCTCGCTGTAGAAGTCGACATGCCTGAAGACAAAGTGTCTGAAGCACTTCGATTCGCTGCTGAACCGCTATCTCTCTCGGAACCATTACGTGAAGACGGCGACGCCGAGTTAGGCGACGTAGTCGAAGATAGAAATGCTGAAGATCCCGAAGAAGCGGCTGCAGTCTCGCGGCTCCCCGATGAGATCGCCAAACTCCTCGGTCCTCTCGACGAACGAGAGAGAGAAATCCTGAAACTCAGATTCGGGCTTGATCGCGGCGAACCTCGAACTCTTGAAGAAGTGGGTGAGCACTTCAACCTCACCCGCGAGAGAATCCGACAGATTGAAGCGCGGGCAATGTCCAAACTTCGGCACCCAAGTAGCGACACTGGGGCCCGAGACCTCCTCGGAGTCTGAAATCGCGATTCCGGTAGTTTTCGTACCTACGTTCCGTATTTAGTTTTCAGCGAGTTTCCGGGCAGCGATTGCTACCAAGGCGCCGACGACAATTGCCAGCAGGAGCTTCTTCACGTTGGTTCCTTTCCATCATTTGGTTTTCAGTGTGTTGGACTAGTGAGTTGGACAGACTTGGCGGAGGTGGACGGGAATCGAACCCGCCGGACGGGGATCACCCATCCCACCCGCTTTGAAGGCGGGGGAGCCCACCAGGCGCTCGGACACCTCCGAGTTCAGTCTGCCTCGCGCGAGGGCACATTGAAAAGGAGAAACCGAGAATCGGACCTAAAGATGTTGTCTGAACTGAACTAGCGCCAAGCGGTATTGCTGACCTCAAGGGTGCGTTCAAACTTTTTTTGCTTCTGACGCTAAACAGGTGTTCAATAACACGCGTGTAATTACGACGACGTCATCATGGCGAGTCGGGCGAATCAGGGCGGAAATATATGGCGTTCGTAGACGAAAGCAGTAGCCAAACCGAGGAAAGCGGCTGGTGGGATTACGCAAACTGTTTAGGCGTTGATCCAGATCTCTTTTTCCCTGAGCGGGGGGCGAGCACTAAAGAAGCTAAAGAAGTGTGCCGGGGGTGCATCGTTCGCGAGGACTGTCTTGAGTATGCGTTGAGTCACGGCGAGAAATTCGGTATTTGGGGCGGTATGAGCGAACGAGAACGTCGCCGCCTGCGCCGACAACGAGCCCTTGCTCGTCGCGCTGCCGCCGAACGAGCAAGCTAGACACCGAATTCCTGGTGATCTCCTTACAGCGATTCAGTGCGCTGGTATCCTCACCCTTGTGAATCTCGGCGGGTCAGAACTGATCATCATCCTGGTCATCGTCTTGGTGCTCTTCGGTGGTGCCAAACTCCCGAAGTTGGCTCGATCTCTCGGGCAGGCACAAAAAGAGTTCAAGGATGGCATCAAAGATGGAGATTCGCCGTCTCCCGAAGACAGTGCCGGAGAATAGCTATACGTTGCCCAATCAAGAGATCTGAAGAGACGACTCCCGCAACAAGACTTGACGTCTCGCTTTTAAGATCCGGCGTCTTTGACGTTCAGATGCTCCGCCCCACACACCGTGCTCGACCCGATTTGCCAGGGCGTATTCAAGGCAGGGTGACTGTGATGGGCAGCCCTCACACAATTTTTTTGCCCGTTCAACGCCCACACCGTCACTGGGAAAGAAAATAGACGGATCTCGATCAGCACAGTTACCTCGGCTCATCCAACTCGTGTCAATGGAAATGTGGCTCATTGCTTGGGCTCCGTCGGTCGTTGCGAGGGTGATTTCTTGCGCCTTGCTATGACTATGACTCCCAATGACGGCAAACGGTTCCAAATATTTGATGTTCTTATGAAAAATTCATTCCGAGAAGAATGGGAGTGCATTCCCAAGACGCTTGTTGGAGCTAATGGTTCCCGAAGCCGGCGCCGGTACAGTGATGCGGTCGCTGTCGAAGGAGCATCGGTGACCAACTTCGAAATTGATGAAGAACTCCCTCCCCCCGAGACCGGCGTGCGAGTCGTCTACCTCGGTCCGGTCTCCCCACATTGGGATATCCAGGGACTTTTTGGTGAACAAGCAGTGGTGGACGAATTTCGGCGCCGAACAGTGGCGCGTCTCCAGCTTCTTCCACCTCACGATCCCCAGTTCAGACGCAATCGTGAACGTGTGAACCGCGACGCAGAACGAGAAAACTTGCACCTCGAGTGGGATTTGGGTGTCCCCGAAGACGAAGAAGAGTAATCCAGGCCTGATGAGGGTCCTGATAACCAACGACGACGGCGTCGCTTCTGAGGGTCTATGGGCCCTAGCTCGACGTGTTGTTGACGCCGGCTACGAAGCGGTAGTCGTAGCTCCTGCCTCGGATATGACCGGCATGGGTGCAGCGATCGGCGGAGACCTTCACGGTGGCGAACTTCGAGCTCAAAAAATTGTGCGAGAAGACCTAGGCGACACACCGTGCTGGGCGGTAGACGGACCACCTGCTCTTTGCGTGATCATGACCCAACTCGGCGCTTTCGGAAACCCAGTTCCGATGGTGGTATCAGGCGTGAACCCGGGCTTGAATTGCGGCCGATCGGCACTGCACAGCGGAACTGTGGGAGCTGCTCTCACCGCAGCCAACAACGGCGCTCATGGGATCGCGGTCAGCCTCGATGTAACAGATGCACCGATGGAGTGGGGTATTGCGGTCCACCTCGTACCGGAAATGATTGAACGCCTTAGGTTGATCGAGAAGGGGCGCAGAGTTGTCAATATCAACGCCCCAAACATCTCGTTGACCGAAGTAGTGGGTGTTCAAATCACCGGGCTCGCGAAATGGGGGGATGCTGCAGGAACCTTGCAATCCTCCGGAGATGGATCTTGGTCGTTTGAACGACAGCCCGGTGATCCAAAACGACGGATCGCAGGCACCGATAATGCGGCTGTTAGAGAAGGCAGTATTTCTGTATCTGAGCTAGTTGGGTTGAAGGTTCAAACATCTGATTTGGACCTCACGGATCTCGCGCTCTAACAACGTCTCCAGACCGAAATTTTATTTAAAAGAAATCTTGAAAATCCTTCCGCGAGAGGTCGAGGGGTACTACGTTGCCGGTCGTGGCCCGTCCCCCCGGTATCGCTGGCCGTCAAATGCCAACGGGTGCTCGCGCAGCTCTCGTTGTCGCGCTGATTTACCTGTTTTTGGTAGGTGTTTCCTCCCTCGAGGCTGGCATCAAGATCATGGGCGCCGACACCCAAGAACGCTTGTTTTCAGCGGTCAGTAATCCGATTGCAGGTCTTTGTGTCGGAATCTTAGGGACAGTGCTTGTCCAATCGTCATCGGCCAGCACTTCAGTAATAGTCGGTCTTGTGGCATCTGGCGCACTTGGCGTAGACCAGGCCGTTCCAATGGTCATGGGAGCCAACATAGGAACCACCGTCACTAACACGCTCGTCTCATTAGGACATGTTCGTCAATCAGCAGAATTTAAACGAGCGTTCGCTGCTGCAACCGTCCACGACTTCTTCAACGTCTTGGCTGTTTCGATTCTTCTTCCGGTCGAATTGATCTTCAAACCAATTTCAGGAATAGCGAAATGGATAAGCGAACTCCTCGTCGGTTCCGGAGGAACCGAGTGGAAAAGCCCAGTAAAGAAATGGGTAAAAGAACCCGTTGGATGGCTGAAAGACCTTTGGGACCAGTTCGGAGCGTCAGGCAACGTTAAAGGTGCCCTCATGGTCGCAACGGGACTCGTGATCGTCCTGATAGCTCTCGCCTTGGTCACCAAAAACATGAAAGCCCTCGTGGCAGCGCGAATTGAAAGATCCCTCAACTCGATCCTCGGCAAAGCCGGGGGACTAGTAGCTCTCGTGGTCGGCATGATCGTGACGATCGCCGTGCAATCCTCAAGTATCACAACCTCAATACTGATACCGCTTTCAGCAGCTGGAGTGCTGACCCTACGAAACGCCTACCCAGTCACACTGGGCGCAAATGTAGGAACGACCATTACGGCGTTGCTCGCTGCTCTTGCAGCCTCAAGTCCCGACTCGTTGACCGTAGCTTTAGCGCACACGACCTTTAACGTCATCGGCATTCTGTCTTTGTACGCCCTACCGTTCTTCAGAGAAGTTCCGGTGATTGCAGCGACGGCAATGGCCGAGATAGCTGTACGCAGACGAGTCCTAGCGGTCTGTTACGTCGTCGGACTGTTCATTGTTGCACCTCTGATTGGTGTAGCTATCCTTCGATAACGGGGAGTTTCATATGGTTCTTTCATTTTTCCGAGGAGGCGACACAGGGCTAGATCATGTCGTCACCCGATCAGTTGCCATGGTGAGCGACGCCCGCCATTCGTTTGACCTTGCATGCACAGCGCTGATGAGCGGAGCGGACCCCCGTACCATCGCAGACGATGTGCGAGAAACAGATCTGCGTATCAATGCCAACGAGCAACAACTACGCGGCGAGCTTGCGGTACATATCAGTGTTCACGGCCCCAATGACATCGGTGAAGTCATTGGGCTCATACTTTTGTTGAAAAAAATTGAACGCGTTGGCGATCACGCAAAAAACATCCTCGACCTCGCGGAAAGCGGTGTTTCCTTTATCGGCGAACCCGATATTGATGGGTTGCTTGAGGAACGCCGTATCGTCTCAGGGTTCTTCACTGAAGCGAGCGAAATTTTGGCTGAACACGATGGAATACCGCAAAGCTTCCGCGAACGGGTTGACGTTATGACATCCCAGATTCAGTCACGTATTGACGGATACATGACGTCGGAACAACCTGGCCATCAAGTCGTACCCCGAGCCGTGTACCACCGGTATCTCAAACGAATCGTCGCCAACTTGAATAGTGCTGTCTTTGCAGCAACCGAACCCGTCAGAGTCACCGGTAGCTCCGACTGAAGCGACCAGTTTTAGTTTGCTTGGGAGTGCACCATTTAACTGGGCCCTAGGGTGACACCGTGGAAGAGGCACCAGATTTCCCAACCCCGGTTTCGGACCCAAACGCCGGCGGAATCAGTGACCACAGCACGTCGCCCAAAAACAGAGCTGCCCTAGGCCCATTCGCTCGTCTCGCCAGAGTGCAACTGGTCTCTGCCGCTGGCGACGCGCTTTTCACAATTGCTCTCGCTGGTTCACTGTTTTTCAATCTTGACCCTGCAGCAGCGCGACCCAAGGTTGCGTTGTACCTCATTTTGACCATCGCCCCATTTGCCATCGTTGGGCCCCTCATTGGGCCGCTCATAGACCGATTACGCGGGGGACGACGCGCAATGGTGATCGCTAGTGGCATGGGGCGAGCTGTTTTAGCGTTCCTAATGATTCGCCATCTAAATTCTCTGCTGCTTTTCCCCGAAGCATTTGGCGCGTTGGTTCTGGGAAAGACTTACCACGTCGCAAAAAGCGCAATTGTGCCTGGCCTAGTACGCGGGCATGAAGACCTCGTGGAAGCTAACTCAAAGTTGGTGTTGCTCAGCGGCATCGGTGGAGCCTTAGCCGCGGGTCCCGGGCTGCTTCTGGGTCTGATTGGGTCCGAGTGGGTTTTGGGAGTCGCAATGATTGTTTTCGGAGCGGTAGTACCTCTGGGGGCGCGGCTCCCGCGCACCTCAATTGCATCTGAACCCATGCAACAAGACGAACGCAGCGATCTACGCAGCGGCGGGATCGTTCTAGCGGCTTCGGCGATGGCGATACTTCGAGGCATGACCGGCTTCACGTTGTTCCTTGTTGCTTTTTGGTTGCGTCGCGAAGACGCCTCGGTTATCTGGTTCGGATTAATGGTGGCCGCAAGCGCCATAGGCGCACTCATTGGCGCGGTAGCCGCACCGTTCCTTCGTCGAGTTGTGCGCGAGGAATACCTGCTCGGCGGAGTTCTTATCATCGCGGCCGGGGTTGGGTTTTTAGCGATCTTTCCTGGTGACCGCATGGCCGTACTGGGGTTCGTCGCCAGTGTCGGTCTTGCAGCTGGCCTAGGCAAACTTTCCTTCGACGCCATCGTCCAACGCGACGCACCGACCGTCAACCAAGGACGCTCCTTTGCGCGATTCGAAACGCGATTCCAACTTTGTTGGGTCATAGGAGCGTTGATTCCCGTCGTGGCCCCCAACGGAGTTTTGCCCTTACGCGCAGGGCTAATCATCCTCGCTCTTTCCAGCGCATCGGCAGCGTTTCTCTATCTCGGTGGGCTCGTTGCCCTAGCACGAGGAAAACGAACCCCATCTCGCGTCATCGCCGACCAGGTCTGGACTGAAGCCAGATACGACAAACTTAGTGAACGACTACCGACATGGATGAGTCGGATTTTGCCTAATCCTTCAGACCGAAAGACTGATCAATCCTGATCTAGTTCGGGTAAATCAATCCGAGCTAACCACAAACCAGGTGCCGTGATCTCGTTCGGCGTTGGTAGCGCCCTTTCGTCGTTCCATAGACGCATGAGAGCCTCATCGCCAGCTCGGTCGATCACCCCGGCAATGAACGCCTCTCCGCGGTCAACGAGCTCTGAGGTGATCTCAACCCCAAATAACTTTTCAACAAAACGGTCGCTTCCGCTCGCAGTAACTCGCCGTCGACGGAAGACCTCAGAGAGCGACTGATAAGAACCCAGCAAACCGGTTCCGACTTTTTCGATCACGTAGTCGACGTAACCAACAGTCAGAGCCAACAATGATTCGAGTTCGGGAACAACGGCAGCTTGCGCATCCGATCTCAACGCTCCCAACATCGTTTCAGGGTCACCCAAAGCATTCTGCAAGGTCTGCTGCAACTCCTCAGGATCCCCACTCCCAAAATCTAAATCAGCGAACCGGTCTTCGAAAGCGCGACTGTCGGTTTGGAAACCATCAATATATTTGTTCAACAAACGTTCAAATGTTCCCCTTACGTGAGGAACTGAAAGAACGGAATGCATAGCTATTTCGTAGATGCATACCCAAAGTTGCACGTCTTCAATGGGAAGTGACCACTCGGCAGAAAATTCTTCGACGTTGCCTACAAGGATTAAAATTTGGTGATCAGGCCGAGGTATTGGAAGCGCGTAATTGCCGAACGCTCGCGTAGCCAGATGGCCAGCCATTGAACCAGCACTCATTGCCATCATCATGGGATTAAGCGCCCGCATTAAACCGTCGAGAATTTGGGCCTCAGCAGCGGCCAATTCGCCTGGGCGGGTTCCTGCCGCGAGACGTTCGGCTAGACGTTCCATTAACGGCCGATATGCCTCTAAAGCTGCCCACGCCCACTGTGCCCGAGTTGCAGGTACCACCGTGGCGGGTTGGCCCGAAACCCCGGGCTCAAGCGATGTGACGTTGGCAACATGTAATTCGGCAACGCGTGCCAGCTCAACAAGCTTCACTCTTTGAACGGGATCGACGTTGGGTTCGGAAACGCCCTCCGTAGCGATTTGTTGGGCGAACTGGCGAGCCACGTCCCACGCGATCGGGCCCTGCCCTTTGAAGAGCTTGCCAAGATCACCCAAGAACGGGAGCCCCCCGAAAGGGTCGTCTTTGTCAAAAGGATCGTCACTAGCCACGTCTGCATGGTAGGCCGGTGCTTGTGCAGCTTCACCCCAGCCCACCCAACAAGCATTCGAGAGAAGTAGGAATTAGTACATGACGGTCGTGGCTGTCTCTGGGGCAGAAGGAGCGCTGAGAACTCGAATATCTGAAGCGTTAGAACAAGTTTTTGACGAAGTTGTCAACGTCACCTTCGATCTTGACCAGGTTTCCCTCGATGAGGTGGAGTGGATTGTCCATCTAGCGTTCTCGGACGACTCAGACCAACGGGAGTTGATTGGGTTACTCGACATTGCCGGTGAACGCGACGTCGCGCGTTTAGTTCTCGTGTCTAGCGCGATGGTCTACGGCGCCTGGCCCAACAACGCGGTTCCGTTGTCTGAAGATGCAGCAGTGCGTCCTAATCCCGAATCAGCGTTCGCCGTCCACCAGGCCGATGCAGAGCGCACGGCGCTCGATTGGGCTGACAGAGACCCGGAGCGACGGGTGACCATCTTGCGACCAACAGCAGTGGCTTCCCCTAGCGCGAGTGGGCTGATGGGCGAAGCTTTAGTTGCGGCCGCGCCGATAAGAACCCGACGAGATGATCCACCGCAACAATTCGTTCACCTCGATGATTTAGCGACCGCGGTAGCAACCGTGGTGCAACTCGATGAGTCCGGGGTGTTCAACGTCGCTCCAGACGGGTGGCTCACCGCTCGTGAAGTTCAAGAACTTCTCGGTGCGCGTCCGATCATTCGCCTCCCCATTCCCCTGCCAGGACGACTTGATCGATACATAGCGCGCCGAGTGGGCCATCAAGCCCCCAAAGGGTTGCTTCCCTATACCCGATACTCCTGGGTGGTTGCGAACGATCGCCTACGGGCCACGGGTTGGGTTCCGCGTTACGGCAACGACCAAGTCTTTGTCGCAACGGACGCTGGAATGCCATGGGATTCAATGAATGCCAAGCAGCGGCAATCCGTGTCGCTGCTTGTTGGCGGTGCATCACTCATCGGGCTGATAATCGGAGTTATTTCTTGGATACGGCGAGTCGCGTTACGAGATGACGTTTAACGCAACTCTCCGACCTCAACCATCACAGTGATGAGTTGGTTGTCCCGCCAGACCCTTAAGGCCGCCAGTTCGCCCGGTTCAAGCATCCGAGCACTTACAACTAACGCCCCCATATCCGGCACAGGCTGCCCGTCGAGTTCAACAATGACATCTCCGGGCTCCACCCCGCCGATGTTAGAGGGGCCCGCAGGATCGACAGACTTCACGACAACACCTGCAGAGTGAGTCGGGGGCAAAGATTTCTCGAGAGCATCTTGACCTCGGATACCTAAACGTCCATGCCGTGGACGTCCCCACTGGATGATGTCGTTGGCCACTTCGCGGGCAATCTCGATTGGTGTCGCGAATCCCAAACCCTCAGCCCCCACATCGCTGACAGCAATAACGGTCGTTATCCCCACCACTGCCCCTCGAGCATCAACGAGCGCTCCGCCCGATGATCCCGGAGAAATTGGAGCGTCCGTTTGTACGAGTTCGTACAACCAGTCACCTTGCGGCGACTGCAACCGACGATTGGTCGCGCTGATAACTCCGACCGTCACCGTAGGTCCTCCGAGCAAACTAAGAGGCGAACCAATAGCGATTGCTGTTTCGCCGGCTCGAAGCTGACCAGTATTCCCAAGAATTGCCGGGGTAAATCGGGTACCGGTCTCAGTCGCTGGTAGAAGAACTGCGATGTCAGTCCGGGGATCGGCGCCCACCAAAGCAACATCTAACATTTTTCCCTCCGCCAAAATAACCCGAAAACTGTCGCCGTCCTTCACGACGTGGGCGTTAGTTATGAGGTGGCCGTCGTCGCGAAATATGACTCCCGAACCCGAACCGATCACGCGGTTGTACCGCAAAACCTCGACTCGCACGACGCTGGGCGTCACCTCGGCCGCAATGTCGGCGACGCTCCAAGACCCCTTCTCGGCTGCGGGCGTAATCGCGGAAACCGTTGCTGATGTTATTTCCCGCTCGATAACTCGCTCCACTACTTGAGTCGTAGGCTGAAAGATGAGACCAACCACCAGAGCAGTCACTACGGCGCCGACGAAAGCACCAACCAATCCCGCTCCCACAAGACGCCGATTATTCGAGGATCGGCGTTTCGATGCAGCGTCCGGCGCGAGGTACTGAACTTCACTTGGGTGCATCCAGATGCGATCATCGGGATGCAACGGATACCTGCTGGTGGGATTTTGCTCAACGCTGGTGTCTGGGTCATCGGGGATTTGTGACCAGTCAAGCGAGCCCATCGACCCGAGATCTGATGAGCCGAACACATCAGAAGCCCCCCCTGGACTTTCTTCATCAGAGGGTTCCGCCGGGTCTTGTCCCGGGTCATCGGTTCGGTCCACACCCCAAAACGTACCCACGGATGCGCTCGTGTTGTCCGCGCCCCCGCTGGCTCGACAGGGAGGAGAGCCCTTCGCGGCGTACCATGACCATGTGCGCGCTCTGCAGAATTCCGACGCTTGGCTTGTTCTCACACCTGAGGAGCTCTCCGTGGGTGAGTTCTACGAGTGGTGTGTGCAACCGTCGTGCGGCGCAGTGGTGGTGTTCTCGGGAACGGTTCGTGATCACGCCGAAGGCCGACAAGAGGTTTCCCTTCTCGAATATGAGGCCTATGAGGAACACGTCGAGCCGCGCTTAGAAGCCATCGTCGCTGAGATGCGCAACCAATGGCCGGATTTATCCCGAGTGGTATTAGCTCACCGAACCGGGGCGCTCACAGTCGGTGAAAGTTCGGTCGTAGTAGCTGTGTCTTCACCACATCGGCCCGACGCATTTGAGGCCGCGCGTTTTGGCATAGACACCCTCAAGGCAACGGTCCCCATCTGGAAGCGTGAAGTTTGGAAAGATGGCGAAGATTGGGCTCTCTCCTCCCAAGACATTACTGACGTCAGGTCAACAGATCCGGTAGGTAAGGACTAGTTGTGACTCCGTTGGCATTTCTTGCTCTGGCCGCTCTGATCGCGTTAGTTGGGGCACTACTCCTTGCCCTTAGCGGGCGGAAGCGCACCCCCTGGCACGCGAGCATCGATGATTTCCGTCAACGCCTAGACGCCCTTGCTCCTCCAACGAGTGACGCTGTACGCGCGGCGGATAGCGATGGGTCGCGGGGCGAGGGGAGGACTTCCGCTGGCACGTGATCTAGCGATTGACCTCGGCACCGCAAACACTTTGGTGTACGAACGTGGGCGCGGCATTGTCCTCAACGAGCCGTCGGTCATTGCGATGAACGAGAGAACGGGTGATGTTCTTGCCGTTGGCCGAGAAGCCTGGCAGATGATTGGTCGGACCCCTTCATACATCGTCGCGGTTCGCCCCCTCCGAAAAGGAGCTATCACTGATTTCGACACAACTCAGCGAATGATTCGGCTGATCCTTCAACAAGTGGGCGTCGGCCGATTTGGCAAAACTCGAGTCGTGGTATGTGTGCCATCAGTCATTACCCCAGTTGAGCGTCGCGCTGTGACCGACGCCGCGCGCCGAGCAGGTGCTAGTGATGTTCGACTCATCGATCAGCCAATGGCAGCTGCTATCGGATCGGGTTTGCCGATTCACGAACCCATCGGGAACATGATCATTGACATCGGGGGAGGCACCGCGGAAACAGCGATGGTGTCGATGGGAGGAATTGTTTCGCTCAAAGCCATCAGAGTGGGATCGTTCGATTTCGACTCAGCGCTGCAGTTGTATGTCCGTCGGGTACACGGCGTTGCAATCGGTGAAAGGACCGCGGAAGAAATCAAAGTACAAATCGGGTCCGCATGGTCAGGCGGAGACGAATTTGATGCCGAAGTTAAAGGACGAGACCTTACGACCGGTTTGCCGAGAACCTTTATCTTGACCCCGGATCAAGTGAGATCTGCTTTCGAGGAGCCAATTCAAGCGGTCGTGGACTCTGTCATCGACTGTCTGAGCCAGGCGCCGCCCGAACTGTCACAGGATTTGCTGGTCCATGGCGTTCATTTGGTAGGTGGAGGCGGCTTGCTAAGAGGACTCGATAAGCGCATCGAACATGACGCGCGGGTGCCGGTGCGGATCGTACCCACGCCAATGGAAGCGGTAGTCCTCGGTGCAGGACGAGCCCTGGACAACTTTGAAACACTTTCATCAACATTCAATACCCATGGCCCCCGTTGGTAAACGCCACATTCCCCACATGGGGAATGCAAGCAAGAATGTCGTAGCCGCCGTTTTAGCTTTGATGCTTTTCGGGGGGTGCTCAGCGGAAGGAGAAACCGTCTCCAACGTGAACACTCCACAAACACCATCGGTTGAACGATCGATAGGTTTCGACGGTGACATTGTGCGACTCGGGGTCATTGCGAACCTCACGGGGTCCGACGCGACTCTGGACAGGGCTCGTCTGACTGGCGTGTCCGCATATTGGTCCGATGTCAACATGGCTGGCGGACTTAGGGGGCGTTACGCGGTCGAACTAGCGATTATCGATCACCGTGGTGATCCTCAAATCGCGGCAGCAGCGATTCCCGAACTCCTCGAGCAAGTTGTCGCTCTTGCCTTCGTGAATGAAACCGCGATGGGAGCGGTGTATCCGTTCTTGGTTGCTGATGAGGTGTTGGGAGTAGCCCCCACCTCCACACTCGACTGGGAATCTGACTCGAGGTTCTTGACACACTCACCTCCAGTGGAAGCCATAGTGCTTGCGTTGTTCGAAAGCGCGCCATCAGCGAGATGGTGCGTGGTCACCGATGGGTCCCCGTTGGGCGTCAGCGTCGAAGCGGCAGCTTTCGAAGCCGCTCGCTTGGCCGGAGTGCAACGCATCACCTTGATGGACGTGTCAGAGGATTTAAGGGCTGCAGTCTCTGCCGCTGCATGTGACCAGGTTCTTGTTGAAGCTGTCGACGGATTCCAAGAAACAGTTTTGGCATCTCTTCCGGCCAACAGGACCGTGTATCGACGGGCGGCGCTAATGCCCCCATTGAAGAATCGCGACGATATTGAGCTTTCGTACATCGATTCAGGCCCACCCTGGAACGTCGACGCATCAACTGGAATGCGTAGGTTTCTCGCCGCGGTATTGCGACACGCACCGGACACGGAACCCGATACGAGGATCCGAGAGGGGTATGTGTCCCAACTTCGGTTACACGCACTCCTTGAGCAAGCCGTAAGCCTGGGTGATTTGCGACGCTCTAACTTGTTTTCGTTAAGCCAATCTCACCAACTCATCGACATGTTGGGACTAGCCGAAGACACAGACATGTCGACTGATCAACAGGCCTTCCCGCGTTCAGCGATTGTGTGGACTGAAAACGACGACCAGGTTGATGTTGATGGGCGGGGTT
>Ga0206683_10001679_pt1 | contig 15246 bp, 10 predicted proteins | sample M280m12015metaG_FD_155483 | JGI IMG/M metagenome (GOLD analysis project Ga0206683, IMG submission 155483) | Ammonia-oxidizing marine archaeal communities from Monterey Bay, California, United States - M2 80m 12015 | ecosystem: Environmental > Aquatic > Marine > Intertidal zone | place: USA...
TTGAGGGTGAAGCGATCAATATCATCGTCACTATGAACAACACAGGAGCAGACATCGGCTCAGGAGTTCTGTGTTCGGGAACTGTCTGTTCTGACGAGGTAGTGGTCAGCGCTGCCGACCCATCTGGGCCCGGAGTCTTCAGCGCCGAACTATTCCTGAACCTAAACAACACAGATCCAATCAATCTCAGGTTTGTTTGGTCCAGTGACAGCGCGGGCAGTGACGGTGTTTTAGAGATAAACAACGACTACGTCGTTGTGTCGCAGTGGCAGATGCCAATGCAGGTACTGTTGGGTGTGCTGAGCGTGCTGATGCTGTTCGCATGGCTCGCTCACCGTACTTGGGGTGCCGAATCACAGAGGCCGTGAGCACCACTCAGGTATCCGCACACCTCTTGACCCCCAACTTAGGGTGAGGGGACATGGTCCTGCTCCCCGACTACCCAGAGAAGACCTTCCTGGCGCATAGACTCAGGGTCGAGAGACTAGCGCTTTTTTGCACACTCGTGCTGATTGGTGGAGGGGGTTGGTGGCTTGCCCCTGCAGTCACCAGTGGCGCCGAGATGCTTCCGAAGGTAGGCCCTGTTCTAGTGCTGTTCGCCTCAGCACTTCTCCTCCCCGATTTGATAGACTACGGGCCGGTTGAGCGATCTAGATTGGGTACAGCGGCAAACATTGCCTGGCCCAGTGTTCTGGCCTTAGCTGGGATTCACTATGGAGAGGGAGATGAGTTGATTGCATCCTTGATGCTGGCAGCGATAGCCGCCTTCCTATGGCGCTACACCAGTCACCTACTTGGTGGCAGCATCGGAATTCGCAAATGGAGAGGTCTGACAAGCATTGCCGGACTCGCAATCGCCGTTTCCATACTGGTTTCGATGAGTGGCGATACGGTCCTATGGGCAGGTATCATCATGGCATCGTTGGTGACGATGGTCCCTGATCTTCGAGCCAAGGACGACAATTACGAGGCTAGGGCCAAGTTTTCCAACAGGCTCGAGCAGGTGGAGTCGCGCATTCTCTCCCTTCGAGAGGGTGGGTCGGGCCTTGAACAGTCGGCATCGTTACTCAAGACGGCCCGAGAGGAAGGCTACAAAGATCCCTCTAGGGGGATGGATTTGATTGCGCAGGCAGAGATTGAGATGGAGAGAACTCAGGCAGTCGCAGTCGATCTCGATGCCATACGCTCTAATGCTCTCGAGGCTGTGAAGCGTGCCGAAGAGGTCACCCTCGAAGCACTCGGACCGAGGAAGGCATTCGAGGCCGGCGATAGGGAGGCCAATCTGGGGGCGCCTCGCGAGGCCGAGTTATTGTACCGACGCGCAAAGGAGAAGGCTGCGGTGATTGAGGAGCACTGGCAGAGGGCAGCAGACGCAATCGCTGAGTCCGTGGCTGCAATAGGGGGCCACACTGGCCATCAGGCCGATGCAGTGAGAGACATACTCAGAGCCGCCGAGGAGGCGTTACATGCAGAGGAGCCCAAGGAGGCCCTACACATAGCCTCATCAATCCCAGAACATCTTGAGAGCCTTGGCTCCTCTGAGGATGCTGCAGCCAAGTCGCTGAGCGATGCCGAGCATGCGGTGGCGGCGGCCGAGGGCGACATCCAAATAGTCACGAAGGACCGTTTGGATCAGGCTCGCAAGGCCATTGATTCAGGCGACCCCGCTCTTGCAAAGGGCCTTGCTGACAGTGTTCTGAGAGACGTCCGTGCAACCTCTGACGCGATGCAGGAGGTGCAGCGGGCACTACGTCAGATTAAGCAGATTGAGGCTAGGTTCCCAACCGCGAAAAAATCTGAATGGGAGACTAGGCTCGAACAGGTTGTAGCGATGGCAGATGCTGGTGAGTGGCAGGATGCTGTACAGGTGTTGAACCTCCTGACCTCGGACCTACAGTCTCATGAGCATAAGGTATCAGAAGCGACAGAACTTGTTCGCTTCGTAGACGAGGAGTGGAAGGCACTGCGCCGCAGACTCGACTCCGCCGGGATAGGTCCGGTGGACCCAGACAGGATGGCTGCAGAGAAGGCAGTATCTGAAGCATCCAATGCTCTGGAGCAGGGCGACATTGATTCTTGTCACAAGGCATTAGGGGCTGCCAGCGAGATGCTTGAGTCGCAGAATCGCCGAGTCTAACGCCCACTCTCAAAGCAGTATGGACAGTACTGGTTGATTACATAACGATCAGACTTCTGCTCCTCATAGGAAAGAGGCTCCCGGCACCTAAAGCACATCACTATCTCCGCCTCCTCAAGTTGGTGGTCCAGAGCAACTCTCTGGTCGAAAACGAAGCAGTCACCACTCCAATGAGAGCCGCCACATTCCTCCAAGTATCCGAGAATCCCGCCCTCGAGCTGCCTGACATCCTCAAATCCGGCTTTGAGCATGACCGCGGATGCCTTCTCACAGCGAATCCCTCCGGTGCAGTACATCACCAGTGTCTTCGACTTGTAATCATCAGGCAGAGACTCTATTGCGTCAGGGAAATCTCTGAACGAGGGTATGTCGAGCTCTATCGCGCCATCGAAGGTACCTACTCTAGTCTCGTAGTCGTTCCGAGTGTCGAGCACCACGATGTCCTCGCCCCCATCGAGCATCTGCTTGAACTCCGTAGGCGATATGTGGGGGCCGGTGAACTCTACTGGTCTGATGTCATCCCTCCCGAGAGCAATTATCTCTTGCTTGCGTTTGACGAGCATCCTTCGGAACGGTTGGTAGTCTGTGTGACTGATTTTAGTCGGGATGCCTACGAAGCGAGCGTCGGACTCAAGGTGCTGTAGGAAATGGTCAGTGGATTCTTGGGTGCCCGCCAGGAAAAAATTGATTCCGTTGGGACTCAGAAGGACCGTACCCTTGAGTCCCAATTCGAGACAGCGTTCCAGTAGCGGCTCACGAATCTCGTCTCTGTCGGGCAGATTGACGAAGCGGTAGCCGGCGATGTTCACAATCATGACTGTCACTCACTCTGGAGGCACAATGCCGAGTTCAGTGCTGCGATTGGTTATCTCGGCAAAAATCTCCGCTACGAATTCGTCCAATGCGACTCCGTTGCGCTGGTTGTTGTTACGCCCCCTGATTGAGACAGTTCCGTTGGCTGATTCCTCGTCGCCGATGATTACCATGTAGGCTGGACGCTGCGTCCTGTGCATGCGGATCTTCTTGCCAATGGTGCTGTCCGAGTCGTCGATGCGAACTCTGACTCCTGCTTCGTGCAGGGCATCATACACTCTAGAACCGTATTCCTTGTGCTTCTCGGAGATGGTAATGACTTGGACTTGAACAGGAGATAGCCAGGTCGGGAAATTCCCTGCCCAGTGTTCGGTCAGGAAGGCGACGAATCTCTCATGCGTCGATAGAGGTGCACGGTGGATGACGAAGACCTCACCGTTCTCCGCCCCGCTCTCGTCTTTGTAGGACAGGGCGAAGCGCTCCTTAGCGGCGAAGTCTAGCTGAATGGTTGACATTGATTCCTCGCGACCTAGTAATGTAGTAAATTGGATATCGACCTTGGGGCCGTAGAATGCAGCCTCGTCGACTGCCTCGACGTATGGGACACCGAGACTGTCCAATATGTTCCTGAGATAATTCTCGGTGGCAGCCCAGTTCTCGGGTTGATCGATGTATTTCTCGGAGTTGGCAGGGTCCCAAAGAGAGAGCCGGAAGTGGTAACTCTCGAAGCCGAAGGCAGCATAGTAGTCTTGCACCATTCTGATATTGTCAGCGAATTCCTGCGCTACTTGGTCGAGGGTGCAGTAGATATGAGCATCATTCATCGATAGCATCCTGACGCGTAGTAGTCCAGTGAGAGTTCCAGAGAGTTCGTTGCGGTAGACAGTACCGTACTCAGCGATACGCAGGGGCAGATCACGGTAGGATCGCTTTTTGTTACGGTACACGAGATGGTGCATCGGGCAATTCATCGCCTTCAGGTAGTAAGATCCGTCGTCCATTTCCATAGGAGGATACATCGAGTCAGCGTAGTGCGGCAGGTGCCCACTGGCCTCAAACAGTTGTTGCTTGGCGAGAACCGGGGTAGTCACTCTGACGTAACCGTAGGCCTCCTCAGTCTCGACCGCGAAGCGCTCAATCTCAGACTTGAGGGTCTCTCCATTGGGTAGCCACACCGGCAACCCCTTGCCAATGAGTTCGTCAATCATGTAGAGCTCCATTTCCTTACCGATTTTCTTGTGGTCTCGCTTGGCCGCCTCCTCCAGTTGGCGCACCCTTTCCTGCAACGCCTCCTTGCTTGGGTAGCACATGCCGTAGATTCGAACGAGGGACTCACGCTTACTGTCGGCTCTCCAGTAGGCCTGGCTTGTGCTGGACAACTTGAACCAGCGCAGATGCGAGGTGCTGGGTACGTGCGGACCACGGCATAAATCGACAAAGCCCCCTTGGCGGTAAGCAGACGAACCTACGTCGTGACCAATCTTGTCGTCCATTATCTCAAGCTTGAAGGGGTTCGATGCGAACATCTCACGCAACACGTCGTTGCTGTGATCCTCGCGGATGATTACATGGTTTGCTCGAATGTGCTCACTCATCTTCTTTTCAATCGCCCTGAGCTCCTCATCACCAATCGGATCCATGTGGAAGTCGTAGTAGAAGCCAGTATCAATCGGCGGCCCAATAGTTGGTTTGGCATCAGGAAACAGTTCAGTCACAGCTTGAGCCAGTAGGTGAGCGCAAGAGTGGCGTAGGATGTACAGGCCCTCCTCAGAGTCTCCGGTGATGGCCTTGATGTCACAATTGGAATCGAGGATGTGCGAGAAGTCCCGCTCACTGCCATCGACTAGGGCGGCTATGGCACCTGACTTCTTGCCGTGGACATTCATGACGACCTCGCCGACTGTAATTCCTGAGGCGTACTCGTGGATACCCGCGGCGCCGACATCAACAGAAATCATCGTCATCTTAGGTATCCTCAGCGCGTTGGCGAAGTGCATTGGATATGAAGCCAATCGCGAAAAACAGGCCGTAGGCCTGAATCATTCGAGTACGAATTGGGTGCCAGCGGTGCCAGCGACCATGCCCTGCATGTCCGTGAGGGACCCGATCACCGCTCTTCCTCCCGACCGGCGCACGAAGCCGCAGGCCGCCTCCACCTTGGGGCCCATCGAACCTTCTTCAAACTCGTACTGCTCCATCTGTTCGGGCGTAGTCCTATTGATTATGCGAGCATCCTCGGTTCCCCAGTCGAGGTAGACGCCATCAGTGTCAGTAGCGAGGATGAGCAGACCCGCATCGAGCTCGAAGGCGAGCAGCGCGCTGGCTCTATCCTTGTCAACCACCACCTCGACACCCTCGAGCGTCCCGTCCGGCTTGTACACAGTTGGTATGCCACCGCCGCCCGCACAGATTACGGTGGCACCGTTCTCGAGCAGCCAGTGAATCGGTCTCATCTCGAAAATTCTCTGGGGCTCGGGTGATGCCACAACCCTTCTCCAATGCTCGCCGTCGGGAGCAACGCTCCACCCCTTTTGTTCGGCCAGTGTCTTGGCTTCCTGCTCACTGTAAACCGGACCTATCGGCTTGGTCGGGTTATTGAAGGCGGGGTCCTCTGGGTCGACCTCCACCATGGTCAGGATGGTCGCCAACGGCTCCTCCATAGGAAGCAGGTTGCCTAGTTCTTGTTCTATCATGTAGCCAATCATTCCTTCGGTTTGGGCTCCTAGGATGTCGAGAGGGTACTCTTCGACTTCCTCGTAGGCCGCCGACTGCAACGACAGTAGTCCGACTTGTGGGCCATTACCGTGAGAGATGACAAGCTGGTAGTCGTGTGCCAGTGGGGCCAACGCCTTGGCGGCTATCGCCACGTTGCGGCGTTGGTTCTCAGCCGTCAGTGGTTGACCGCGCTTCAGAAGTGCGTTGCCTCCAAGCGCCACTACGACCCTCATGAGTCTGGCGCGGAAGCGTGAAGCGATAAGAACACGCGCCCTTTGGCATGCCCATGGTGCGTCTTGGGCTGTTGGCCAATCCCGACGCCGGTCTCGGCGGCAAACTCGGTCTGAAGGGTTCAGACGGACAGGCCGAGTTGGCACGATCCATGGGGGCCGAGGATCGCTCAGGGCCCCGACTGACCTTGATGCTTGAGCACTTCTCCAAGATCCACAGAGCTGGATTTGAAGACATCGAGTGGCTGACTAGCGAAGGCAGTATGGGCACCAATTGGCTTCCTAAAGGAGCCAAAATCGGCTCTATCAGCACAGTTCACTCATCTTCAGGTGGCACTTCCGCGTCCGACACCACCGCAGTGGTAACAGCTCTCCTCGAGGATGGCATCGACCTGCTCGTCTACGCTGGTGGCGACGGCACCACACGCGATATCATCGCCGCATTGGAGTCGACCGGTCATCCAAAGACTCCTGTTATCGGAGTCCCGACCGGAGTCAAGATGCACTCCGGCTGTTTTGCCGCCTCTCCGAGGGCCGCTGCAGAGGTACTTTCTGCCTGGCTCAATGACGATTTACTACTGGCTAGTACCGAGGTGCTGGACCTCGACGAGGAACGCTATCGGAAGGGTGAGTGGGTAGTGCAGTTGTACGCTGAGGCGATGACACCCGCTAGCCCGCGCTGGATGCAAGGCTCTAAGCAACGCATCGAGACTACCGGTGAGGAGGACACCACCGAGGGACTGGCCGACCATATTGGAGAACTCATCATCAATGATGAGAGACTCGTCATCTGGGGCTCAGGAGGGACATTGCGGACCATCGGAGATATGAACGGCTTTGAGTTGACCAACCTCGGTATCGACGCTACTAAGGGTACAGAACAAGTTGGAACCGATTTAGATGAAGAAGGTCTGCTGAAGATCCTCTCATCCCACACAGGACCAATCACACTACTGCTTTCCCCTATGGGGGGCCAAGGTTTCCTGATTGGCAGAGGTAACCTGCAACTTTCCCCGGAGGTCCTGCGTGCGGTCGGCATAGACAGTATACTCGGGGTTGTGACTCCAGCCAAGCTGTTGACTGTCAGGAGGCTACGCATTGAGACTGGTGATGCCGAACTCGATGCAGAGTTCGCGGCCAAGCGCTACATGAAGGTCCTACAGGGTTACAGAACCACGAGAGTCCTGCCAGTGTCAGTCGACTAAATCTCCAGCCCACATGCCGCCTTCATCAGACCGAGGAAAGGCGGGCTGGGTCTACCTGGGCGCGATTTGAATTCGGGATGGTACTGAGTCCCGACGAAATAGGGATGGTCGTCGAGCTCCATTATCTCGCAGCGCTGCCCAGTCTCGTCCTTGCCCACATATCTCAGACCAGCACTTTCAATCTGTTCGATTAGTTCAGGATTGACCTCGTAGCGGTGGCGGTGGCGTTCATCTACGTGATCGGCGCCGCCATACAGTCGACGCATCTTGCAATCATCGACGAGGAACGGAGTGGGCTTTGTCCCCAGACGCATGGTACCTCCCATATGGGTCTTAGAGATCTCCGGCATGAAGACTACAGCCGGGTGAGGGGTGTCTTCGTCAAACTCTGTCGAATTCGCTCCTTCCATCCCGAGGACGTTGCGGCAGAACTCGATGGTAGCTACCTGTAGGCCTAGGCATACTCCGAGGTACGGCACCAAATTCAACCTCGCGAACTCGGCGGCCTTGATCTTGCCCTCTATCCCTCTGCCGCCGAATCCCCCGGGGACAAGAATGCCGTCTGCGTCTTTGAGGAGCTCCCATGCTCCTGCGTGGGCCTCAGGGTCGGAGGCAGCAGTCGCATCATCTAGGTCGGCTGACTCTATCCAGTCTATGACGAGCTTTCGGTTTACTGCGTAGGAAGAATGTTGCAAGGCCTTGATGACGCTCAGGTAAGAGTCCGACAGGCCAGTGTACTTCCCCACCATAGCGATGTGAATCTCTTCCTCGACATTGTCAACGCGGTCTGCCATCGCCTTCCACTCAGCAAGCAGAGGACGTTCTGAGGCCGCCTCAAAGCCGAAGCGTTCGGCTAATACTCCGCTGACACCTTGTTCCTCAAACATCAGGGGAACCCGGTAAATGTTCGAGACGTCGTGAGCGGACACCACTGCCTCCTTGGAGACATGGCAGAACGCGGCGAGTTTTGAACGAGTATCATCGTGCAGTGGGTTTGCTGATCTGCAAACAAGTATATCGGGAATGATTCCCAGCCCGCGCAACTCCTTCACGGTGTGCTGGGTTGGTTTGGTTTTCTGTTCCCCGACCGGGCCCATCACAGGGACCAGACTAACATGGACGAAGCAGATGTTGTCTCTGCCTACTCTGAACTGGAACTGCCTGAGAGCCTCTATGAAAGGAGCACTTTCGATGTCGCCAACGGTCCCCCCTAATTCTATCACACAAGCATCGGGAGTACCGTTGTTACCATCACTAGACTGATGCGCGACCCTCTCAATCCATTCCTGAATTTCATTGGTGATGTGCGGGCTGACCTGTACGGTCTTGCCGAGGTAGTCGCCCCTCCGCTCGCGCTCGACTACCGTGGCGTACACCTTACCGGTGGTGATGTTGTTGTCCCTTGTCAGGGCTATGTCTAGAAACCTCTCGTAGTTACCTAGGTCTAAGTCGACTTCTCCCCCGTCATCGAGCACGAAAACCTCTCCGTGCTCGAACGGACTCATGGTACCAGCATCGACATTGAGATAGGGATCTATTTTCACCGAAGTGACGCGCAGTCCAGCGGATTTGAGCAGGACGCCTATGCTGCTCGCAGTGACTCCCTTACCGAGTCCTGACAGTACACCTCCCGTGACTACGACATATCTCATGCAATCAACGGGGTCAGAAGCCGTTGAGTCTCGCATATCAAGGTTGGCTATTCGACTTGGTGGCTCTAACTACTCCATGTTCAAGTATCGTCTGAATAACCGAAGTGCATGGCCGAGCCCACTGGGGACAGAATTCTGGTAACCGGTGCTCTGGGGCAAATCGGAACTGACCTAGTAGAGGCCTTGAGGAATCGGCATGGTAGTGACTCGGTAATCGCCTCGGATGTTCGCGAGGTGCCCGGGCACCCATTGCTCGAGGCTGGTCCGTTCCGATTACTCAGCGTACTAGACGGGGATAGCATGGACTCAGTGGTAAGGGAGGAGCAAGTCGGTGAGATATACCATCTCGCTGCGATTCTTTCGGCCGTTGGAGAGGAGAAACCTGAACTGTGCCAGAGGGTCAACGTCGGTGGCACCATCACTGTGCTGGAGGCTGCCAAGGAACACGGTCTGAGAGTATTCTCACCGTCTTCGATAGCGGTCTTCGGCCCCGATGCCCCGAGAACCGCTCCACAAGTGACGCCACTCAATCCTACCACCACTTATGGCATGACCAAAGTCACTGGGGAGGTAATGGCACTGAACTACTGGAAGCAGTACGGCGTGGATGTTCGAGGGATTCGGTACCCAGGTTTGATCTCTTGGAAATCACCACCTGGGGGGGGAACTACCGACTATGCAGTAGAGATTTTCCATGCCGCACTGAATGAGAGGCATTACGACTGCTTCGTTGGCCCTGATACGAGACTTCCCATGATGTACATCGACGATGCCATCAGGGGTACAATGGAACTGATGGAGGCCCCCACTGATTCCATTGGGCCGTCCAGAGGTGGATACAACTTCTCTGGGATGTCTTTCACTGCTGGAGATCTGGCCAATGCGATATCGGAGAGAGTGGATGGCTTCACCTGTGATTTCAAGCCCGACGAACGTCAACAGTACGCCGACTCTTGGCCCGATGATGTTGACGATTCGACAGCTCGCGAGGACTGGGGCTGGAAGGCGGAATATGACTTGGGCCGAATGACCGACGAGATGCTTGACAGACTGAGCAATCAGTCCTGATTTTCCATCTCACTCTGCCAGTCAGGAGTCTGAGCGTCTTGTTTGGCCCAGAGCACATCATCAATCCTCAGCACGCTGTTGGCAGCCTCGGTGGCCCCTGCAAGAGCATGGTGAGCGACGAACAGCGGATCGAAAACTCCAATCTCATCCATTCTCATCTTGTTCCCTGATGCCACATCCATTCCTATCCACGCACCTTCCTCCGTGGATTCAGCCTGGGCTGCAGACAACTCAAGAATCTCATCGATTGGGTCGAGCCCGGAGTTCTCGGCGAGAGTTCTAGGCACAATCTCAAGAGCGGCCGCGAAAGCCTCTATCGCTAACTGTTCGCGACCGGCCTGACTTGGAGCAAAGGCTCGCAGATGCCGAGCTAAGTGAGTCTGAGTTGCTCCTCCTCCAGGTAGCATGCGTGAGTCGGCTGAGAGCCTGTGGGCAACCCCTAGGGCATCATCAAAGGTACGCTTGACCTCTTCTCTGACAGAGGGAGAGGAGCCCCGTATCAGGACCGTGACCGCTCCGCCTTCGGGACCTTCGATGTGAGTGTGCTTGACTCCAGAGTAGGAACACTCCGAGCGAGAACTGTATGTGCCGATACTTTCGCCTTTGATCCTCTTGGCGTCACGGACCATTGCAGAGCCAGTGATTCTTGCCAATCTCTCAAGATCCTCACGTTCGTAACGCCGGTACGCTGTGATGCCGGCATCGGTCAGCATGGTCGAAACGTCCTCGGCAATACCGTCGCGGACTACTAGAAGGTCTACACCGAGTGAAACCAGAAGCTCGACCTGCTCACGCATGCGCTCCCTAGCCCGCTCGTGAAATCCTCTCAATGCCTCCGTGCTGGTGACTTCGATTGAGGCCTCGAGATCGAGTTTAGGGCTCTCTATGCCACCATCGATGATGGCTATCCGACCTCCGTCGGTGCCGGCCACTGATGCCATATCCATCCTTGATTTAGGTAGAACGAGGCCGTGTACGACCTCAGAATCCAAAACTCCACCGTCCTTGATTAGTAGACGTTTCACCCGTAGCCTCTCGAGATCTTGACCGCCGTCTTCGCCGGTAAGTGTCTCAGCGGCCTCTATAGCCAGCCCTGTCAGGTGTCGGCCGACAGTTGAGTCGACCTTCCCTGAAATCGAAGTGGCTACAGCAGCACGCATCTCGAAATCATTCTTAGGAATACGCGAGATTCTCTCCATCTCATCGAGCGCCTCCGCCAGAGCAATCTGATACCCGTTCATGATTATTGACGGGTGCACTCCGGAACGAACCAGCTCAAGCGCGTTCTGTAGTAACTCGGAGGTCAGGATTACCGTGGTCGTGGTGCCGTCGCGAGCAGCACGGTCCTGGGCCGACGAGGTTGATATCAGTAGTCGAGCCGTAGGATGCTCCACTTTGGCAGTCTCTAGCACGGTGACGCCGTCGTTGGTTATCGTCGTCGAACCACCGTCCTCCACCAACATCTTGTCCAGACCACGTGGACCAAGCGTCGAACGAACCGCTCCCGCAAGCGCAGATGCGGCCTTGACGTTGTCGACCAGAGCTGAGCGCCCGTGCAGGCGGTCGGTGTCTTCTAGGGCCACATCATGCTCTGACTCAACCATGCTGAGTCGCCGAATGACAGTCTTGCTTTGAACCCGTCCGTTCGGCGCGACATAGCTCGGTTCTCGTGCGTGCGTGACCGTGCGGTTCATATACGGCAGTACTATCGCACTATACAACCTCAGGTTGAGTAGTGGTATCAATGAGTGACAGCGAGCGTGATGAGTGGGCTGACGACATGTTCGCCGAGATGGCGAGGATGTTCGAGCAGATGGGGATGCCCATCGACGTCAAGGCGCTTGAGGAGATGATGAAGAAGGTCATGGATCAGTTCGAGCAGATGGGTATCGATCCTACTAAGATCTCTCACTCACAATTCAAGGTCGAATCCAACACTGATCCCGAAGAACTGCGTCGGATGATGGATTCGATGATGAACAGCCCTGGGGGATTCTCAGAACTGTTCAAGAAGATGGGCGTCAATATCGAGGTAGAGGATTCTGTCGAGCAGGTGGAGGCTAAGGTAGAGGAGCCCGAGGAGCCCGAGGTCTCAGATCTGCTCGATGAGGATGTCTATGTGCACGGTAGCACGATGTCCATCACCATAGACATCTCTAGGATACTCGACGTCAGAACCGAGGACATCGAACTTGTACTCAGTAGTGGTGGCGAGGTGCTGCAACTGATGAGGCGAACCCAAACACGACCTCTCAAGCGCTTCATACTCCCAGATGCAGCGAATCAGATTCGTGAGTGGCAACTGAACAACGGCATCTTAGATATTACATTCGATTTGGCATAGAGCCGAACGGAATCATTGGAGGAATTGAGAATGAGCGAACCAGTAATTGGAATTGACCTTGGAACAACTAACAGCTGCGTTGCTACCCTCGAAGGCGGACAAGCGGTAGTAATTCCGAATTCAGAGGGCTCCCGAACCACTCCCAGCGTTGTGGCCTTCGCCAAGGACGGCGAGCGGTTGGTCGGTATCACCGCGAAGCGTCAAGCAGTCACCAACTCCGAAAGGACCATACTCTCGGTCAAGAGAGAGATGGGGACTGATTGGAACAAGAAAATCGATGATGACGAATACACACCTCAGGAGGTCTCTGCATTCGTGCTTCAGAAGTTGAAGTCTGATGCTGAAGAGTACCTAGGAAGGGAAGTGAAGCAGGCAGTTATCACCTGTCCGGCGTACTTTACTGACGCACAGAGGAAGGCCACTCAAGACGCCGGTAGAATCGCTGGCCTTGAGGTACTAAGAATCATCAACGAGCCTACTGCGGCGGCACTCGCCTATGGCGTCGATAAGGAGGAGGATCAGACCATCCTTGTGTTCGACCTCGGAGGAGGTACCTTTGACGTATCTATCCTTGAGATATACCAGGTTGATGGACAGCCACAGATTGAGGTCAAGGCGACCAGCGGTGACAACAGACTGGGTGGGGACGACTTTGACGAAGTGGTGATAGACTGGATAGTCTCAGAATACAAGAAGTCCTCAGGAATCGACCTCTCGAAGGATATGCAGGCCATGAGTCGGTTGCGAGAAGCGGCAGAGAAAGCCAAGATAGAACTCTCGGGAACCAATTCGACGCAGGTCAACTTACCTTTCATCACCATGAGGGATGGTCAGCCGGAACACCTCGATATGACCCTCTCACGTGCCAAGTTCGACGATCTCACTGCCGACCTCATCAGGATGACGATGAAGCCAACGCGCAGAGCTATGAAGGACGCCGGTGTCAAAGCTGGTGACATCGACAAAATCCTTCTAGTCGGCGGCAGTACTCGCATTCCTGCAGTGCAGGAAGCCATCGAGAAAGAGACTGGCAAACCTCCGTTCAAGGGTATCAACCCCGACGAAGCTGTCGCTGTGGGGGCCGCACTCCAAGCTGGCATCATAGTTGGCGACGAGGGAGTCACAGATGTCTTACTGCTGGATGTCACTCCATTGACTCTTGGAATTGAGACTCTTGGTGGTGTGATGACTACGATGATTGAGCGCAACACTACGATTCCGACACGTCGCTCTGAGACCTTCTCCACCGCTGCTGACAATCAACCAGCAGTAGAGGTCCATGTGCTACAGGGTGAGCGCGAGTTCGCCAAGGACAACACTACACTCGGACGCTTCCATTTGATGGGTATCCCATCGGCTCCACGTGGTATACCTCAGATCGAGGTTACCTTCGACATAGATGCCAATGGCATAGTAGACGTTTCCGCAAAAGACTTGGGAACAGGCACCGAGCAGTCAATCAAGATTGAGAGTCAGACCTCCCTCTCTGAGGACGATATCAAGCAGAAGATCACCGATGCGGAGAAGTTCGCTAAGGAGGACAAACTACGGAGGGCGGGAATTGACCTCCTCAACTCGGCTGATAGCATCGTCTACCAAACCAAGCGGATGCTAGAGGAAGCCGCTGAGAAAGTCAGTGACCTCGATGCCGATCCAGTTCACTCCAAACTCGATGAGTTGAGGGCACTCATCACTAAGGAGGATGGCGAAACCACCATCGAAGTCGAGGACCTCGATGAGGCTGCCGTCCAGGCCAAGATAGGTGAAGTCGAACAGGAGATGCACGGCATCTCGACTAAGCTGTACGAGGCGGCTGCCGCCGAGATGGCTGAGCAGCAGGCGGAGGATGGCGACGAGGACATCGTCGAGGCGGACTTCGAAGTCGTAGACTCCGATGATGACGAGTGATTAGCCATCGGTGATGAGTCGGTGCAGGGTCCTTACGTGAACTCCTGAGACCCCGAACTCAAACAATGGATTAGCACCCTCGGAGCGGGCCTTCGAGCCCGGCCCCCATGCGGTCCCGGCGATGTCGAGATGCACCCATGGTATCTTGTCAGCATTCTCATCGTAGCCGCGGTGCGGCACGAAGTACTCAAGGAACGAGGCCGCGGTGTTGGACGAGCCGGCGCTACCACCGATTGAGCCATTGCGGATGTCAGCGAATGCCGAGTCAGTCATGTACTTCCTGAACTGGGCGTTCAGAGGCATTCTCCAGACTGTCTCGCCCGACCCGTTGGCCGCCTTCGTAATCCGCTTTCCGATGCTCTCGTCGTTGGCCCACATGCCGGTGATCTGGTTGCCCAGCGCGACCACGATGGCACCTGTCAGTGTCGCGAGGTCGACGATGTATTCAGGGTCAAACTCACCCGCTTTCCATAGTCCGTCCGCGAGTACGTTGCGTCCCTCGGCGTCGGTGCTGAACACCTCAATAGTCTTCCCCGAGTAGGTCTCGAACACATCACCGGGGCGGTATGCTCCTGACCCAGGCATGTTCTCAGCCAAGCAGGCAACCCCGTTCACACGGCGCTCGTAACCGGTTGAATGCAAGGCCTCCATGAGACCGAAGACGGTGGCGGCCCCGCACATGTCGTACTTCATGTCCCACATTCCTCTTGATGGCTTGATCGAGATGCCGCCGGTGTCGAAGGTGATTCCCTTGCCGACAATGCAAGGCCTCTGAATGCCCTCGTCAGCGTCAGGGTTGAGCGTGAACAGCACCATGCAGGGCTTCCTGTCGCTGCCCTTGCCGACGTTAATCAGACCGCCCATACCGAGTTCGCGCAACTTGTCCCAGTCATAGACCTCCACGATGACGTTGTCCTTGTTCTCTGCCCACTCAACAGCTCTGCGGGCATACTCCATCGGGAACAGCACGTTTGCAGGCTCGTTGCCGAGGTCGCGAGCGAGGTGGACCCCGCCGACAACCGAGTGGATTCTGGAGAGCCCATCTGCGAGCGCATCCTGATGGCGGGCGCTGGCTTGGAAGTCAGCCGACCACGGCTCGGTGATGTGCTCGTCATCGATCCCTTGGTGCTCAAGGAACTCGTAGTCGCGCAGCATCATGCCCTCAGCGAAGTCG
>Ga0206683_10001680_pt1 | contig 15240 bp, 11 predicted proteins | sample M280m12015metaG_FD_155483 | JGI IMG/M metagenome (GOLD analysis project Ga0206683, IMG submission 155483) | Ammonia-oxidizing marine archaeal communities from Monterey Bay, California, United States - M2 80m 12015 | ecosystem: Environmental > Aquatic > Marine > Intertidal zone | place: USA...
CAAATGGCCATATTCCCGCCATGTTCTGCGAACTACACCTCGGACCATAGACCCTTTGCAATCACGACTCAACATAGAAACGTAGGAATCAAAGCAGAGAACGGTAAGCGTCGCCCATGCGAGTGACCATTCAGTCTATTCTGATGGTTTTGTTTATTCTATCTTCACTCAATTCGCCAGACCATTATCTTGAGGATTCCATAGAAGCAAAAGTTTCTGAACGTGTTCCATCATTAGACCTACTGATATTTGGAAACTCTTACACTTCGAACAATCAACTTACAAACCATATTGAAAATACTTTGAATCAAGCAGGCCATAACCCCAATGTTGAAGCAAAAACTAGCGGAGGAGCAACTCTAGATTGGCATAGAGATCAAGTAGAAAATAACAATTCAGAGTGGGACTTATCTTTAGATGAACCAAGAGATTACATAATATTACAAGATCAAAGTCAGGTGCCTGGATTTCCCGTAAACTCGCAATATTGGCAAAATAGTCTATCTGGAGCACAAACCATAGACTCGCGTAATGAGATGAAAGGAGGGGATACCATCTTTTTCATGACTTGGGGGTATCGAAATGGAGATAGCAATAACGCATTTATATACCCTGATTATCCAACAATGCAAAATCGTTTGAAGAATGGCTACGAGATGTATGTTGAAAATACATCTACTGAAGAAAGACCAACCTTCGTCGCTCCAGTTGGATTAGCATTTCTACAGATTTATGAACAAATTGAAGATGATGGGGGTGACCCCACATTAGATGGCACATCGTTCTCAAATCTATATTCTGCAGATGATTCACATCCATCTATAGAGGGCACATATCTGGCAACATGTGTATTCTTTGCGACAATAACGGGAGATAGTCCCGTTGGATTATCTACAATCTCTGGAGTTTCTGATTCACGTGCGCAGGAATTGCAGCAAGTTGCTGCAAATACTGTTTTCAATGAAACTCCTGATTACTTATATCCATGGCAATTTGATAAAAATGATGTAACTTTTGGAGTTGATTCGGGATCAATTTTCAATATTGACCCCGGGGCAACAATAGGATTAGCTGTTAACTTCACTAACAATGCAGAGATAGATACCACCACCATGATTTCAGTATCAGGGCCTGAAAATTGGATTATCAATTGGGATAAAGATACAACACCAGAAGTTGGCTACTCATTCCCTGCCCCATCCGATTCAATTCAATGGATTGATTTTACAATACAGGCACCTAATGTTAGTAATGGGGTCCCACTAGCAAATTCACTTCATGACTTTAGCATTCATCTTGTTAGTGATTCTGATGCAAGTCAGGATTGGTACAATTTTTCAATTCGCTACGGAGTTTGGCAAGGTATTGAAATTGTAAGTGCGGGAGGTAATGCATCTATAGATCCTGATGGAATAGTGAGTCTTGATTTATTAGTCAAGAACATTGGAAATATAGTAAACAATCTTGCAATTAGCATGGTGCCACTTGATGAAAATAACTCTCAAGTCGGCACTCCTGGTTCGTCTTTTGACCATGACGGATGGACTGCAATCATGTTTAATCAAGTAAATTTAGAGAACATGAACCCGAATGAAATAGCCAGTACGCAAGTCCAAGTAAAATCTCCAGATTTCTCTTCAGGAGAAATAAAAATCGAGTTTTATGTTACGGCAAATGGTTTAGTTGATCCAATTACAGCCATACAGACTGTAAAAATCGTTCCTCGTTCGGGTGGTGATTTAGGACTAACAAATATCAATTGTAACTTTGACACGATTCCGGGGGAATCTTGCTTTGTAGAATTATTTATTGAGAATACAGGAGATTCAGCATTTGAATATAATTTATCTTTAGTTGAAAAACCTGAATGGCTAGAGGTCAATATTTCAAATCAGAACTATTTTCTCGAATCAGGGCAAACAATTCATGGAATTGACGTTGAGAATTCAGTCGCAGAAAATATTCAGGCTGGGGTGTCAGGGACGGTAAGAATTCAAGTTGAAGTTGACGGATGGATTCCTGCTGAAGTGACATATGAAATTACAGTTGAGGCGGTTCACTCATGGCAAGTTATTCGCTCCGACTCAGAAGTCAAGGATGGAAGATTGATAGGATACTGGGAGATTCTCAATAATGGAAATAGCCCGGATGGGATTGTTGTTAGCGTAAGCAGCAATGTATTCACCTCTTTTGGAGTCATTCATTCGTCGTCAGGAGAAGGAATAAACCAACAATTGCCCTCATTTCAAATTCTAGATATCCCCTATGGTGATTCCGTTTTATTTGAAGTATGGATGGATGTTCCTGAGGAAGCTCCTGTTGAAACAGAAGCGATTTTGACTGTTGAAATTCAATCATTTAGGAACCCAGGAATTGTATTTGTTGATGAACATAGAGCAACGATTTTAGGTGAAGAAATTATAGAACCAGATGCATCGACGGATAAGTCATCAAAGATTACTACATTCTTGCAAAGATGGTTGCAAACTATTCTAATCGTCATTGTCAGCCTGATCGGAACAATTGGTGTCACATTCGCAATTCGTCACAGAATAGAGAAGGATAGAGAGTATTACGAACAACAGAATCCAAAAGTTTTCGTTGAAGAACCAAGTGATTGGATGTCGAAGTTCAATGATGACAAGGAAAAAGAAATTGAGATTATTGAAAGCCCAACGACTGACTTAGAGTCATTTAGAAGTGAATTTATGTCTAAGTCAGGAACTCATTCACGAACAGTAAAATCAGAAATAGATCAAGAAATTATTGAAGAAGCACAAGAGGTTCTTGAAGAGGCGTATGTAGAGAAAACCATTTCAGAAGTAATTGAAATCGCAGACAAATTAGATGATGACGACATAATTCACCCCGACAATATTATTCTAGACTTGGATGATTTTGACGAAAGATTGTCAAATATTAGAAACAATAAACGAGATGATGAAGACCTTTGATACAATCCGCGTATTGTATGGAGGATGAGTGGGTCATCGGAATCGACGAAGCCGGAAGAGGACCAGTCATAGGACCGCTTGTGGTTACAGCCCTTGCTGTTCCGACCAAAGATCTACCATTACTGAAAGAAATGGGAGTTAAAGATTCTAAAGAACTCTCAGCCCCTCAACGGTTGAAAATAAAATCAAAGATTATTACAATGATTGATACCCATGACTGGCGAATTGGGACAATCATATGTTCTCCAAAAAGAATAGACTTAAACAAACTTGATTCGGACCTAAATAGTCTTGAAATTGACCTCTTTGCTGAAGCAATAAATGCAACAAGTAGTTCATTAAAATCAGGCATTATACGTGCAGATGCTTGTGATGTAAACGAAGTTAGATTCGCGCAAAGACTGAAGGAAAAAATTGATGGCGAATGGTCTAGATGGGCCGTCGAAGCAGAACATGGAATGGATACAAAAGATCTAGTTACAGGTGGTGCATCTATAATTGCAAAAGTCACAAGAGACTCTGAAATCAAGGAGATTGAAATTAGAACAGGTATTGAGATTGGTTCCGGTTATCCTTCAGATCAAAAGACTAGAATTGCAGTCAAAAAACTCCTTGAAAATAAATCGCCTCATGACTGCCTTAGATGGAGTTGGGCAACCGTATCAGACATTTGGACTGAGGTTCACGGAACACCTGTTCCTATCAGAAATCGAAATGGCGGTTCCATCGTACAATCAACTCTTGAAGACTGGCGAAGAAGATAAGCGTCAAATGCCTCATAACCGGCCATTGGCTTGATAAGATGCCCGCAACTGACGACTGGGGAGCGGATATTATCGCAACTGTTCGTAAATATGCCTTGCAAAATGCGGTTGAATACAACGGTAAAGGCCAGGTCGGATCAGTTCTTGGCAGATTACTTAGTGAGAGAGCAGATCTTAGATCCAGAGCAAAAGAACTGAAGTCACTTGTAATGAATGAAGTTGATGCTGCAAATGAATTAGCAGATAAAGAAGGAGTGGAAGCCGCTAGGACTGCGCTTTCTGCTACAAATCCCGAAGCTCTTAGTCGACAGAAACAACAGAAACGGATTGGATTAAAACCACTGCCAAATGCCATTAAGGGCGCCGTTATTCTGCGATTTGCACCAAATCCTAACGGACCACTCACATTAGGTCACGCTAGGGGTGTGGCAATTAATTCCCAATATGCTGAAATGTATGATGGGAAAATAGTCCTACGGTATGATGATACTGACACGAAGGTAAAACCACCTCTTCCTAAAGCATATAGTTGGATAGAGAAAGAATTTGAATGGTTGTCTGGAAAATCTGCTGATATAATTATTCGAGCAAGTGATAGGATGCCAGTCTATCTTGATTATGCTAATCAAATGATTTCCTCAGGGTTCGGCTATGTTTGCCGATGTTCGGCAGCTGAATTTAAGAAATTAAGAGATTCGAAAACACCATGCACTTGTAGAACCCGCCTAATTGAAGAAAATTTGAAGGATTGGGATTCGATGAAAAATGGAGGTATCGAAGAAGGAGGTGCTGTTGTACGTGTCAAAACAGACCTTCAACTCCCGAATCCTGCACTTAGAGATTGGCCCGCACTACGTATCCAGCACACCTCTCATCCAATGGTTGGAGAACAATACAAAGTATGGCCTCTCCTCGACTTCCAGAGTGCAATAGAAGACTACGAACAAGGAGTAACTCATATCATCCGAGGTAAGGATTTGATGGACTCAACAAGAAAACAAACTTTGCTTTACGAGCACTTTGGTTGGAATTATCCTGAAACTCTGTATTGGGGTCGTGTAAAGGTGCATGAATTTGGAAGTTTCTCAACATCAGGAATGCGGTCTAAAATTGAAGATGGGAAATACTCAGGTTGGGATGACGCACGTTTACCGACAATAAGCGCATTGCGAAGAAAAGGGTTTGACCCTGCTGCATTACGGGATTTTTGGATAGAACTTGGTCTGACTCAGAAGGATATATCCATCTCAATGCAGACAATTGAATCATTTAATTCTTCAATTATTGATAAAAAATGCGAACGACGCGCTTTCATTCGAGGTGCTAAGACACTTCATTTAGATTCCAGTAGTTTTTCGGTAGAACCGATAAAGAAAGTCTCAGTCGCCCGCCATCCGGATGGATCAGAAATAGGCAATAGGGAGTGGGATATGGATGATGGTTCAATTCTTATTGAAGAGAATGATTTGAAGAACAATAAGATTCGATTAAAGGATTTCGCCGATATCCAAATTTCAGAGAACAAAGCCATTGTAGAATCATGGGAGAAAACAGACAAGAGGCAGATTGTTCATTGGCTTCCTAGTTCAATGGCAATTTCAGCAACCCTAACTCGCAACAAGGGAGATAGTCTTGTAATTGAAGAAGGTTTGATTGAAAATTTTGAATTGAACGAAGGGGCTGTTATTCAACTGGAAAGAGTAGGATTTGCTAGGATAGAATCAGTGCAAGAAGATGGTAAAGTCAACCTTCTTTACCTGCATGGATAAAAGAATCTTGCTTGGTTTCGTAATATTAATCTGATAAGCAAAACCATGTTTTGTGGAATCCATCAAGGGTCGCATTCAAGGACAGTGGGCGAACCAGAAGTAACATGATGCCTCGGCAGGGCTCTGTTGTCCTAGCTCTAATTACTGTTTTATTGATGAGCAGTGTCACGTTCAGCCCAGTAGTTGCAGACGTAGATAATGAATGCTGTGCGAGTGATGATTTTGATTTATTTCTACTAGGTGATCCAAATAATGGAGTACTCACTCCATTTGAATCAGAACTAGACGAAGAATTTGAAAAATTAGTCACACCATCAATTCAAGGACAAGTGGAAATAGGAACATGGTCCATTATCTGGGGAACTGAAGGGAATTATTCAAACTCAACATGGGAGTTTAGTATTCCATATGAAGTTGAAGCAGCTGCAGGAATACAAATTAATGCCACAGTTGGAGTGAATATTGGGAGTAACTACTACGAAGGAGATGCAGGAGCAGGACTTTTCATTTCAAGCGAGGGATCTGTGAATATTCCTATTTCCGTAGAGGAGGGGGAAATTAAAGATGGAGATAAAGTCAAAATTAGTTTTTCAGTACAAAGCCTCTCTTTTGCAACCCCAGGCGATGAGGCAGGGATACGCTTTCTTTGGGGTTCAATTCAGAATGTAGCGAAAATAACACTGAAGCTACCTTTGGTTGATATTGATATTAAAGATGCTAGTGTTAATGGTAGACTCGTATATTTCCCTATCCATCTCAAATCTGGATTCGACTCTCAGATTTGGACATCATCTACAGGGGGCATGATGGTTGCCAATTCAGAAATCATAGAAAGCCCTATTTCAACACCTACTGAAGAAGGAGTAGAGGTGACTTTTGTTTGGATGATTCCTGAAAGTACCGACTCAGGGACTTTCATTATTGAGTTTTACTTAATTCCGCAAAATGGACTTAGAATTGAGGCAAATAGAACGTTTGACATCACTGCTGGTGAAGAAGGAGGGGGGTCAGGGAGTTGGTATCCGGCTGCTGAACCATTGCGCACTGGAGGGACCCCCATGTCAATAGATATTGAGGCAAATTATAATGGTAATGAAATTGAAAAAACCGTCACTCTTGAGTTTGAAGGTGCTATGTCACAATGGATGCGATGGGGGCTGGACAACATAGGAAATGATAGTCTATCATCGAGTAGTTGGTGGAGAAACCTAAGAACATACTCAGGCTCAATACCTGACTCTGACTTCCATAATGGATTAGTTGATGATTCGGAGTTGAGTGCTTTACAAGGTCACCTCATTGGTTCTGGAAACGATCTGAAGTCATTCATGTCAAATGGCCTTGCATTAGATGCTGAAGCAATACTGGGCGTTAATCCCGTAGAACTAGGGCCAACCGATATCACCATCGATCTCGGTGCCACACGAGCATTTAGTTCTGAAAATATCAAGATTACTATTGATACATCATATGTGATTTCAGTGGGAGAAAGACAATTGTTGATTGAAACCTTTGTCAGAACCACTCAAGAAGACTATTATGACGAAATCGAGTTGTCTGTAGAGATTCGTTCTTCTGCATTGCAGGGTCTTGGGGGAATGTCTGCTGAAGATATTGATGCAAAGCATAGAAGATGGATTCTACTTGAGACTATAACAATTAATGACAATGAACTAGATTCGGAAAAATCATTTAGAGTTGAATTTGTTCCTAGTGGAGGTGCTCTATATAGCCCTCTAGTTTCTGCAATGATTTGCGTATTCTTACTAGTTATCGCGCTTGCAATTGGACTATTCTTAACGCGAAAAAGGAGTAGGATACCTTCTATGTTAACAGTAATTGTCCTTGGAGGTTTGGCTCTTTCATTATATGTCCTAGGACTAGATATTCCGTTTGTTCTTGGTGTGGTGACTTCCAGTATGCTTCTGGTATTCCCTGTAGCATTAATTTCGCCTAGAACTAATCGTGTTGAACGAAATAAAGAAGTGAAAGCATCGCATATCAAATGCCCGAAGTGTGAATCATCAATTATGGTTGAATCTGAAGTTCGGCCACTGAGAATTCCGTGCGATTCTTGTGATTCTGTTCTAAGACTCGAGTGATGGAACTTGACCCGTTTGCAACAGTGAATCCGCTAGGACATGAGCAGCTTCACCTGCTGGCATGGCCTTCCATAAGCGAGATGCCTGAAGAATTTGAGAGGCTAAATCAACTTCCCATCCAATTCCCAAAACTCTGTGCCAACCAAGTTCCTCCATTCGAGCAGTAGATGGCTTACTTTGTGATAGTATTGGCCTCATCAGATGTGAAAGAGCTCTTGCCCGACCCTCTAAATCAAGCTTTTCCCAACGCGAAGATACTGCTTCAAGAGCAATTTCCTCAATCCAAGGAGTGGTCATAATTTCGGGTGAAATAACCTCAGGTAAGGGCACAATTGTGGCTGTTCCTTCATTTTCCAATATATCCCTTAATTTAGTAAAAACAGGATCATAAGTTGTGTCCAAAGCAGAATGCATCCAATTACCAGAAATTAACCAAGGCCGTAATTTTCTAAGTCTAACACAGTTAGGCGAAATTAACTGAGCAAGAGCATGCGCTTGAGCAACAGTAGTTAGAGGCCCTCGTCTAATATCTCCTGAAGAACCCCTAAGGCCTTCAACTACCATGCCTGAGAGGGATAGTTGAGGAGGACTTGAAGAAAACTTCGGTCCATCTTCATTCCCTGGTCCGAGTACATGAATCCATGAACCAATATTTGGCGATTCAATTCTAAATCTTCGTCGATATTTAATTCCAGATTCAATCAAAGCAGCCTCGATCGGAACTACGCTCAAAGCGCCAACTAATGAAGGAGCAGCAAGCAACATCACAGTTCCTTCAAAAGAACGAATTGAATTTGCAGCATCATTCAGAACAGGGGCAATTGGAGAAAATTGCTCCGAGTCCAGAAGCCGCCTCATCATTGAGGCTTACAGGCGCTAGTTCAAATCTCCATCGATTAAGAAATCACTCGACCATCAAACGAAGTTGATCTCTTTTGTAAGCCCAATCTGAATCGATTCGCCCTGTGCTCTGGTAATATCTAGCAAGACGGCGAATCTTGGACTCAGTGAGTTCAAGTTGACGACCGTTATGTAAATCCTTACGATTTGTGCCCAAGTGATCTATCATTCTGAGAGCCTGCCGCATCATATTCATCATGTCTTCTGGATACTTTCCACTGATGTTATTTCGAGAAAGTGTTTGAGCAATTCGCTCGCCCATTACCAATCTTACATCAGGAACGGCGTGTTGATCACGTAGAATTGTTCCAATCATTGCTGTAGAGTGCCCCTCACCAGAAAGTTTCAGAATTAACTCCTCAACTTCCTTCTTATCGGACATTGCCCACTCTGGCACCTTACTTGCATTGGGCTTTTCAGAGCCACTCTTACCCTTTCCCTTACTATGCATACGAGCCATTTAGGTCACCTCAAGCGGCTCGCCGACCTACTGCCCCTCTTTAATCGCTGCGCATAGCAACTTGAAAGAGAGGGGTCACAATCTGTGTTGGGCCTTCGCCAGCCTTCCCGGGCCGTTTGGCCATTCCCATCCTGCAGCTGTAGCTCTGGCACTGCCTACGAGTTCGTCATTTTGAAACACCAGCAACTCATCGCCTATACAGATTTGAGTATCTACTTTAGAGAGGTTGGTAGAAAATATATCACCTTTCCAAGTTGTTTCAGGAGTGAGGTGTACTTTAGGAAGAGCATTACAAGAATCTAGTGAAGAAAGACTAGACTTTGAGAATGAAAACCTTCCACTTCTTGGATTCCATAATGCAATTTGAGTACCTTCTTTTTCAATACGGAAAATGGGAGGGCGTCCAGTAACCTTGGCTCCATCTAGCCAATCATCAGTACCGTGCTTGAATCTAGATAGAGATTTTAGTTTGTTTAGCCGATGTTGAGATTCCTTAGGGTCGGGTAAATTGTATTCTTTAGTCGCTTCATCTACTACTGCTTCGAGTCTAGAAAGTGATTCTTCAGAGCCTGCAGACAAACCCATTCTAGTATCAATAACTTCGACCCCATCTATCGCCACATCTATTCCTGAATGATTGATGACTAACTCAAACCCATTACGAGAAGCATAATTTTGAATCATTTCTCTAATTGATTTTAGTTCTTCTAAATCCCAATCTCCAGTCACAGGTATATCGTAATGAGCTGCGGGCCAAATGTCCTCCAACTCTCTTGGCACCAATCCTAATGGAGCAGTGACCATGACTTGGTGTACCCCTCTAGTATTTATTCTACGTAAGAATCTCCTATGAGACTGTGAGAGGCGGTAAGGTTTCTGTGCAGAACAGGGCAGTAATACTAGGACTTTGGATTGATGTTCGGGCGGAGTATGCTCATTTGCGACTTTACGTTTCCATTCATTAATCAGTGGATCATTTCTACTGCTATAGGAATAGCATCTGAGCCTACGACCAATTTCTACGTTACTGGCTAATCCTACAGAACCAGGATTTTCTATTGCTCTTTCACTCATTTTTGAATCATGGCGTCGTAAACGTTCAACTGATCTTGGGCTAGAAAGAACCTGACACTCTACCAATTCACGTAAGGTTCCATTTCGAATTGCCGTTCTAGTCGAAGATAGGGCGCGAACCCAAGCATCAATCTGAGTTTGCATTTCAGCAGACTCACCAGTTGAATTATCGACCTCGCGTGGACCATTTTCACTGAGAATGACTCCTCTTGATGTAGCCTCTCGCGACCTAGATAAATCGAATAAATCTACTCCCATCCAACTCAATAATGCACAATTATCTGGTCCAGCAATACCAGGAGTCCAAATCAATGAATTGGGAAATCTATTACGTATCGAATCAACCGCCTGGATAAGTTTACCTGGCCTCTCCGCTAACTGAGGAGCATCAATTAACGCAACTACAGAGGGCTCAACATCATCATCTAACAAAGAAAAATCATGGTGAAGAGACTGCCATGAAACTGGTAATAATTGATTTCCTGCTGATTTCATACCGCTATCTGATTCAACTAGACTTGATGGCAGGATTAACCCCTCTTCTGCCGCCCATGTCTCTAGACCATCAAATGGAAAACAAATATTTGCACGAGTTTTCATCAATAAAGTTGCAGGAATTATTGAATTGTCCCTAGAAACACAAAAAGGAGCTATTTCAATAGGTAATTCTGGGTCATGTGGAGTGATTACTAGAGCAGGAGTCCAAGATAATGGTGCTTTCCTGTCACCTAGAGCAAAAAGACGGGTAAAACGCTGTCTTGCGATAACCCCGCGGGCAAGAGGACGCTCACTCATAGGGCCCGCTAGTGATGCGGTTCGCTTGAAGCATTCTAATGTGGAGTGTTGTCGGCCAGATGTGCGAGAAGTCCGAGCGGGCCTATTGGCTGGTCTCATAGCGCTGGCTGCGCTCAGCGCTGCCGTCAGTGCTGACGAAGACCCAGTGGTGGTACTCTGGAACGAGTCGTTCAGCACCACTGGGCCAGTCTGGATTCAGGTTGAATGCATGAAGGTTAGTTGTCCAGAAATGGAACTCGTTGTTCTGACTGACGGAATCGAGCAGAGTCACGAGAACCCTCATCTCGTAGAATGGTCGAACTGGGTGGACGGAAACTTGTCCTGGAGACTGATAGTTGAATCCGGAACGGAGCAATCAGACGTGCAAATAGAAGTGATACTCAGCAGAATGGACGAATGGACTGAATACGAGGACCTGCCTAACATCGTCCCGCCTCCAGGAGGTCAAGGAAATTATCCAACGATAGACACTGCTTCGCCGTGCCAAATGCACTTCTGCAACGTAATCGATCTCGTCTCCGAGGGCGTTATGTACGTTGGGGCATTCGAAAATGAGAGTGACAAAGACTCCGTTATGATCACAGGTGACCCTGGTGACGTAATCCTTCTCAACAGCCTGAGGGGAGCGAGTGATGTAAGCATCGAAATCTGGCACAGAGGTACTGATTCCAAGTCGCTCGTTAACACCCTCGAGAGGGCCGATATGGAGTATTATTTTGAGTATCCAGTCGAAGGAGAGTTGTGGATACGCCTGATTCACTCGGCCGAGGAAGGCTACTTACCGTACGAGTTCGAGATCATCCGCTACGATGATGAAACCGAAGCCCCAAACGGAGGGGAGTTGAGTAACCCGTGGAATCATGGCGAGGCCATGCCCTTCTACGGAGACTCGTCTCCACTCTACTATGGGCACATTGCTGGGTCGGACTCGCAAGGCGATTCACTACTCATCGTCTCCGGAGCCAAGATGCACCTCTTTCTACAATGCTCGTTCACTGATGATGTCGAAGTAGAAGTCAGTCTGCACCAGATGGATGGCACGACTCAGGCAGTGGAGAGTGATTGTGATGGCGTGTTTGAGACTACTGCACACACGGTCTCTGTAGAATTCGGTCTGACAACTCAGGGCGTTACTTCTGCTTGGGCTATCATGCTCAGTTCCCTCGGCCCTGGTGATGGGAATCTAATAGGAGATGCACCTGACTTCTTATGGACTAAATCTGACGATCTAAGTCACTGGCCACTAATTGAATTCAACGTTAGCAACGGTGCAAGTATGCTTGAGGAAGAATTTGTAGATGTATTTGCTTTTGAGGTCACTTCGTCAAATGGTTCTAGCCTACGAATTGATGGAATTAATTCTCAACCAGTAAGTTATCAGATATTGATTCTAGATCAGAATTCTTGGTCTATAATGAATACCTCGAATGGTGGATTGATAGACGCTCCGCAAGGAATTCATGCAATCCGAGTTGAGAAGGTTGGTGAAGCCAGTTTAACCGGTTATTCATTCAATCTAGTCAATGAGGGCGAAATTATTGAAACTGGCCCCGATTTGTTTGTTGATCAATCTAATTTATTCACCAATTTCTATGTATTCATAGGGATATTACTTTTGACACCATTAGCAGTAGTTATTTTCTGGAATCGAAGAGTTTTCTGGGGTGGTGCTAGTGATGTCGAAGTAGAAAAACATGAGATTAGACGTCTTAGACGGCTAAAGGAAAGAATTGCTGAGATGGTAAAACCAGAATCAAATGATGAAGGAGTGATTGAATCCGCACTTCATCAACTAGGAGATAGTCATTGGAAAGCTGTTATTGAAGAGTGGGGGAGTCCGATTATTCGTCATAACACCGAAAATGTTGACATATGCGTTTGGAAAGTAAGGCAAGGTTCAGCAACAATGCTAATTGGAGTAAAAGTTGCTGACACATCCTGGGATATGGCAGCAATGCGAATTCATTCACCCGAAGGATCAAGGGTTTCAATAAAACAAGTTTCACCAAAACACATGTTCCAAAATGAAGAAATTTTCCTTGATAAATTGAAGGCTAAAAGTAGAACATTTCTGCTCCTAACTCTTGAAGGAGAAGCAACTAACATTGGTTTCCAGTTGTCAGGTCTAGTAAATGACGAACCTTTAGCAGCTGTCCCAAATAGAGCAATAGATTGGTCATAATCAAGAACGACGGCGATTTCGCGCCTCGTCAGAAATATCTTGAGTGATGTCAGAGTTACCACTGCCCAAATTCTCTCGCAAATCTGCTAATTGCTTCTTTGTTGCTCGAGAAACTTTCTTTGGCATGGCCAATTTGAGAAGCACCATAACCGACCCTCGACCGTTTCTGCTGCGAATTGCTGGCATTCCCCTTCCAACTACCGTTATTGTTTCACCTGGACTAGAACCTGCTGGGATTTTGATTTTAAGAGGACTTCCATCTAGATGAGGAATCTCTATGTTGGAACCAATTACTAAATCCGCATAATTCACAGGCAAGGCCATTAGTAAATCCGAACCGTCTCGTTCAAACCATTCATGCTGCTCAACTTCAATTTCAATGAATAAATTACCGGGCTCGCCGTTTTGAAATTTGGAGGCTTCACCTTGGCCAGCCATCCTAAGTCTAGTTCCAGAGACAATTCCTGGTGGGACTGAAAACTTAACTTTCTTTGTTTGCTTAGAACGCCCCTCACCTCTACATTTATTGCAAGGATTCTGGATTATTCGACCTTCTCCATTACAAGCGCGACAATCTTGAGTTAATTGTTGATGGAAAGGGCCAATACGTTCTATTCGAGTAATTCTACCTCTACCTTCACATGTTGGGCACTCACGAATCCCATCAGACGTTTCAGAACCACTGCCTGAACAGTTTTCACAATGATTCAAAATGTCGATCTCTATTTCTTCTTCAGCGCCTAAAAAAGCCTGTTCAAAAGTAATTGAGTGGGAAACTAAGAGATCTGCACCACGCGTTGAACGGGTACGGCCACCTCTACCTCCAAAAAGAGAAGAAAAGATACTTTCAAATCCACCCCCAAATAGATCTTCAACGCTAATGTTGACACCCTGAAAGCCACTAGCACCGAATGGTGAGCCACCCGGTCTATTATGCCCAAATCTGTCGTAATTTTGGCGCTCGTCGGGATTAGAGAGAATTGCGTATGCCTCTTGAACCTCTTTGAATTTCTTCTCTGCTTCTGGGTCATCTGGGTTTTTATCGGGATGGAATTTTCTAGCTTTTGAACGGAAAGCATTTTTCAATTCTTTTTCAGTTGCCTTTCGGTCAACTCCAAGAACTTCGTAGTAATCCCGCTTCGTACTCACTGGACCACCTGATGTTCACGGCTTTCGCACCTTTTTTGAACCCCTCGTAAAGTTCAGAGGAAACTTCCACAACTAGTACAATAGGCAGTCCCTGCATTATTGAGGGCTCCACAATCATTACAAGAGTCAACTGATTTTGTTTGGGAAGATGAGGAAGGAGTAGCCCACACGTCATCAGTCTTAGAATCCCAATCAAATTGTTTGGAAGATGACGATTTTTTATTTTTCTTGGCGGCTATTTTTTCTGCCTTTTTTGCAGCTTTCTCTGCCTTTTTTGCAGCTTTTTCATCCCTCTTTGCTTGCTTTGCGGCATTCTTCTTTTGCTTGGCTAATTGTTTCTGGAGACGTTTTTGAGCACTTACTTCCGCTCTATTACCTATGAATCCTCCATTTTCTGTAGATTTGAGATTGTCAATTAACTCAGATTCAGCAATCATAGCCATTCCTTCTACTTTTACATCAATACTCATTTTCTCATCATCTTCTTGTAATTCCAATTCTTCCTGTTCAGTATTCAATTGAGAAATTTTGCCAGAAAGAAGTATTTTCTTTTTAAGAGCCGCACGGCCTTTAGGCTGAATCCTTGATTCGCTTTCTAGACGTTCTAAAGATTCTCTGCCTTTATCCCAGAGGCCTTTATCTTCCATTTGGTACATCTTTCTCTGAGCTTTAATTGCACTTGAACGATGAAATTCATGGTCCTCAACTAATCTGTATCTTCTGAACATTATGAATCCAATAATTAGGGCTACTAGGTGAATAGATGCAAGTACAACCAAATCTTCTTTGATTACATCTTCTAGAGCAGGAATTCCCATTCTAATGGCAATTACTCCCACAGTAGGGGCCACTAAGAGGGCCGTACTCATGAATGGAGAACGCTCAGTCATACCCCGCGCTGTATTGAAAACCGTTTGAATGATTCGTGTCAATGGCTCTTTTTTGCTTCATCAAAAAGAGAGAGAGCGGCCACATAGATGATGGCCTCCTTTCGTCTCAAGCATAGTATGGAAGTATCTATCACCGTGGCTACAACCGTACTGCCACACGAGAATCCGAATAGAGTAGTGGACTCTGTTCTAGCTCTTTTC
>Ga0206683_10001682_pt1 | contig 15207 bp, 12 predicted proteins | sample M280m12015metaG_FD_155483 | JGI IMG/M metagenome (GOLD analysis project Ga0206683, IMG submission 155483) | Ammonia-oxidizing marine archaeal communities from Monterey Bay, California, United States - M2 80m 12015 | ecosystem: Environmental > Aquatic > Marine > Intertidal zone | place: USA...
ATCAGGAAGATCTTCAAACTTCTTGGGATATAAAAATCTAGTATTTAATTCTCTTCAAAAAAAAGAGCAATTAGAAGTTCTTCAAGATTTAGCTATTTTACAAGGAAAGATAGAAACTGTTGGCAGCGGCTGGGAGACGGTTTCTGGAGACTCCATTAATCTTAAAGAATATTTACTTGAGAATGAGTCCTCGATTAGAAAAGACTGCTTCATTAGAAAAATTGACAAGGAAGTCTATGATCCAGACGGGATTATTCTTGATAAAATAAAGGCTAGTGCTGCTGGTCAACTACCTAAAGGTTTTGACCCATCTAATTATTACCCCGCAAGACAGCACCCCAAAGCCTTACAAATGACTATCTTTGGTATGAGTGATGCCATTGGTCAGCTTGGATTTAAGTGGGAAGAAATTCAGGAAAGAATAAATCCTGATGAAGTTTCAGTATTCAGTGGCGCTGCAATTGGTCAATTGGATAGTTTTGGTTTTGGTGGTCTTATGCAATCAAGAATCAAGGGTTCTAGGGCAAGCTCAAAAAATTTGGCCTTAGGGTTAGTTGAAATGTCTGCAGATTTTATTAACGCTTATGTGCTTGGTAATGTTGGAAGAACTGGCCATAGCGTAGGGGCTTGCGCAACTTTCCTTTACAACCTGCAAATGGGAAAAGAAGCCATAGAATCAGGTAGTTCTAAAGTATCTATCGTAGGAGCAGCAGAAGCTCCTATAACACCTGAAATAATAGATGGTTTCTTTGCAATGTCAGCCTTATCTGATGACAAAAGAATGCTAGAACTCCAAGCTTCAAGTGGAGAATCAATTGATTCAGGGCCTATTCAAACCCGAGCATGTCGTCCTTTTGGTAATAACGCAGGTATGGTATTAGGTGAATCATCTCAATTTGTAATCCTAATGGAAGCTAATCTTGCAATTGAACTCGGAGCTGATATTTATAGCTCGGTTGCTTCAGTGCACTCTCATTCGGATGGACGCAAGAGCTCTATTAGTGGACCTGGTGTAGGTAATTATATAACCATGGCAAGATGCGCGGCAGACGCCGAGAAAGAAATAGGACTTAAACCTTTAAGAAAAAATACTTTTGTACATGCTCATGGAACCGGAACTCCAGCAAACAGGACTACTGAATCACACATCCTTAATGAGATAGCAAATACTTTTGGTATAAAAGACTGGCCTATAACGGCAATAAAAAGCTACTTGGGTCACAGCATGGCTCCGGCTTCAGGAGATCAGCTTATCGCTTCACTTGGAACTTGGAATAAAGGAATAATACCTGGTATTCATTCTACTGACGCTTTAGCTGATGATGTTTACGCCGAACACTTAGATATTCTTCTTGAAGATAAACTGGAAGAACCGAATTTTTATAAAGGGTGTTTCTTAAATGCAAAAGGGTTTGGAGGAAACAATGCTTCGGCTTTTATTCTTTCTCCAGAAGAGACTCAAATAAAAATGAAAAGCTTAGTTACTAAAAATAAATATAATCAATATTTAAAGAATATAGGGGAGACTCAAAAGAAATCTTCACAATATAATAGGTCGTGTTTAAAAGGAGACTATAAGGTTACTTATAAATTTAATGAAAACGTGCTTAACGGAGAGACAGATATAGAGATTTCTAGAAAAGGAATGAAATTAAAAGGATTTAAAAATGAGATAAAATTTTAGTTGGGAGGAGTAATGAAAAGAGATTGGAAGAAAGTAAGAAAAGAAGTTAAAGAATTCGTAGAAAACGAAGTTTATCCTGCGGAAGAGATCCTGCATAAAAGAGATGATGAGTCTGCAAAAAAAATGCAAGAGTTGATGCAAAAAGCAAAAGATAGTTCGCTATGGGCTCTCGGACATCCTGAAGATATAGGTGGCCAAGGAATGCCTTTCATGGAATACGTGTACATAAACGAGGTAATTGGGAGGTCCTCTAGTGCCATGGTTGCCTTAGGAACTCATTCTTTGCAAGACTCGATCATGTTAAGGGAATTTGCTTCTAAAAGATGGCGAGATGAATACTTAGAACCACTAGTTGCTGGAGAGATATTTCCTAGTTTTGGAATGACTGAACCAGACGTTTCTAGTTCTGACCCGACTCAACTTCAAACCACAGGAGTTTTGGAAGGTGATGAATGGGTGATTAATGGAAGAAAATGGTTTACCTCTGGAGCAGCCGGAGCAACTTATACAACTGTAATGTGTAGAACTGAATTAGATGTTCCTAGTCACGGAGCTTTCAGCATGATTATTGTTCCTACAGATAATCCTGGATACAAAATCGTAAGAGATACTCCTGTTTTAGGAATACATGGTGGCCACGGAGGCCATTATGAAGTCGAATACGATAACGTAAGAGTGCCTGAAGAAAATCTTTTAGGCCCTAGAGGTCAAGGGTTCCTTATAGCTCAAAGAAGATTAGGTCCAGGAAGAATCTTTCATTGCATGAGATGGTTAGGTCAAGCTCAAAGAGCTTTTGACCTTATGTGCTTAAGAATGCACGAAAGAGAAGCTTTCGGAAGCTCACTGGCTGATAAGCAATTATTACAAAAATTTGTATTTGATAGTGCTTGTGAAATTCAAGCCAGCAGACAACTTACTTTAGATGCTGCAAAAAGAATAGATCAAGGAGATGATGCAAGAATTGAAATAGGAATGATTAAAGTTGTGGGTGCTAAAATGGTCCATAACGTTATAGATAGAGCTATACAAGTTCATGGAGCTAAAGGACTTACTGACGATACTCCTCTTAGTTTAATGTATAGGCATGCTAGGGAAGCTAGGATTTATGACGGGCCCGATGAAGTTCACGTTCAATCCGTTGCAAGGAGAATTTTAAAGAACTATCAAAATAATGGTGCTGGATGGGATTTTGGTGAAAGAGATGCAAGCTTAGAATCTAATTAATGCAAGAAGAATTAGCATCAGCGCTTTCCAAAAAACTACTTGAAGTAGACATAGAAGGAGAAGTTTCTAATCTTGAACCTCTTACGGGAGGAGCTTCTAAAGAGATATGGAAATTTGAAGTTTCTAACGATAAACAATCTACAAAGATGATTCTTAGAAGGGGTTCAGGTATAGAAGGACCTCTTGCTATAAAAACTGTAGATGAAGCCAGAATACAAAAGGAAATAATTAAGGTAGGTGCACCCGTGCCAATAATATTAGCAGTCTCCAAGAATGAAGAAGAGCTGGGAGACTCTTATATAATGAATTTTGTTGAAGGAGAATCTATTGCAAGAAAAATACTAAGAGATAATGAATATAAAAAGGCACTTCCTGTATTGGCTTATCAATGCGGAGAAGCAATTGCTAAAATTCATAATGTTGATGTTGATAATTTCTCCTTCTTGCCGAAAAAGCCTGCTGAAGATCAACTTGAAGATCTCTACTCAACCTATCAGTCTTTTGAACAACCCTCCCCTGTTTTTGAATACGCTTATCTTTGGTTAAAAGAACAAGACTTTAGTAATTTCCAAGAAAGTCTAGTGCATGGAGATTTTAGGCTAGGAAACATAATTGTTAATGGAGAGGGACTTCAATCAATAATAGATTGGGAGCTGGCTCATATAGGAAATCCTCTTCAAGATTTAGGTTGGGTCTGTGGTAACTCTTGGCGATTCGGTAACAACGATAAAGTTGTAGGAGGATTTGGAGAGCTAGAAGACTTACTCGAAGGCTACAATTCAATTAGTAAATTTCAAGTTAACAAAGAAATGGTTAAGTGTTGGCAAGTGTTTGGAACATTCAGATGGGGGGTAATTTGTCTAATTCAAGCTTATGCGCATTTAAACGGAACGATCAATTCCATAGAAAAAGCAGCGATTGGTAGGAGGGTATCTGAAACTGAAATAGATATTGTCGATCTATTATTTTTAGGAGGTGAATGATGATTTTTGATAGACCAACTAGTAGTGAACTAATAAAAGCAGTGATGGAGTTCTTAGATACTAAAATTAAAGATGAGCTTCCTTCGCATTTAGCTTTTAAATTAAGAATTACGAATAATGTGCTTGGAATGGTGCAAAGAGAAATAGAGCAAGGCGAGACTTTGCAACAAGAAGTTTATGATGCAATGCAAAACCTTATGCATTCAGACGAACTGACAACCAAAAAACTTGCTGAGTTAATCAAAGATGGAAAGATAGATTTAAAAGATGAAGACCTTAAAGATTTATTAGTGCTTTTATCTAAAAATAAAATTGAAGTAGATAATCCTAATTATTCTACTTATAAGAAATTAATTAAGTGACTTTAAAGGTTTCTTATTTCTAAAGATCATCAAAGGAAGCATAAAGAAATTCCAAGTTTTATGATAATGTTTTGGAAAGAGTCTTTGAGATAAATCTAAAAGTTTGGCATCTAGACCGATAAAGATTCTAGTTTTATTTTTCTTGACTCCATTTAAAATAATTTCTGCAGCCTTACTAGGGTGCATACCTCCTTCTTTAAAAAGATCTCCCATTTCTTGTTGGTTTTTCGGAGCGTTTCTAGTAAAGATAGAGGTTCTACCACTTTCTTCATCTCTATTAAAATCTTCATCATTCATTCTTGCAGTAGCAGCAATATTTGTACCTATATGGCCCGGATGAACACAGTGTATTTGTAAATTAGGATTTGTCTCTTTCATCTCCATTGCTAAACTTTCAGTAAAACCTCTTACCGCAAATTTTGTAGCGTGGTAAACAGTTTGGCCGGGAACTGCGACCATCCCAAATATAGAAGATGTATTTACTATTGCCGCTTCTGGTCTATCTATCATATGAGGAATGAATGCTCTGGTGCTATTAATTACACCTTCAAAGTTTATTCCCATAACCCAATCCCAGTTTTCTTCATCCATATCTTTAAAATGGGACCCTGCAGTAACTCCAGCATTGTTAAAAACTAAATCAACTTTGCCATGTTGCTCGATAACCTTTTCGGGAAGAGCTTCGATTGCTTCCTTGTCAGCTACATCTAAAATATGAGAAGAAACAGATACGTTGTATTGCCTTAACATTTCTACAGTCTCGTTTAAGGTTTCTTGATTAACATCGCAAACAACCACATCAGCGCCATCTTTTGCTAATAAAACTGCCAAATAACGACCCATTCCAGAACCAGCTCCTGTAATTACCGCTACTTTGTCTCTAAAATTCTTAATCATTTTGTTCCTCTCTTCTTTCGCCATGAAACATAATATTATATGCGTCTTCAGGATCTTTTCTTACCATTTCATCAATAGCTTTAGCATCATCACCAATCAATATTCTCCATTTATTTTCTTTAACTCCATCCAAGATTACTTTTGCAGCTTCTGATGAAGAAGTAGGAGCAGTCTCAGCAAAAGATTCAGTCCTTTCTTGAATCATCTGTTTAATTTGGTCTATGGACTGATTATGAACTGGGGCTCCAAGTTTTATCATATTTTGTTTTACCATTTCCCAATCTTCTTCAGTTCTTTCTCCCCCTAATATTTTTCCAGTGTTTATTGCTATAGATGTTCCTATGTGTCCAGGCATGACAACCGAAACGCCAACATGAGGGGCATTTAGTCGGAAATCATCTATCAACGATTCACTGAAACCCTTTACAGCAAATTTAGCAGCCGAGTATGAAGTATGAGGGTTTCCTCCCAGACTAGCCCAGAATCCGTTCACGCTACTTGTATTAATAACATGACCTTCTTCACTGGAAACAATATGAGGTATAAAGGCACGGGAACAATAGTAAACGCCGTACCAACAGACAGCGAAACATCTTTCCCATTCTTCTCTAGAACCGGTTACAAAACTTGCTCCTCCTCCTATTCCAGCATTGTTAAAAAGAAGATTGATTGTTTCAGTTTTATGCTCTAACAAAACTTCGTCTTTAAATTTTAAAACTTGTTCTTCATTAGATACATCACATATATGTTTTGTAATTAATACATCTGGCGATTGCTCGGTCACAAGTTCAAAGGTTTCTTCCATGTTTTCTGCAATAACATCGCACATAGCTACATTGCATCCTTCTTCTGCTAGCTGCAGAACAAGCTCCCTTCCCATCCCTGTGCCACCCCCAGTGACCACGGCAATTTTATTTTTAAAGTCCTTCATAGCTTCTTTCCTAATTTTCCTCCTCAGAGCTAGGAAAGTCGCTAAACGGAAAAGGTTTCTCGCTAGAGTGATAATTGATGTAATCCAGAATTTGGATCATGTAATTTCTAAAGCCTTGAGACACTTTAGCTACATTTGAGCTCCTTTTATCTGTTAATAGAACAAATAAAAATTGAATTAATACGATTACCCATAAAACTGTCATAGAAAGATAATAGATAAAAGAAAAGCCTATCATCCATAACAGTCTTAACCACTTTCCTTGTTTAAGTAGATTCTCTTTCCATTCTTCACTGTCAATAAATTCTTCCGAACCTACGTCAATAATTTTTTCTTCGTCTTCTTTTACCATAATATTATTTAAAAAATTCTACATCTTTAATCAGATCTTCACCCAAAATATTTTGAATAGAGCCGTTAAGATTCTCTCCTTTATAGATGATTTTGTATAGAGAATCTACTATTGGCATATTAATATTCCTTTCGTCCGATAAAACCTTAACAACTTTTAGAGTTTTTAAACCCTCAACGGTTTGTCCAATTTTGTCTGTTGCACTTTCAACTGAATGCCCTTCTCCAATATATTTACCAAATTTATGGTTTCTACTTAAAGGTGAAGCGCAAGTTGTAATTAAATCACCTACTCCAGACAATCCTAAAAATGTTTGAGGATTTGCTCCTAATTCTACTGCCAATCTGCTCATTTCACCTAAGCCCCTTGTCATAATCATGCCTACAGTGTTTTCCCCAGAATTAAGGCCGTCAGCTACCCCACAAGCTATGGCATAAATATTTTTTATTGCTCCTCCCATCTCAACTCCATAAGGGTCATCATTTTCATAAACTCTAAAGGAATCTGATCCTAGAATATCTATTACATTTTTTTGAAGAACCTTGTCTTTACTTGCAATAACTGTTCCTGATAACTGCTTGGTTGCTATTTCTTGAGCTAAATTGGGACCGCTAAGTATTCCTACTGGATTATTTGCCATATGCTCATTAAGAACTTGGCTCATTAAATTGAATTTGTCTTTTTCTACGCCTTTAGTAGCAGTTACAAGTTGGACACTTTTATCTATGTATTCAGAGGCCTTCTTAGAAACCTCTCTAAAAGAATCACTCGGGATACAAAATATAACCATCTCAGAATTATTGATTAAAGAGATGTCTTCAGTGGCATTAATATTTCCTTCAAGCTTAAGTTCAGGTAAGTACTTTAAGTTCCTGTTAGATTTATTTACTTCTTCAACAACTTCAGAATCTCTCATCCATAGGATTACATTATGTTGGTTACTTGCAGCTAAATTTGCCAGAACAGTTCCCCAACTGCCTCCGCCTAATACAGAAATATTTTTACTCTTCATGTGTTTTTTCGACAAATATGATTCTCAAGATACAATCTACTAATGTAATTCTACCATCTGAGGTTAGATCTATACTAAAACCATAGATATAAAAGAACAGAACATGAACATAAGAGAGTTAAAAAATGCTAATGACGTAAAAATGTACCTTGACGCTGTAAATAGCCAGTACGTCAAAGTGGCTATAACAGATATTGATGGTGTCCTCAGAGGGAAGTACATGCATAGAGATAAATTTCTTAAAGCTACTGAGTCTGGTTTTGGGTTTTGTGATGTTATCTTTGGATGGGACAGTAATGATGAGTTGTATCAATTTAAAGAGAGAGAAGGGAAAAATCTATTTACTGGATGGCATACGGGTTATCCTGACAGTAAAGTAAGGATTGTTCCGGAAAGTGCTAGAAATATACCTTTTGAAAAAAATACTCCTATTTTTCTAGCTGAGCTTTTAAGTGGGGAGGTATGTCCTAGGTCTACTTTAAAAAAAGTATTGAATAGACTTGAATCCTTGGGCTATAAATCTAAATCTGCGTTTGAGTACGAGTTCTTTCTATTCAATGAAACGCCTGAGTCTATAAGGCAAAAGGAATACAGAAATTTAAATAATTTTACTCCCGGTATGTTTGGATACTCCATCTTGCGCACTTCAGTTCACTCTGATTTGTACCATCAACTTTTAGATTTGTGTACGTCTATGGATATGCCCTTAGAGGGCTTACATACTGAAACTGGACCTGGAGTCTTAGAAGCTGCAATTATGGTAGACGAAGCCTTAATCTCAGCAGACAAGGCGTCTTTGTTTAAGACTTTTACTAAGGTAATGGCTCAAAGGAACAATTTAATGGCCAACTTTATGGCTAAGTGGTCTGAGCTATATCCTGGTCAGTCTGGTCATATACATATTTCTCTTTTAGATCATGACGAACAACCTGTGTTTGCTTCTGAAGAAGGTAATGATATTCCCGATCAAATGCTTTTCTTTATTGGAGGTCTGCAAAAATACATGAGAGAACTTTCCGTAATGTATGCACCTACGGTTAATTCTTACAATAGACTTTGTCCTGGTGCATGGGCTCCAATAAACATGACCTGGGGCGTAGAAAATAGAACTACAGCTTTTCGTGCGATTCGGGGAGGTCCATCGAGTCAGAGAATAGAAAACCGATTGGGTGGAGCTGATGCCAACCCTTACCTGGCTTTAGCAGCTACATTGGGAGCAGGACTATTAGGGATTGAAGAAAAAATTAATCCCAGCAAGCCCATTAAAGGTGGTGCTTACGATATTAGAGTTCCAAAAGAGCAACAAGTACCGTCAAATTTAGGTGAGAGCGCTGAATTGTTTTCTAATTCCGAAGCAGCAAGAAGCCTCTTTGGAGATATATTTGTAGATCATTTTGCAGACACTAGACTATGGGAATACAACGAATACAAAAAAGAAAGGAAATTTTTAGAAAATGATAAGATCTCTACTTGGGAATTATCAAGATATTTTGAAATTATTTAAACAATGACGAGCGATATTTTTGATTTAAGCGGGAAAGTAGCTCTCATAACAGGAGCATCTTCTGGACTTGGACGTCACTTTTCTAAAACTCTATCCGAAGCAGGTGCAACCGTAATATTAAGTGCCAGAAGGATGGATAACTTAGTTGAATTGCAAAAGGAATTAAAAGGTAAATCGCATATCCTTTCCTTAGATGTAACATCCACTGAAAGCGTTAAAGGATTATTCAAAGAGATAAAAAAAGAATTTGGTTCGGCCGATATACTTGTTAATAACGCAGGAGTTAATGACACCAGAAGATTTAAAGACTTAGATGAAAAAAGTTGGAATTATGTTTTGGAAACTAATCTAAATGGTGCTTATAGAGTAGCAAAAACATTTACCGACTTGTTATTAGAGCAAAAAAAACCTGGAAGTGTTATTAACATAGCTTCAATCTTGGGATTGAGAGTAGGACTAAACTTAACCAGTTACGCAGCTGCCAAAGCTGGACTGGTGCAACTTACAAAAAGTATGGCTTTGGAGCTTGCGAGATCGGGCATCAGGGTAAATGCCATTGCACCTGGATATATATTGACTGAAATAAATGATGACTTCTTTAAGACTGAAGAAGGTCAAAGTTACATAAAGAGTATACCTATGAACAGATTAGGAATTGAATCTGAACTTGATGGTTTGCTTTTATTATTGGCCAGTGATGCTTCTAGTTTTATGACAGGATCTATTATTCCAGTGGATGGCGGCCATCTAGTTAATCCTCTTTAACTAATTTACTATTTTTATGCTTTGACCTTTGACTAAAGGGTTATCAGGAAAATCTCCATTCAATAACCTTAATTGCTCTTCGGGGTTGAAAGGAATGTTACTTTTTTGAGCTAAGCTTTTATAGCTGTCTCCTTCTTTAACAATATATTGCTTGATCCTTAACGGTTTAGATAGTTCTTTTTCTCGTTCATCCAATTGATTAAAGGTATTTATTATCTTTAAAAAGATCGGGTCATATTTATCAAACAAATCAAATCCTTCTTTTAGATAACCAATAAATTGATATATCTGTTTCTCTTTGAAAACAATGGCCAGCCTAACAGTCCTTCCCGATCTGTTACTTAAAGCCGTGTACCCATTGAACCCATTTATACTTAGCTCTTTACCTTGGTAGTGGTTTGAGGCAACTCTGTCCATATAAGATTTAGGAGATTCTCTAAAATTTAAATCTTCTAGATTAACTTGAAGAATTGCTTCACCTTTTGGTGAGCTAAATATTAAGCTTTGTGGGGTGTTGATAATTTCCCAATCTTCGGGTGAAGAAAAATACAAATCTAATTCTGAATGAAAGAATTCATTTCCTCTCCTAACACCCGATTGCTCAGAATCTCCATAAACCATTCCTTCAATCTTCTTTAAATAATTAGCCGTAGTTTTTTTTGAACCTTTAGAGTAGGATTTGGTCACTTCATCAAGAATTTCTTGAAGGCGTTTATCGTTAGAGGGATGGCTAGCAAATACACCATGGTAACTTCTGGGTTCTTGGCCTCTTTTTTTGGCTAAAGCCTTTGAATAGATTTCTTGATCTTTTAAAACCGACAAAACATCAAACATTCCTTGTGGTGAGTAGCCTTCCTGAAAGATATATTGAGCACCCAGATCATCTGCTTCTAATTCCATCTCCCTACCGTATCCTGATAATAAAACTCCCGAAGCAAGATTAGCTAAATTACCTGCTGATCTGCCTTGATTAATTTCTATAGCCGTAGAAAGAATGCCTAATATTTGGGATTGAGAATATTGCCTTACGCTATGTCTTGCTGTTACGTGACCTATTTCATGACCCAAAACTGCAGCCAATTCTTCTTCAGAAGAAAGGTAAGCCATTAGCCCTCTATTTATATAGATATACCCTCCAGGCAAAGCAAAAGCATTTATGTCTGGGCTATCTAATACAGTAAAACGATAAAATAAGTTAGGACGATGGCTCTTTGCAGATAAAGAGTCGCCAATTTTTTGAACGTAAGCTTGAAGCTCAGCATCTTGATATGGAGAAATTTGTTGTAATATTTGAGCGTGATATCTTTTGCCCATAGCGATTTCTTGATTTTCGCTAATCATTACAAAGTCTTGTTTTCCAGTTACAGGGTTAACGGAACAACCAGAAATAACAATATATAAAATTAAGAAGTGGTACTTTTTCACTATTTCAGTAAGTCTAGAGCTTTTTTCCCAAACTCATCCCACCAACTTTCACCCATATTTATTATTCTTTCGATATTAGAATCACTGTAATCATCAAGTCTTCTATTAACTTTTCCAAGAGGCGAATTAATTCTAAGGTAATTTTCTCCTATTAACTCTTCAGCAAGCTCATGATCCATACTACTTTCTACCATCAAACCGAAGAGATCATGCATCATCCATCCGATTAAACCCCATTTTTTTGAGTCTTCCCCTTTAAGAGATCTTTTGTTTAACCCAGTTCCAATGCTTAGGACTACCAACTCATTATCTGGGTACATTTTTTTAGCCTCTACGTATCCATGCAAGGCGGGATGATTTGCCACAATGCCTCCGTCTATAAGAAATCTATCCCCAACTTGTGCGGTGGGGTAATAAACTGGAGCTGCACTCGTTGCATCGCCAGAATCCACTACTGATACCTCAGGGTCATTATAGGAAGTCAAAAGAACTGGTAATCTTTTCTCAATATCATAAGAAGTAACTGCTACAGGTTTAGAGGCATCTCCTAATTTCTTATCGGAGAAAAACTCAGTTAATACTTCTCTTTTTCCCTCATTTGTATACTTTGGATTAATCTGCATTATTCCTAAGTTTGTCTCCCACGAAGAATTGGTCATGATTTTAACGAGATTTTCTTTGGACCAAATATTCATGAGTTCAGTCGATGGCATCTTATTAACCGACAATCCTAAGCAAGAGATAGCTCCTGCAGAAGTTCCAATAAAGAAATCGAATTTTTCTGATAAAGAAACCTTAAGATGGGACTCTAACTTCTGTAAGAAAATTATAGAGGCTATAGTTCTGACGCCCCCGCCATCAAGGGATAAAATGTATTTCTTATTCAATTTTAAGGTTTAAAAATAATTAGGAGTTAATTTTATACTCTTGTTGGGCTATGTATGACAAGAACTTTTCTTCTATTACAGATCTTGAAGCCTTCTTAGGCAGGATAATATATATATCAGTTGAAGGAGATTCTTCTAATAGCCAAATATTCTTTTTATTGCACAATGAATTAGCTGATATTTCATCTAAAACTGAAACCGCTAAACCTTTTTTTGCATAGGACGAAGCCATGAAATAAGAATCTGTAGAGGTAACTATATTTGGAGAGAACTTATTTTTTCTAAAAAACGATGATAGTTTCTTCGATAAAGGACCTTCTATGTTAGCAAAAGGAACTTTTTTTAAATCTTCCAATTTAAGTGTTCGATTTGGTAGAGAAAATTTCTCAGAAGCAACTACAACAAATTTACAAGTTATTATTTTCTTAATGTCTAAATCGTTACCGAGTATAGCTTCAAAAGCTATCCCCATATCAATACTTCCTTCATTTATATGACTTAGTATTTCATCGTAATGAAAAGTATGGGTTTCAAATTTTACTCCTTCAGATATTTCAGAAAAGGAAGACACCATTGTTGGAACAAAATCTAATCCCAAAGTGGGCGTGCAGGCTAGTCTGATTAAGCCCGAAGGGTTTTCAGATAAATTCTTTGTTAATAAGCTTAATTGATTTAAATCTTTATGAATCTTATCTGCCTTTGAATAGATTATCTTGGCCTCCGAAGTGGGGACTAGCCTTCCTTTAAATCTTGAGAAAAGTAGAAAACCAAGCTGCGACTCTGTATGAGCTAAGACCTTGCTCACAGAAGGTTGCGATACGTTTAAGTGTTTAGCTGCCTCTGTAATTGTTCCTTTTGTATAAACAGCATGAAATACCTCTAATTGTCTACTTTTCAATGCACTACCATTAATTTATTTTTGTTACTGTATAACCTTAGTCTATGACTATAGTTAAAACAAGTATTAGATATAGTTCTATTAGATTGTTACATTTATCAATGTTATTTTTTTGTTTAAAGTATAAAATGACGTAATATCATATAAAAAATGGGGATTTAATTATGAAGAAATTGTTTATAACTCTTATTGGTACCTGCTTAGCTTTAAGCGCACCACTCTTTGCTGCTGATGATGAATCAGACGTAGAAGAAGTAGTTGTAGTTGGTTCACAAATAAAAGGTGCAAAGATTACTGGATCTTTACCTGTTTCAATAGTTACAGGTATAGATATTGAGGCAACTGGTGCTATTGATGGTGATGATTTGCTAGAACATATTGCTGAACAAGGGCAAAACTACTTTACTGAAGCTGAAGATGCTTCAGGTGGTGTAAATGCATCTCGTGGTGACGTTGGAGCCTATAACTTAAGGAACTTAGGTGTAGGTAACTCACTTACTCTTCTGAACGGAAGAAGGCTAGTTAATTCCCCTGGTTATCAAACAGAATTAATCGGCGGGGACTATGTTCCTACCACAAGTGTTAACTCAAACCTAATTCCAGTATCTGGGATTGAAAGACTTGAAATACTTCGCGATGGTGCTTCCGCTGTTTACGGAGCGGATGCTGTTGCAGGTGTTATCAATACTGTTTTACAAGATGATTATGAAGGTTTGAGCGTAACAGCTAGAGTGAGCGGTTACGATCACTTTGAAGCTCAAGACACTACAATCACTGCTAAATGGGGATCGTTCTTTAACGACGGAGGCGGTAACATAAGTGTATTTTTTGATCACTACGATAGAGACAACATAAATGCTCAAGAAGACCCAAGATGGGGTGCGGGAGATCACAGACCTTTTGTTGATGATGACTCTCCTTGGAAAACAAGCACTTCTTTTAGAAACTTAAGTTCAAACTCTCTTTATGGTCAATTTGACATGGTAAGTTCAAGTGAGCATTCAGGAGAAAGCTATAACCATTTATGGACAGACTCTAACGGAGAATTTGAAATCTTTCCTCTAGGCGATTCTAAATGTACTAACAGAGGCCATCCTCTCTTTGATACGGGTTATGGGACTTGTATAGCTCAAGATGGAAATGGCGCTTTAAGAAGTAACTTCTGGGGACCTACTGATGTTAGATCAGAGTTGGTCAGGACTAATGCGGTAATATTTATTAATAATGATTTAGGAGATGGAAGAGAATCATTCACTGAAATAGCTTTATATAAATCTGAAAGTGATAGAACAGCCCATGCTTCATATGCTTTCTCATCTTCAAAACATAGGGTAGGTCCAGACAACTATTATCTAAATCAACTTAAAGTTGATGTAGACGGTGTGCCTACAGCTATATTTGCTGGGAAACAGCTTTACATAGATAACTATCGTTACGAAGAAAGACAAAGACTTGTTAACGTTAAAAAAGAAACTTATAGGTTTCTTCAAGGTTTAAGAGGATCTAGAGGTGATTGGGATTGGGAAACAGCTTTTGTTAAATCACAAGCTCAATCAAACGACGTTACAACCAATAGAATGTCTAATAATCTGCTGAAAGAGGCTCTAAACGATTCTACTCCAGCAGCTTACAACCCTTTCAGTGCAGGAGTTAACTCAAACATTGAAAGAACATTAATTGATGTTTATAGAAAAGGAACAAGCGATCTAATGATGGTAGATTTCAAAATATCAAGTAATGACTTATGGGAAATGCCAGGAGGCAACATGGGTCTATTGGTTGGATTGGAATACCGTGATGAGGAAATGGATGATGATAGAGACCCAAGGCTAGATGGGACAATCACTTACACTGACTACGAAGGCGATACGTTCCCATTAGTGGCTGATGTACTTAACTCTTCACCAACTGCTGATGTTTCTGGTTCAAGAAATATTGTTTCTGTGTTTACAGAATTACAAATTCCACTAACGGATAAAATAAACGTGCAATCAGCAGTTCGACACGAAAGTTTTTCTGATTACGGTGATTCAACAGTAGCGAAACTTGCTTTAGGTTGGGAAATTGCTCCTTGGATGGATTTAAGAGCTTCTGCATCTACCGCTTTCAGAGCTCCAAACATCATTCAGATGAATGAAAAAACTGTTGTAAGATCTGGAACAAGGTACGACAGAGCAGCGTTTCAAGTTAATGCAGTTCAGAGTGTTGAGAATGTTATTGATTCTGACTCACGTTATACCATTCAAAGAATGGCAACAGGTGCAGAGAATCTTGATGCTGAAG
>Ga0206683_10001686_pt1 | contig 15196 bp, 9 predicted proteins | sample M280m12015metaG_FD_155483 | JGI IMG/M metagenome (GOLD analysis project Ga0206683, IMG submission 155483) | Ammonia-oxidizing marine archaeal communities from Monterey Bay, California, United States - M2 80m 12015 | ecosystem: Environmental > Aquatic > Marine > Intertidal zone | place: USA...
TAGTGCATGGGTGTCCAGGAGACATTAAATTCACGCAAGTTAAAGCTGCAAGGCATTCTGCAAGTGCTTGTGTCAATGAGCCTGCAAGTGTCGCTGGGGAAGTAGCACCAGCCTGTCCGGCTGAAAGTAAATTTATCGGCATTCCAACACGAACCTGTTCTGCCATACAAAGAGTTGACTCTTCAGCAAATCTCAACGGCGGAACAACGAACGTATTGTTGGCTATACAAAAAGGACGTTTCCGAAATTCATCAGAATCAGGATTTCCTGTGAGGGCAATATTGAACATTTTGGACATGTCGTGAACATGGTCAGGGTGAAAAAAAGATGTGCCAATTGGCTTGGTAGTGCTACTCATCGCAGCATACGCAGTATTAAAATCTAAATCTTTAGAAGACTCCATATCACGTGCCACGACGGTTCTGACGTACATGTGAATGTTGTCGGATTTGTCAATTATCCTGCCAATGTTAAAAATATCCTTGAGTTGACTGTCTCTGAAAGTAGACGTTTCATGATCGAGTATAAGAACAGCAGCACCGCCAGTGGAAAAATGAACTCGATCACCCCCTATTTCAAGATTGTGTTTTTCATCAAAACCGAAAAGCGTGAATTCTTTAGCTGCTGCATCTATCATCGAACGAACTAGCTCTTTCGGAAACAAAAGACGTTCTTCAGAAGTGAAGGTCCCTCCATTAGAAGTAACTAGATCAATGAATTCAGGAATTGCTTGTGCCATCCCCACTTCTTCAAGTAGTTCAAGAGCGGAATCAAAAATCTTCTCCATCTGCGAGACACTAAGTGGCTGAAATGAGCCACCAGGCATACCCGGTTTAACAGCCCTAGATTCCGGTGGTGGTGGCGCTGAGCGCTTAGCTATTCGAGCACTACGCCCACCAGATCTTTTTGCAGTAGATTCTTCGTTCATCTATTTTCTTATTTTCTCATTCAGTGGATCAACTACAGCATCTTTTAGAACGGTAGCACGGCATCTTTCATTCATGATTTCAATTTCAAAAACAGATCCAGGCGACTCCAACTCCGGTGACACATAGGCAAAAGCGATACTTTTATCTGCGGTATGACTCCATGTGCCGCTAGTGGTCAAACCAACTAGATCATCACCAACGTAAATTGGTTCATTTCCGCGACAATCAGTGTCATTTGTTTCAACTTCACAATAAACAAGCACCATGTCGAGTTTTTCTGATTTTCTTTTATTCACAACATCAGAACCGAGGAAATTGCGCGAAAGGTCAATGAATCTTTCCAAGCGTGCTTCAATAGGGGTGATCTCAGTAGTTAACTCGGAACCCCAGGCTTTATAAGCCTTTTCTATCCTCATTGAATTCATCGCATAAGATCCGTAATGGCTCAAATTGTATGTAGCACCAGAATCAATTAAAGCAGTGTAAAGGTTGATCATTTGATCAATTGGATGATGCAACTCCCAGCCAAGTTCACCGACGTAACTGACTCTCAGAGCTATACAAGAAACATCAGCAATTTCAATTTCTTGACCTGTCAACCAAGGAAAAGAATCATTAGAAAGATCTACTGCTGTTAGCGGTTGAAGTAGATCACGGGCTGATGGTCCGCTAATGGCAAGAATTGCCATATCGTCGGTAACATCACGAATTGAAACCTCTTCATCTTCACCAACATGTTGTTTAAGCCAGTCCAAATCATGAAGTTCTCCCATAATCGAACTATTCAAATAAAACCTTTCGGGGTCTAACTGGGTGATCGTCATTTCACACTCGATTCCACCAAGAGGAGTAAGCATGTGGGTTAAACGTATTCCACCAACGTTAGAAGGAAGCTTGTTAGCTGATAGTCGATCCAACAAACTTGAAGCGTCTTTCCCTGTCACTTCAATTTTTGTAAAAGCGGTTAGATCTGCAATACCAACATTTTCACGAACATTTCGACACTCTTGACCTACAATCTCGAAAGCATTTGAGCGTCTGAACGAGTGATCTTCAGGGATGCCAAAATACTGGGGTCTTTCCCATCCAAAAATTTCCATCCACTGAGCATTTAGATTGTCAAATTTTTCATACACAGGAGTTGTTTTGATAGGTCTACCAGCAAAACGTTGTTCACCTGGAGGTCGAACTTGGTACATTTCGTGGAACTCATCAATAGCTTTAGCACTCGTGTAGCCGCCCTTTGGGTATGTATGCGGACCAAATCTTCTTGGATCCATTTCAGCAACATTTATTTCTGTTTGGCCATGAACCATCCATTGGGCTAAATATTTGCCGGCTCCTGGGCCTTGAGTGACTCCGATAGACGCACCTGCGCAAACCCAGTAATTTTTGAGTCCAGGTGCGGGACCCATAAGATACCCCGAGTCCGGAGTGTGAGTAATAGGACCTGAAACAGTTGTATGTATGCCAGCTTCGGCAAAAACAGGGATTCTTTTGGCAGCAAGCTCAAGCCAAGGCAACAAAACATCATGGTTCGGTGGTGTTAGATAGAAGTGAAGATCCCAGTCAATTCCGTCGACTCCATAGAGTTCAGCTCCTTCTCGTTCGTATGGTCCGACGATTAGGCCATCTATTTCTCTTCTGTAATAGCAGGAAGCTCTCGGGTCTCGGATAACTGGAAGGTCAAAATCTAACTTCGCAACTTCAGGAATAGCTTCAGTAACTAAATATTGATGAATAACAGAAACTATAGGAACCTCATAACCAACCATTTCACCCAACTGAGGGGCATAGCAACCTGCAGCGTTTACGACATGTTCAGCTACGACTGAACCTTTATCAGTTACAACTTCCCATTTTCCATCTGGTAAAAGATTCATGTCAGTTACGAGAGTGTGACGTGCCACTTCTGCACCTAGTTGGCGTGCTCCTTTTGCCATTGCATTGGTTGAACTACTTGGATCACTCCAACCATCATTTGGTGTCCAAAAGCCGAGTTTTACGTCACTTACATCTAGTAAGGGGTGATGATCGAGAATTTCATTTGGTGAAATAAGATGACTCTCGACCTCTACGAGATTAAGCATGCCGTTTACGTATCGGAACCAATCCACTTCACTATCCGACAGAGCTAAACGAATTGCTCCTGTTGGATGCCAGCCGGCACTAAGTCCAGTTTCTTCCTCTAGTTCTGTGTACAGCTTTGGGGCTGCTGCGTGTACCTTTGCCATATTCAGACTGCCTATGAAATGTGGTACAAGTCCAGCTGCATGCCAAGTAGAGCCGGAAGTTAGCTCTCCTTTCTCAATGAGTAAGATATCAGTCCAACCTTCATGAGCTAAATGGTAAAAAAGCCCAACTCCCATTGCGCCACCACCAACAATTATGGCTTGATACTCTTCTTTCATTTTTTATTTCCTAAGTCTTTCCAGTCTGTTTTACAAGCGGATTTTCTCTTTATTTGGATCATAGAAACTTTTTATCGATGGTGTGACTTTTAATCGACGCGTTGCCACTTCAATTTCCCATGCCCCTGAATCAATCCAAGATTTATTCACACCATCATCGTTATGTGCGTACCCCATAGTAAGGCATCTGTCTTGTGTGTAACTCCACATTCCACCAGTGGTCGTGCCCACGATTTTTCCATCACGAAAAATAGGATCATCGTGATAACTCAGAATTTCTTGATCTTCAATCCTGAATTGGAGCAACTTTTTTGTTCTGATCTCGTCTCGCTGGTTGACTAAGGAGTCTTTTCCAACAAATGCGTGTGGCTTATCCCACGCCACTGCAAAACTTAAACCGGCTTCAAGAGGTGTATCTACGGCTGTAATGTCATGACCCCAATGTCGATAGCCTGATTCCAGTCTCAGGGAGTTCATAGCATGATAACCGGCAAGACAAATTCCGAAGTTGTTGCCAGATTCCATAATTTCTTCGAAAACAATTATTGCGTTGATTGTTGGAACATATATTTCCCAACCGAGCTCACCCACGTAGCTCATGCGTAGAGCTTGACATTCAATCCCCGCTATTTCTAAAGGATTTATAGATCCAAAAGAAAAGTTTTCATTCGACAAATCAACTGATGAAATAGGACTCAAAGTATCTCGGGCGTAGGGTCCCATGACCCCGATCACTGAGAAATCTTCAGTGATATCTTCAATCGTTACAGATTTTTTGTTACTAGCTCGTGTCAACCATGAAAAATCTTTAGTTTGAGAGGCAGCAGAAGTAACAACCCAAAATTTGTTTTCTTCGAGTCTGTTGACAGTTAAATCGGCTTCAATTCCGCCACGATCATTAAGCCATTGGGTATAAACGCCACGACCAGATTCAACATTTATGTCATTTGCACTAATTGAATTTAAAACTTCTAAGGCGTCAGTTCCTGTAACGGAGAATTTTGCGAAAGAACTTTGATCAAAAACACCAACAGCCTCTCGAACGGCTTTGCACTCGGTAAGCATGTTTGTATGCCAGTTTTGTTTACCGTAGGAGTATTCGTACACACGATCTTGTCCTTTATTTGCGTACCAGTTTGGACGTTCCCAGCCTGCTGTTTCTCCGAACACTGCACCTGCTTCATCCAGTCGATCGTGGAGAGCACTTGTTCTTATTCCTCTTGCTGATTCGTATTGTCTGAAAGGCCAATGCATTGCATATAAGAGTCCAAGAGATTCTGAAATACGATCTTCGAGATAAGAAAGGTCGCTTTGGAAGCTAAATGCACGTGAAATGTCCACACTCGTCAGATCCATAGGAGCTTGTCCATCGATTATCCAATCTGCAAGAACCCACCCGACGCCACCTGCACTTTGAATTCCGACCGAGTTGAAACCTGATGCAATGAAACATCTTTCGACTTCAGGTGATTCTCCCAAGTAAAAAGTTCCATCAGGGGTGAATGCTTCAGGCCCATTGAAAAAAAGTTGAATGCCGATATCGGCTAAGGCTGGAACTCTATGGCAAGCAGCTTCAAATATCGGACCTATGTGCTCCCAATCTTCTGGAAGGGTTCCAAATAAAAAATCTCTCGGTATTCCTTCAAGGTTCCATATTTTTGCTCTAGGTTCAAAGAAGCCCGCCATTATTTTGCCGGTCTCTTCTTTAAAATATGTGTAATTTCCAGGATCTCGTAGGGTCGGCATTCCATTTAAGACATTTTCCAAAGGTTCGGTAACTATGTAGAAGTGTTCACATGCCTGTAAGGGGACATTTACTCCGATTGTTTCTGCTAACTGCCTTGTCCACATACCTCCTGCCATTACTACAGTTTCAGCTTCAATTATTAGGCCGTCCTCGGTTTCGATGCCTGTGCAAACACCATCTTTTTTAGTTAATGACTTAACAGATACACCTTCAAAAACTTGAGCGCCACCATTTCTAGCTCCTTTTATTAAAGACATCGTCGTATCCACCGGAGACGTAATACCATCTTTAGGGATGTAGAGAGCACCAACTAAATCATCGGTATTAATTAGGGGCCATAATTCGTTTAACTCGTCCATTTCTATTTCACGAATTTCGACACCAACTGTCGAAGCCATAGAAATTCCTCTTTTGAGTTCTTCCCATCTTTCTTGATCGGCAGCAACTGAAATTGACCCAGGTGTTCTATAACCGGTTGCTTGACCAGTTTCCTCTTCTAATTCTTCAAATAAACGAGCAGAATATGTAGCTAATTTTGTGAGTGAATAAGTTGATTTAAGTTGAGAAACAAGACCAGCAGCATGCCAAGTGGTACCACCGGTAAGTTGTCCCTGTTCGAGAATGACCACATCAGAAATTCCCCGTTTTGTTAAATGGTAGGCAACACTTGCACCGATTATTCCACCACCAATTATCACAACTTGGGCTCTATCAGGGATTCCTGTCGACATAGGTGAAAACGATAGACTTGATGTCCTGTTAAAACAATTTTGGCTACTTTTTAAAGGCTATTTTTATTATTCTACTGATCTGATCTAGCGCTCAATAAATACGTTCAGTAGATTCGTACTAGAGGAAAGTTGATTCATGGTTAAAAGAAAAAAAGTTCATGATCTTGGCAAAGCTAGGGCCCCAGGGCCAAGCCTGAGAGATCATCTGCTTGCAGACGGTTCTGGTGTAACTCCACCTTTGCTAGAAGAATCATATGTTTTTCTAGGTGATGAAGACATTCCGTATGACTGGTATACGTCACATGAAAGACTTCAAGACGAATTCAAATTTCTATGGCCAAAGGTATGGCAATGGGCTTGTCGAGAAGAACATATTCCCGAACCTGGTGATTATTACGTTTACGACATTGGTGAATTATCAGCGATAGTTGTTCGCGCGGATGATGGAAGCATTAAAGCCTATTACAACGCATGTATGCATCGCGGAACGCAATTAAAACCACCGGCAACTTGTGGTACCACGCAAGGCTTGAGATGTCCGTTCCATGGTTGGACTTGGTCATTAGAAGGTGAATTGATTGATTTGCCGCAAGAGTGGGACTTTCCACACGTCGACGCGGAGAGTCACAAGTTGCCGGAATTAAAGGTAGGTCTCTGGGGAGGGTTCATTTTTATAAATTTTGATCAGGATGCTAAACCGCTTGAGGAATACTTGGGAGTTTTGTCAGAGCATTTCTCACATTGGGATCTTGACAATAGATGCATAGAGACACATGTTTGCAAACGTCTACCCGCGAACTGGAAAGCCTCAGCGGAGGCATTTATCGAGGCTTATCACATCAGAGAAACCCACGCGGGTGGTAAACCCGGGACAGAAGCTCCGACTCAGTACGATATTTTTGGAGAGAATGTAACTAGGTTTGTGCACACTATAGGTTCGCGAAACGGTTCAACTGAAATAGGGGTAGATGAACAAGAACGTTTAGAACGTCTCCTAAGAGGAAAACTGGATGGTGATTCAGTACCGAAACTTCCTGATGGGCTAAAAGCAAGAGATTATTATGCTCAACTTCTACAAAAAGATTATGGAGATAGATACGGTAAAGATTTTTCTTATCTGACTACTTCTGAGACGATCGACTCAATCGAATATTTTCTTTTTCCAAATGCTTTTTTCTTTCCCGGGTTGACTTTGCCAATGGTTTACAGATTTAGACCCGACCCAGTTGACCCAGATTATTGCAATTTCGACCTTCTTTTCCTCCGACCTAAATCAGAAGATGAATCGTATTCAAGACCACCAGACCCTATAAATCTTGAAGTAGATGAGAGTTATACTTTGGTCGACTCCGTCGGGTCGTTGGGAGCCATCTACGATCAAGATACCTCAAATTTGGCGGCGCAAACCCGTGGATTCAAATCAAGTCTCAAACGAGGACAAACCCTTGGAAATTATCAGGAAGTTAGAATTAGACATTTACAAATGAAAGTTAACGAATATATAAGTAATTGTTAAAAAGCAAATAGAGTTTAATTCTGAATTTGCTTATTGTTTAATTCAATTTTTAGAGGAACATAAATGGAAATAACTGACGAAATTTTAATCGACTTATATAAACGGATGGTGAGAGTTAGGTTATTCGAAGAAGAAGCTGGACGTTTAGCAGAATCAGCTCGTTTACCCGGTTTTCTTCACTTGTATGTAGGTGAAGAAGCCGTAGCATCAGGTGTTTGCGCTGCACTTGAAAACCAAGATCAGATCACCAGTACACATCGTGGCCATGGTCATCTACTTGCAAAAGGCGGTGATTTTAACCGAATGATGGCAGAACTAATGGGCAAATCCACAGGGTATTGCAAGGGTAAAGGTGGATCTATGCATATTTGTGATTTAGATCTTGCAATGTTAGGCGCCAACGGAATTGTTGGAGCTGGAGTGCCAATTTCGGTTGGAGCAGCATACGCCAACAAGTTGAAAAAAAACGGTCTCATATCAGTAGCTTTTTTTGGAGATGGAGCAACAAATATCGGCGCTTTCCATGAAGCAGCCAACATGGCAGCAGCCTTATCTTTACCAATGCTTTTCGTTTGTGAGAATAATGAATACGCCGAATACAGTCCGAGAAACAAGACGATGGCTATTACGGACGTAATTGAAAGAGCTGCCGCTTACGGTTTCCCTGGAGCAATTGTTGATGGGATGGATTGTGTAGCAGTTTTCGAAGCAACTTCATTAGCAATTGAAAAGATAAGAAAAGGCGAAGGCCCAATGATGCTCGAATGTAAAACATACCGATTTTATGACCATGTCGGAGTGAAAGGAACTGCTTCGAATTATCGAACTGATGAAGAAGTAGAAGAAATGAGAAAACGCGACCCTTTATTGGTGCATGAGACTCGCTTAATTGATTCAGAAGTCATGGACGCCGAATCGATTCAAGCTATTAAAGATGAAGTACAAAAAGAAGTTGACATGTCTGTCGAATTTGCAGAGAACAGTCCGTCCCCTGAACTTGAAGACATGTTAGTTGATGTCTACACGACTGGAGAATCTTCATGAGCCCGGACAATATTTTTGAAGGTGCAGGTGAAGTAAGTAGCAATGGAGGAAACTCATCTGAACGCAAACTTGGCTATGGGGCGGCAGTAGTCGAAACTATGGCACAAATAATGAGAGAAGATGAATCGGTTTTCGTAGCGGGTGAAGATGTCGGTGCACACGGTGGCGTTTTTGGTTATTTTCGCGGTCTTCAACCAGAGTTCGGTGAAGACAGGGTTGTGGATACTCCTATAGCGGAACAAGCAATTATAGGTCTCGGGATCGGTTCCGCTGTTCAAGGTCTTCGTCCTGTTGTCGATTTGATGTTCATGGATTTTATCTGTGTAGCAATGGATCAAATAGTAAATCAAGCAGCCAAGCTCAAATACATGTTTGGTGGTGGAGCCAAGCTGCCTTTAACTATTACCACAGCTGGAGGAGCGGGACTCTCAGCAGCGGCTCAACACAGTCAAAGCCTCGAAGCTATGCTCTGTCATGTTCCAGGTCTCAAAGTAGTCATGCCCTCAGATGCCTATGAAGTTAAGGGGCTTTTAACTTCCTGTGTCCGCGAAGACAATCCGACAGTTTTCATTATTAACAAGAGGAAACTTGGTGATACATGTCATGTCCCTGAAGAATTATTTGAGATACCTCTAGGAGAAGGACATGTTGTTCGAGAAGGAAATGATGTAACTGTTGTTGCAATAGGAAGAATGGTGGATGAGGCGAAAGGTGCGGCAGAAAAATTATCTAATGAAGGAATAGATTGTGAATTAATTAATCCACGAACTGTTCAACCACTAGATATCGATCTAATAGTTGAATCAGTTAGCAAAACTGGTCATTTAGTTATAGTGCACGAAGCAGTTAGATTCGGTGGTATTGGAGCAGAGATAGCGGCACAGGTTCAAGAACAGGCATTTGATTATCTTGATGCCCCAGTAGGAAGAGTTGCAGCACCATTTAGTCCAATACCATTCAGCCCAGCTTTGGAGAAACAATATATTCCAGATGCGGAACGCATAGTTGCCGGCATAAAGAACTTGTTTTGAGGTTTTAAAACAGGTGACAACAGTTGGGTTAATTGCAAATCCTCTAGCAGGGAAAGATGTTCGTAGATTTGTATCAGCAGCATCATTAAACAGTGACAGAAGCAAAATTGAGATTCTAAGGCGATGCGTTTTAGGTGCAATAGATGCAGGAGCAGAAAAAGTTCTATTAGCTAATGACTTTAGGAATTTGGCATTAAGAGCTGTTGATGGTTTAAATCTTGGTAGCAAAATCGAAGAAATGTTATTTAATCCTGAAGGTAGACGAACGGACACAACTGAAGCAGCAAAAATATTTAAAAAAGAAGGAGTTAAATCAATCATTTCCCTAGGAGGTGATGGGACACAACGAGATTTAGTGTTGGGATGGACTGATGCTCCTTTGTTGCCAATTTCTACCGGTACAAATAACGTTTTCCCATTTATGGTAGATCCAACTGTTGCTGGTACTGCCGCAGGGCTTCTTGCTTCAGATGAATTAATTCTTGAGGAAGTATCTAAGCAGGCAAAGGTAATTCATGTTGAACTACCTAATGGGATTAAAGATTTAGCTTTGGTTGATGTGGTTTTGGTAGATGACCGGTTAACTGGTAGCAGAGCTGTTATTAAACCCGATTCAGTGAAACAAGTTTTAGCCGCAATCGCTAACCCGGCTTCTATAGGGCTTGCTTCAATTGCCGGACGAAGTAATCCAGTTTATTTCGACGATGAAGCAGCTGTTTCAGTCATTTGTGACCCAACAGCAAAGCAAGGTGTTTTTGCTCCCATCATGCCTGGGTCAGTATCTGATGTTGGAATTATAGAAGTTAAAGAAGTGGAACTTGGCGAGACAATTGAACTTAATGGCCCTGGAGCATTGGCATTTGATGGAGAAAGAGATTTTGTAATGAGAGAAAATGAATCAGCAAGAGCTACAGTTTTACGCGATGGTCCAAAAGTTATAAATCCTATTTTCGCCATTCAAACAGCAGCAGCCAATAAAGTATTTCTTAGGAAGAGGAATTCTTAATATGTCATCACCTATTTATATGCCGAAATTGGGTCTAACCATGACAGAAGGCACTTTGACGGAGTGGCTAGTCAACACAGGAGAAACTGTAAGTCAAGGGCAACCTGTTGCTTCAATAGAGACAGACAAAATAGAAACCGAAATAGAAGCTGAAGCTGAAGGACACTTGCATCACTTATGCAAATCTGGTGAAGTTTTTGAATGTGGAGTGGTTTTGGGATGGGTCTTAGAAGAAGGCGAAGAACCACCTGAAACACCAGAGACCCCAGAAGTTGCAAATGATCAGACAACGGCTATCGAACAAAACGAAATTCTAGAAAAAGAAACTAAAACAAAAAGTAGTCGAATCGCAGCCTCTCCAGCTGCAAAAAGACTCGCAAAAGAAAAAGGAGTAGATCTTTCTACGATTTCTGGAAGTGGTCCAAGTGGAAGAATAGTAGTCGAGGATGTTGAAGCATTTTCAGCAAACACACCGGTGGATTCCATTTCAGAAACTCTAGATACTAACGCCTCTCAAGCTGCAGTGAGCGAAGCACAAAAATTGGGAGTGGACTTAAGCAAAGTGCAGACATCTTCAACAGATAGAAAGATCAGAAAATCGGATGTCCAAGCGCATATAAAGAATTCTTCAGAGTCTGCATCGGAAAAACAAAGCTTTCTTTTTGAACCTATTGATGCAGGGGCAAGGACTCAGCTGACAGGAATGCGGAAAGTTATAGCAAACCGAATGCATTCAAGTCTCCAATCCATGGCACAACTAACTCTTCACCTTGATGTTGAAATGGATAACGTGATTTCTCTACGAAGAGAGATGCAAAGTGACGATGAGTTGCCAGGATATACAGATTTTGTTATTGCATCAGTAGCGCGAGCTTTGAAAGCGCATCCGCAATTAAATTCTCAAATGCTTGAAAACGAAATCCTTCAGTTAAATGAAATAAACATTGGTATGGCTGTTGCTTTGAGTGATGGACTAGTTGTGCCTGTTGTTAGAAATGCCGACCAACTGTCGCTAAATGAGATTGCTAAAAACACTTCCCGTTTGGCGGGTCAAGCTCGAGACGGAAAATTAGCTTTGGAGGACCTCGAAGGAGGAACTTTTTCTGTTTCCTCATTAGGAATGTTCGGAGTGGATGGTTTCACACCAGTTATAAATCCTCCTAATGCAGCGATTCTAGGCGTAGGCAGGATTCGTGAAGATACAGCTTGGGACGACCAGACCCCGCGAAAAACATCTCGAATGGTGATAAGTCTCACTTGGGATCATCGTGTTTTAGACGGTGCGCCAGCAGCTGATTTTGCAAGCACGATAAAATCAGGTCTTGAAAATCCTGAGTCTCTCCTCAACGTCAACTAGTCCCAGCCATCTGAATAGCTATTTCACCTGCAACTTGAACATTATTTAATATAAGATCAACGTTCGCTTCAAGAGTCAGTCCTCCGGTTGCACTAGAGACTTTTGTCAAAAGAAAAGGGGTAATGGCATTTCCTGTAATACCAATTGAGGCTGCTTCATTTAGGCTTTCGTTGATCGCAGTTTCAACAATTTTTGTGTCTACGGATTTATCTACTGGTATTGGAACAGCTACAAGTTGACCTGTGGTTAACCCAATCTCCCAATGTGTGTTTAACAGAAGAGCAACTTCTTTTGCTTCAGACGCAACAATTTTCAACTCCAAGTCTTTCCCAGGTGTCCAGAATTCAGGAAATATATTTGTTTTATAACCAATAATAGGTACACCTAGCGTTTCCAAAGCCTCGAGTGTCTTTGGAATGTCAAGTATTGATTTAACACCTGCACAAACTACAGCAACAGGTATATCAGATAGAGCTTTAAGATCAGCAGAGACATCACCATCGGATCCGCGATGAACTCCGCCTATTCCGCCAGTAGCGAAAATTTTAATTCCTGACAGATAAGCAGCGAACATAGTAGATGCAACAGTGGTTGCACCCAAAGACTTATTGGCGATCACTTCGCCTAAATTGTTGAAACTTGTTTTTGTAACTATGCCACTTGAACCTAAGAGTTCGATTTCTTCGCGACTGATTCCTACGCGTATATAACCATCGATTAAAGCGACAGTAGCTGGTATAACTTTCAAATCTCTCAATGTCGATTCAGCTTTGAGAGCCACAGCAACATTTAATGGGGAAGGAAGTCCATGTGAGATCAGAGTTGACTCTAAAGCAACAACAGGTTTTTTATCTTTTAAGGCTTCTTTAATTTCATCAGAAATTTTCAGCATTGGTGTTTCATTCACTTATATATAACTATCTTAAAAATTCTTTTTTACTGCAAAAATAGTTATTAATAGAAACTTTTTAGAGTGGCTTCAGATCCATCTAATGGTCTTGAGTAAATTGTTCGATGTTTGTTTATAGAATTGTTGAATATTGGTAAATCTTGTGTGAAAACGCACAATTTAGTTTTCAAAAAATTTTATGGAGCAGAAATATGACAGACCATGACCCTTATTCTCTTGCTGAAGAGGCTGCAACAGTTCTAGCTGATAAAACCGGTATCACCAATCATGATATTGCTTTGGTTCTTGGTTCCGGATGGGCTTCAGCGATTGATGAAATTGGAGACATTTCTGCCGAAGTTGAAATGGCAACTTTGCCTGGTTTCCCTGAACCAACCGTGTTAGGACATCGTAATCTAATCCGTTCTCTAAAAGTAGAAGATAAGAATGTGCTTGTTCTAGGTGGGAGGGCGCATTTATATGAAGGTCACCGAGTTGACACGGTTGTCCATGGTGTTCGAGTAGCAGTAGCTTCAGGTTGCAAAACTATCATTCTGACCAATGCGGCAGGTGGACTAAATTCTGAATGGCCTGTTGGACAACCAGTACTTATCTCTGATCATTTGAACCTTATGGGTCAGTCGCCGATGGCAGGACCGGCTCCACCAGAAGGCAAGGCAATTCGTTTTGTTGATTTAACAGAAGCTTACTCAGCACGACTACGACAATTAGCTAAAGAAGTAGACCCAACCCTACCGCAGGGTGTTTATGCCGGTTTACTAGGAGGTGCTTTTGAAACACCGGCTGAAATAAAGATGTTTGCAAAAATGGGGGCTGATCTAGTCGGAATGTCTACTGTCTTAGAAACTATTGCAGCGCGACACCTTGAGGCCGAGGTTTTGGGGATTTCTCTTGTGACAAATCAGGCAGCTGGTATGTCTGAAGAAAATCTTGATCATGAGGATGTACTTGACGCAGCGGCAGCTGCTGGGCCACGTATGTTCAGTCTACTTTCGGGGATTTTGGAACGTTTGTGACGAAAAAAGAAGCCAGTTTAGACGAAGCTCTGGAAGTAGCTAACAAATGGCTCATTAACGATCCTGACGAAACTACAAAAGTTGAAACCGAGAATCTTATCTCGCGTGGAGACATTGAATTTATTCAGAGATTCAGCAATTCTTTAGTCTTCGGCACTGCTGGTATACGTGGTGCTAGGGGGGCCGGACCGATGAGAATGAATAGAGTCATGGTCAGGGTCGTAGCAAATGCGATAGCAAAAGAATTATTAAGTGTTGAGCAAGGAGATGAACCACCACTAGTAGTAGTTGGTTACGATGCGCGTTATAAGAGTCAGATTTTTGCTCAAGACTCCGTCAGAGTTCTTGCTGGACTTGGAGTAAGAAGCTTAATTTTGCCAAGACCTTTACCAACGCCTGTTTTGGCCTACACATCTTTAGCTAAAAAAGCCAAGGCAGGGATAATGGTTACTGCTAGCCATAACCCCGCAGAAGATTCTGGGTACAAAGTTTATTGGGACGATGGAGCTCAAATAGTAAACCCAGTTGATTTGAAGATAGCTCAAAGAATTGATTATAAAAATCCACCCACAGAAGAATCATTAGCAGATTTTGAAGATGTAACGATTCTTAAGGGTGGTGATGAGCTGATAAAAGAATATGTAGATTTTGCTTCTTCTTTTGTTTCACCTGAAAGCAAACGTGAAATAAATCAGATCTATACACCTCTACATGGAGTTGGTAAAGAAGTTTTTCTAGAGGTATTTGAAAAGGCAGGATTTAAAAAGCCAATGTTGGTTAAGAGTCAAGCAGAGCCTGATCCGGAATTTCCAACTGTTTCTTTTCCAAATCCAGAAGAAGAAGGTGCTTTAGATCTTGCTGTTGATCTTGCTGTTGAAAAGAATGCTGATTTGGTAATTGCAAATGATCCCGATGCGGATCGACTGGCTGTCGTGGTTAGACATGAAGACAAATGGCGTTGCCTTAATGGGAATGAAATAGGTGCTTTGTTGGCAGAGCATGTTCTAAGTAAAGGGCAAGGAGAAGAGAGACTCGTTGTCACAACGGTTGTTTCATCTAGCTTGCTTTCTAAAATTGCGGATTTTCACAAAGTTAAATTTGCGGAAACACTAACTGGATTTAAATGGATTGTCCGTCCAGGTATAGAAGATGAAAGATTGAGGTTTGTTTTCGGTTATGAAGAAGCACTTGGTTTTGCATTAGGTGATTCCGTGCGAGACAAAGATGGTATTACTTCTGCTTTAGTTTTTGCAGAATTAGCAGCTGAATTAAAAGCTGAAGGAAAAACCGTAATGGACCTATTGAACCAATTATGGGATCGGCATGGTGTGCATAAAACAGCGTTGTTTACAAAACGACTTGACCCTGAAATAGATATCTCCGCCGACTTTATGTCTTCTTGGCGAGCATCTCCGCCCGAACAAATTGGCGAATTTGATGTTACCGAAGTAGTTGATTTGTTAATTCCTGAGTCGAATTTGCCTCCGACAGACGCTCT
>Ga0206683_10001687_pt1 | contig 15181 bp, 17 predicted proteins | sample M280m12015metaG_FD_155483 | JGI IMG/M metagenome (GOLD analysis project Ga0206683, IMG submission 155483) | Ammonia-oxidizing marine archaeal communities from Monterey Bay, California, United States - M2 80m 12015 | ecosystem: Environmental > Aquatic > Marine > Intertidal zone | place: USA...
ACGATAATCGATGCATTCCTGTATCGCATTTTGAATCCTTTTTTCTAATCTAGTGCGCTCATTCAAATCGTCAATATTTGATAATTGGTCCAGTCGATTTTGAAGCCAACACTGAAAGTTGACAATCTCGGAATCATCAGACATAACTGTTGGAACATCAATCCTGTCATGAACCTCTCCATTGAATATTCAGTATCAATTCAACACATAGTACAAAGATACAAGCCCCTTCGAGTAAATGAAACAATGGCGCACCTACTAATCAAATTTGGTGGCGGACTGATTACAAAGAAAGACAAAATGATGTCAGTGAATAATGAAGCAATAAACAACCTCGCTAAGACTACGTCTATTTTATTGGCCAAAAATCATCATGTTACTATTGTCCATGGCGCTGGCTCATTCGGGCACCTTAAAGCAAAAAAATGGAATTTAGCATCAGGGGCTGATTTCTCTATTCTTAATCAACAAATAGCCGCAGTTAGTGAAGTAAGAAATGATATGGCATTACTTAATTCAATAATTTGTCAATCATTAGCGGAAAATGGAATTAATACAAAATCTCATCCACCCTCCACCTGGGTAAATGGAACTGGTCCAGATTTTAATGGTGATTTAACACGTTTTTCAAACATTACTGCAAATTCAATAAATGTCACATTCGGTGATGTAGTTGACTGTGATGAACCAAAAAAATTCGGCATATTATCGGGTGATGATTTGATGGTACGAATTGCAAAAGAAATCGAAGGCATATCTCATGTTGTATTCCTGCTAGGAGATACTGAAGGAGTAATGACAGCACCTCCTAATGACCCAGAAGCTGAATTAATCGATACTTGGACAATAGGGGATACCCTACAAGGATTGCATCAGGATGAAATGGATGTTACTGGTGGCATCTTTCTCAAAGTCAATAGTGCAGAGTTAATTGCACGAAGCGTGGATGAAGTTTGGTTAATGGATGGAAGAAAGCCCGAACGAGTTATTGACCTCATAGAAAATGGCATCACAGTAGGCACTAGAGTGACAGTATAACGTCCATTTCGATTATATGGTGAGTTCATCTCGCCTTGATTGACGTCTATGACTAGTGATAAGCAGCGCCTCAATGAATATGAGGGAACTCAGTCGCTGATGATGGAAGAAAAATGCTTACTTGTTGATTCTAATGATATTGTAACTGGTAATATTTCAAAATTTGATTGTCATTATGCAGAAGGTTCACTCCATCGTGCATTTAGTGTTTTAATTTTCGACTCAGAAGGCAAGTTACTTATCCAACAAAGATCTAGTGAAAAAATCACATTTCCAGGTGTTTGGGCAAATTCTTGCTGCAGCCATCCCCTTGATATTGACGGAGAAAATCAAGATGCAGTTGATGGTGTTAAAGAGGCGGCCCGAAGAAAACTAGAACAGGAACTTGGCATATCAAGAAATGTAACAAATAGTTGGGATTTTCATCACATTGGACGTTTTGAATACCAATGCCGTTGGAATGATGAATGGATTGAACGTGAAATAGATCATGTCATGATTGTAAAGGCCGATGTTGAATTGAATTATAATAGAAATGAGATTCAGGCTGCTGAATGGATAAGTCGAGAGGAGTTGGCAAACATGATGGAACATAAGGGACGCTGGAAGAATCAATTGATTGCACCCTGGTTTGAGCAAATTATTGCTAACTTTTTCCCAAATGGCAGTAGCATCGATGACATTATCAAAAACCCACAACCAGATATTATCAGGTGTGGTGAATTGTCTGTTGCACATCCTGATGATTCTGCTGCTAATGTCCTTGCAGCACTAACTCAGCATAGAGATAGAGTTGAATCTGAAATTATGGAAAGTTTGAGTCGTATGGACCAAAAAAATCTCCATGATGCTATGGTCCATCTTTTCCAAGGTGGAGGGAAGAGAATGAGGGCTATTCTTCCCCGTTTAGTTGGAGAGGCAGTTGGCAAAGCACATGATGGGCATTACACCTTAGGTGCGGCTATCGAAATTATCCACAACTTCACACTTATTCATGATGATATCATGGATCAGGACCCCATTCGTAGAGGTCTAGAAGCAGTTCACATTCATTTCGACGAGCCCACTGCTATCTGTGCTGGTGATGCAATGTTAGCGATAGGGTTCGAAATGCTTGGGGAATCAAAACACATACCTGGCTCGAATCTTGCCCGAATTATCAGGGCAATTGGATATATGGTCCGAATGGTTGCAAAGGGGCAACAAGAAGATATGGAATTCGAATCCAGAAGTCATGTTAGTGAAGATGAATATATTGAAATGATTAAGGGAAAAACAAGTGCGATGTTTGAGATTTGTTCCGAAACTGGTGCGATACTCGCCGGTGCTGATGATGAAACAATCGAATTAATGGCCTCATGGGGCCTGAATCTTGGTCTTTGCTTCCAAATCATGGACGACTATATCGATATGACTAGCGACACTGAAACTCTTGGCAAACCCGCTGGTTCAGACATCGTACAAGGGAAGATGACTCTGATAGCAATTCATGCACTAGAAAGTGGCACAGATATGCCAAATTTCAGAAAGTTGTTTGGAACTAGAGAAGATAGTGATGAGTTGGATTTAGCAGTCAGAGAACTCAAAGAGAATGGTTCAATTCAATACGCTCTCGATAGAGCACTATACCACCACAAGATGGCACATGACTGTCTAGATTCTCTAGAACAGTCATCTGCGGTAGACATCTTACGAGATATGACAGATTTCCAACTAGTCCGCATAAACTAATGTGATTTCAGAATAGGATTGCGAACTATGAAAGAAACAACTCGTTGCTTTCTCACCAATGATCCATTGTACCAAGAATACCATGACAAAGAATGGGGTACTCCAAACTATGATGGACGAAGATTATTTGAAAAAATTATTCTCGAAGGAGCTCAAGCTGGATTATCGTGGATTCAAATTCTTCGTCGGCGGGAAAATTATCGAGCTGCCTTCGATGGTTTTGACCCTAGTATAATTGCCAATTACGATGATGAAGATGTTGAACGGCTTGTAAGTGATATTGGAATCATTCGTAATCAGGCCAAAATCAAATCTGCAATCAACAATGCTCGCGTCTTTATCGAGCACTTCGGAACAGATGAGGATGCCTTTGCTACTTTCCTCTGGTCCTTCGTTGATGGAGAGCCTATCATTAATCACAGAGAAAGATGGGAGGATGTTGAAGTTACGACGGATTCAAGCATTAAGATGAGTAAGGAACTCAAGAAACTTGGATTTACCTTCATTGGTCCAACAACATGCTACGCAATGATGCAAGCCGCCGGCATGGTAGATGATCACCTAATTTCTTGCTTTAGACATACAAAGCATCGTTGAAATCAATCTGAGTAGTAATCTTCACCAGGGACTTCTGCTTTGAGTCCCTTTCGCTCACGGATTTCAGAAATAATTTTTTCGAACAAACTCATTGGAAGAATGTCAAATCCGGCATTCTCAGTATTCCAAATTGCGCGTCCTTGGCTTGCTGCGCGAATATCATTAGAGAAGCCGAAGCCTTCTGCTACTGGCATCTTACCAATTACAGAAGCAGTTGCACCATCAACAGGCATGTCTTCTATGACCCCGCGTCTATTGGTAACTTCTCGGGTAACACCGCCAATTACATCGTTCGGCGCGTCAATTCGAATGTTCTGTATTGGTTCAAGAATAACTGGGCGGGAGCGGATGAGAGCACCACGGCAAGCACTACGAACAGCAGGAATTGTTTGAGCAGGGCCACGGTGTATTGCATCCTCGTGCAGCTTAGCATCAACTAGCCGCATCATAACACCCATCAATGGTTCTTCTGCAAGCGGGCCTTTCTTACATACCTCGTTGAATCCCTCAATAATTAATTCACGGGTTTCGTGAAGATTCTGAATACCCTTTGTATCATTGACAAGAACATTGGTCCCATTGATAGCGTATATCTTTCGCATCAGATCCTTATTCATGCCAAATTCAGCAAATTTGTTCCCTGTTTCTTTAGCATCTTTATTTCGAACTGTTCCATCGCCAAAATGACCGTCTCGGAGTGCTTGGACTACTTCATCGGGAAGTGGTTCAGCCTCAATATAGAATCTGTTATGTCGATTTGGAGACTTACCTTCGAAAGCACGACCCTCGTTATTAGACTGGATACATTCGCGGTAAACAACGATTGGCTCGCTTACATGTACCTTGATTCCTTGTTCTTCTTCAAGTCGGTACACGGTAATCTCAAGGTGGAGTTCACCCATTCCAGCAAGTAAAGCCTCTCCAGTTTCAGAATTTGTTGAAACTTGTAGAGAAGCATCTGACTTAGCAAGGCCACGTAACGCATCAATGAACTTCGGTAAATCCTTCATTGCCTTGGGTTCAACAGCGACAGTAACAACCGGTTCGGAGTAGTGTCGTATTGCTTCGAAAGGCTCGGCATCTTTGTCCCTAGCGATTGTTACACCAGCAGCTGCACTGCGGATACCTGTAATTGCAGCAATGTTACCAGCAGTAACTTCGGGAACTTGAATTCGGTCGCTACCGACCATCATACTAACTTGTTGAACACGTTCTGCTTTGCCGGCTCCAATTGCCCACAAAGATTCTCCATGCTTTATCGAACCAGAATATACGCGCCCGACTGCAACTTCACCTGCATGAGGGTCCATCCAAATTTTAGTAATCATCAATGATAGAGGGCCTGAAGAATCACAATCCATCATTGCCTTACCTTCAACAGACTCTAGATCGCCCTGCCAGATATTAGGAATTCGATATTTCTGTGCTATAATAGGAGAAGGGAGTTTATCAACAGACATATCCAATAGGACCTCGTGTACTGGTGCTTTCTTAGAGAGAGCTTTTTGGTCATCAGCAGCACAATGCTCGTAGATGTCAGTGAAATTCAACCCTGTCTTTTGCATATATGGAACAGACATCCCCCAGTTGTAGTAAGCAGAACCAAAAGCCACTGTTCCGTTTTGAACAGACACCTTCCAATCCTTACGGACATCTTCTGGAGCAAAGGTATCAATCAATTTGTTGACCTTAAGAATGATTTTCTCAAATCTTTTCATCATTTCAGCACCATCAATCTGAAGTTCATTGATTAATCGATCAACCTTGTTTATGAAAAGTACTGGTCGTACTTTTTCCTTCAAGGCTTGACGAACTACAGTCTCAGTCTGTGGCATAGTACCTTCAACAGCACAGGCTAGAATGATGCAACCATCAACAGCACGCATAGCACGAGTTACATCACCGCCAAAATCGACGTGTCCAGGTGTATCAATCAAATTAATGAGATAATCCACCTCGCCAACTTTGTGAACCATCGATGCACTAGCTGCGTTAATTGTGATTCCACGAGCACTCTCTTGCTCGTCGAAATCCAGAACTCTTGACTTGCCGGCCAAATCTTCAGACATCATTCCCGCTCCGGCAATCAAATTGTCGGACAGAGTTGTCTTACCATGGTCAATATGAGCTGCTATTGCGAGGTTCCTAACACGCTCTCGCTGATGCATTACTTCTTTGGCTCTCTCAATGTTATCTTCCTTACGGCCCATATTCACAACCTCTGGATGCCCGGCCGACCTGACATTGGTTCATAAAGCGATTGTATCACTACGTGATACAAAAGTCTAGAATATAGATGAAAAGAGTTTCCGATCATCTTGCAGAAGCAGCGATTCGCTCAATTTCATCCTTCTTTCCAACAGCAAAGGAACTTACATCTCCAGCAGCTGCTTTGTTTATCTCTGAAATTATTCCTTGCTCAAGAGTCCTAGTACTCTTTGCTGTGGCTGAGGCACATCCCATTGAGAGATTTCTTAGTGCTACGTCTAGTCGACGACTAGGTGATGAATCCACAGCCTTAGGCTGACTAACTGCTCCGAACTTAATGCGAGTAGTTTCTTCACAAGGAGCAGAGTTCACTATCGCATTGATGAAATGTTGCAGGGGATTTTCTCCAGTACGATTTGCAATACTGTCTAATGCTGATTCGAAGGCCTTTGCACAGTGCTGTTTCTTCCCACTAAACTTTCCACTGCGCATTAGATTATTGATGAAGCGTTCAATTACTGAGAGTTTAGCCTTACCAAACCAAGCATTTGCATGACGCCCACCACTGTGTGGCGTTCCAATTGTTGTTAAATTAATGTAAGGAGCTAATCCAGGGTCATCGCATACAACTTCTGTAGCATCCCATTTTCCAAAAACCATAGTGCCAATTCCGGCAATAGGCGAAGCTTGTTGAGGTTCTTCGTCGGACATGAGATCACCTAATTGGTTTCTCCTTTCGTCCACGAACCATTTCATCTAAAGATACGCCGTTTACCTTGATTACCTTGTACCTTACACCAGGCAAATCACCGTAGGAACGACCCATGCGCCCCCCGATACCCTCGACGAGCACCTCATCGTGCTCATCAATGAATGAAATAGCCCCATCACCCGGGGCAAAAGCAGTGAGTTTATTGCCTGTACGTATTAGTGAAATCTTCACAGCCTTACGTATTCCTGAGTTAGGTTGTTTAGCCTCAATTCCAACCTTTTCAATTACGATTCCTTTAGCTTGTGTTGAACCACGAAGTGGATCATGTTTCAATACTCCACCTTGGCGTCGCTTTAGTTCACGAGTCTTGAATTTACGCTCATTCCAGCGAAACCTATTACGGTCCTTCTTCATCTTTGGTCCAGAGAATAATCCACGACCCAAGCACAGCACCTCGAATGAACGCCCCGCCGACCTACCTTCCATATAAGAGCGTGACGGACTCACCATAGGTGGAGGGCTCTACTGCTCGTCTCTCACTAACATTGAAGCAGAAGATACTACGGGGTCATAACAATGGCATTCAGGGACCTACTCTCTGGCGTAGAAATCATTGACGATGAAGTTAGTGTAAACCATGATATGTGCGACCACTCCATTTCATCTGGCAATGGCCCTATGATTTTCACATCCATCAAAGAATCGCCGGGCCATTCTGCAGTGATGAACGTACTAGCAAGAGATCGCTTGTGCGAATTATATGATTTGACACCAGGTGAATTGATAGATATTCTCGCATGGGCTATGAAAAACCCAGTTGAACCAGTTTTGATTGATAGAAATAAAGCCGCTGTGCTAGAAAACACCCAAGAAGGAGTAGATTTAACAAAACTCCCAATTCCTTGGCACTATAGAGAGGATAGAGGCAGGTATCAATCTGCATCTGTCATAATCGCTCAATACAACGGCATTCGGAATATGTCATTCCACCGTCAATTTCTTCGAGATGCAAACCATTGCGTCTCACGATTTGTACCTCGACACCTTCGTACAATGACAGACAAGGCAAAAGAAAATGGAGATGATGTTGATATCGCTGTAGTTAATGGCCCAGATGCTCTTGTTCTTCTTGCTGCCGCAATGTCATTCGAACATAATCTCGATGAATTATCTGTAGCCGCTGCTTTGCATCAACGCCTTTATGGGAATCCACTAGAATTGGTTGAACTATCAAATGGCATACAAGTCCCAGCTGATGCTGAATATGCTATGGAAGCTCGCATTACTTTGGAATGTGATGATGAAGGACCTTATGTCGACATTACTGGGACTGTTGACGATGTTCGTCAAGAATCAGTAATTGAATATGATGCGGTTCATCATCGAAATTCGCCTCACTTCCATGCCCTGTTACCCGCTCAAGTAGAGCATAGAACTCTGATGGGGTTGCCAAGAGCTCCCACAATCAAGGCGGCTGTAAATGAAGTAGTACCCTGTACAGACGTATACATGACTGATGGAGGCAGTGGGTGGCTATCCGCAGTGGTTGCAATAAGACCTCAAGAAGAGGGCGATGGAATCAAAGCCATACATGCAGCGCTAAATGGCCATAGATCTATGAAACAAGTAACTATAGTTAACGAGGACATTGATTGCTCAGACCCTGTTAGAGTAGAATGGGCATTAATGACAAGGTGGCAACCGGACAAAGACACAGTTATTCTTTCAGGACAAAAAGGTTCCAGTCTTGACCCAAGCAGAGATTCTAATGGTCTAACAAGTAAAATTGGAATAGATGCAACAATCCCCCCAAATATTGACCACACACCATATGAAAGTGTTCTGTGAGGTAAAAGAATGGCTGGCTCCAACATAGGTGCAAGATTACAGCACCCTCGCAGAAGTTTAGGTAATAGACATCGCAGCCAGGCAGAGAAGTTTCTTACTCTTTCTAAAACTGACTCTTCTAATCTAAAATGGGCTGAGCAGAGTGCAAGGCAGGCTGTACTTCACGATTTTACTCAACCAGAAAATTGGAGAATTCTTCTAGAAACTAAACTCGCAAATAGCGATAAAATTGGAATGAGGGCTGTATTAGATGAATTGTTCATTGTTTTGGGCCGAGATCCTGAATTGCTCCAACAATTAAATGAAGTTGATTTATTAATTTCAGGAAGAAATCTGATGGATGCTGCGTTCTTAATTGACCCCATAGACCCCGACAAATGGTGGGAAAAAACCCAGAGTAAGGAAGAAGTTGAAGCATTTATTTCAAGAGTGCGAGAATTAGACTTTACTGATGCTAGAGCAAATATTCTATTCGCAAGAAGAATGGAAAGACTTCTTGAGAACGGATATGAAGAGGAGTATCTAGAATTAACAGCAAAATTACTAGCCCAACGCCCGTCAAATCATGAAGCTTGGACGAAAATGGGTCGTTTGCACGAAAGACGAGAAGAATCAGATAAGGCTTGGTTCTGTTATGATCAAGCCCAAACTCACATGCCTTCAATCAAAGTACGTGATGAATTCAAACAAAGAATGAGTGCGAGAATTGATGGCAAAGACGCAAAACCTTGGAATGCCCCAGATATAGACGACAGAGTTGAATTTCTTAGGAGAATGCAGATTCTGGCCGCACCTGCATCTGCGAATACAGAAGATATTGAAATGGATATTTTATCCAAAGAATCAGAATTTAATCGCGCTAAACGTTTATTCAAAGGTGGCAGAATTTCTGAGGCTTTCTTTATTGCAAGAAGGCTCGCGGCTGAAGGTGACTCGGAAGCCCTTGACTTAGCAAACCAGATTAAAGGTGAAATGAATGAAGAATGATAAGGGGAATTGGGTAGTTGCTTGGGTGATTCCAAACGCTGATATGGAATCTCCTTGTTGGTTAATGGTAAAACATTCTGAAAGAGGATGGGAGTTACCCGGTGGAAGTTTACAAGAAGGTGAGAGTCATGAAATTGCCGCTCTTCGAGAAGTGTACGAAGAAACTGGCCTATTGGGAATTGCTACAGCCATAGACTCTGAGCTCCTTGAAGAAGGTACAGTAGTCAAAGTCACAGTTAGTGATGAACCTGGACCATATGGATGGGATTCGGAAGACCAAAAAATCGAAGAAGTGGGGTGGTGCATAGAACCGCCAGGTGAATTATTCTGGGGTGTAAAAGAAATTCAGAAGTTAATTAATCACGACTGGAGTGCTTCAAGAAGCCTAGAATCTTGAATTAAATTAGAATGCTTGGAAATTCGATTAATCCATGATTTTTCGCCAAGCACCTCAGCAGCGTCAATAATTAACCCGAGGTCATTTCTTTCATCACCTGACACATCTGAAGTTAATATTGGAATTAAATGTTCTACAACATCCTTGACATCTTCCGGATTAGATGCAATCCAAGAGTTGCCCGGTACTGGACGAGGTGTAGCTGTCTCTATTCTGTGTAACATTCTAGGAGCAGAAGAATCAACCTCTTCAAGTGCTAGATCCAACCATTCCAAACCAGCAACTATCGCTTCTGCAGTCAATTCATATTCAAGGAAAATTACTCGAGCGGTCCACAAATGTCGCATTGCGGGATCAAAGTCAGAAAGGGCAGCAAGCATCCTAGCAACCTCTATTCGAGAAAGACCTCGGATTTCAGGAGGATGGCCACTGTTTTTACTTATGTCAGAGTGAACGGCAAGAGACATCATTATCTCGCCATTATTCGCATGCCATGCAGCCAAATTAAGAATAGATATTCCATGGAGAGAAGAACCGGGCATCATAGCATTAAGTCGGTCAGTACACCACCTCAACTCTAAACCCGATTTATCATTACCATCGGTGGCTAGTAGTGCCCTTTCAATTCTTATCCTAACTTCAACTTCGGCATCTCTTTCGGATGATGAACGTGAACGAGAAAGAAGCTCTTCTGAGATTGTAACAGCTTGCGCTAATTTCCCTTTGAGTAGCAATTGTTGCATAGAAATTAAATCTCTTTGCAGTGGAGTTAAGCGGGCAAGAATATCATCAGGACCTTCTGCTCCATCAATTAAAATGGCTGAAGCAATAGAAAACAATTCATTATCAGGAATATTCAATTCATCAACTCCGTAGATAAGGCCGCAAGAACACTAGATTCAAGTTCAACAGGATGGACTTCCCCAGACCATCCAGCAGCACCAGGGTGACCTCCACCTTCGCCACCTAATTTGCTCACTAAGTTAGACATGACAACACCAAGATTGACTCCTTGGTTTGTGGCAGTTCGACTGGCTCTTCCAGTAATACGCATACCTTCTGGAATTTTCTTTTGCACAAAGGCAACATGAGCTCCCGCCCCAATTAATGCATGTGCAACTACTCCTTCATGCGTACTAGCCTTAGTAGTAGCTACAATAATTCCAGCAACATCTTGAGAGTTAGAATGACTTACTGCCTTCAGGATCCCCATTCTTTGTGAATAATTCAAATCCTTACTTTCCATCTTTTCAATTACATCGACAGGGTCAACCCCACTAGCCTCGGAAATTTCTTCGACACGTCGGTAACAACCAGGTCGTGCGTGTTTAAATCGACCTGTATCAGAAATTATTGCTGCAAGTAACAGAGTAGCAGATGATGAACTCAATTCCACCGTCCTAATTTTCATCCACTCCCAAACCATTTCAGCTGTAGAAGAAGCATCTGCTTTGAAGATTAGAGCATCTTTTGACCACTCTTCGGAAGCAGATGTGTGATGGTCGATGACGCAAACAGGTACTGAATCGGGCAACTCAAACCCAATTTGCCCAGGTGAGGCGGAATCAACAACAATGATTCCACCAAGCGAACGGGGGAGAACTGGACGGTTAGGATCCAATATGTGGAAGCCATAATCCATATCAGATAACATTCTCTTAGCTAAAGAACCAATATTCGTACCGCATGCCCTGGCTTTAGGCCCTATGGCTTTTGCAATTACCAGAGCAGAACCAATTGTATCCATATCTCCATTTTTATGTGTAATAACAGCGACAGCACCTCTTTCAGTCGCTGAATCTATCCAATTAGAAAGTTTGGAATAATCGGGTACACTCATGGAAATCACAAGCTCATTCTAAATTTTCAGCGACCCTTGCGTATTCGGCCCTAATCTCAGCTTCTCGCTCATTCAATCTAACGAGATGTGGTTCAATTGTTTTTTTGGATTCTTCCAAATCTTTACTGAGTGCATCTCTATCTTCTACCTCAAGTAATATTGCACCCAATGCGCGATATACGGCTCTATCTTTAGATTGAGTTTTCAAGGCCTCAACTGTAAGAGAAATTTCATTCATCTGAGATGTTAATGACTGGATTTGGCCTCTGATCATCTGAAGTTCCTGTACTAGAGATTGTAATTGCTGCTGTTCGGACATGTATTCACCTCATTGTTGGATACTATTCAATGCCTCGTCTGCAGCAGATATACCTCGAAGCACACTATTCCAGCGGGCTCGCATGTCTACAAAAGTCTCCGAATTTTCTGAAATTGTGACAATTTCACCATCTCTAGTTACATTAGCCTCAGTAATCATAGCAGCAGCCAAGGCTTCTGCCTTTGCATGTTTAACTCGAAGAACAAGAGAAACGGGCTCACTCTTCTTCGGAGTCAGCACCGATTTCACCTTCAGCTATTTTACGCTCGTAATCGAGTGCAGCCTGCTGTGCGATGACTGTCATGTCGGTAGCTGTTGCCCCCTCCATACCACGGCGGATGACGCGATTATTAGCATCGGTTGCGCGTGTGAAAGGTTCCCACACACCTCCTGTGAAAGTGTGATTGCACTTACGGCATTCCCAAATTCCTGCTACTTTACGAGAAACCTTCTGATATTGACAGACTGGACAAGTGTATTGACGGGACTTCTTTTTCAGAGCAGAACCAGCACGGCGGCGTACACTAACACCATAGCGTGGACCGAACCTTGCTGTTGCTCCAAGTTTCTGAGTTCTCTTTGCCATTTCACTCACCTTCTATTGCCTTATCCACGAGATCCCGAAGTTCTGCACACCTTGAGCGAGCCTCATTCATGATCTCAGCGAATTCGGCCGCTGTGAAGATTCCCTTTAGACCCTTCTGAAGTGAGTGGACGTGATCGTCATCACCAAGAGTAATGTGAATACGCTCATCTCCACCAAGTTCTTCTCTCCTATCAGCATCGTAAACAAAACGTCCACCGACCTTGTGATAAGAGCACATTATAGGAGTCTTTGATACCTCTAAAGGCATGTCTTCACCGGCCTCAAAACGTTCTGCTGGGACGGTTGCACTCTTCAATGCGGCAATTGCAGCCAAGGCGAATGCGTCGAATAAATTACCATCATCAGATACTGCGAATAGATCAAGAATTACTTGCCACGCCTTTTCGCCTGGAATAATGCACAAATCTTCTGTATTAATACAGCCAGATTCACGGATTCCTCTATCAACCACACGGCCTAATTCAATAGATTGAGGGCTAGGTGGCCCAGGTTCCCATTGGCGCCCAGCTACTGGCCGGACTTCTGCACTACACATCAAACCGCCCTGATTAGGCCGGTCTGGGTAAGGCGTCATAATTTGGAACTTGACGCCAGCAAATACAATTGTATCACCCATTCTTACTCTCGCTGATCCTTCAGCACGAGTTAAACAATCAATTTCCAATTCGACATCACGACTTTCGAAGCGCCCGCGACCATCATGTCGCATGTCTTCCGCGGCTAATTCAGCCAAATGAGCACGCAATAACTTAGGAACAAGTGGAATTGCCATTATGCCTCACCTCGCTTTAGAGCCTCGACCATATGCTTGTGAACAACTTTAGCTGCTTCCATATTGTAGTCCCAAGCCTCTTGGAACTGGTCTGGAGACAAGTCTCCATCCATTTGGAGGAATACTAATTCACCAGAATTTGGAAGAATTCCCATTGGCAAATCTGCCTCGCCATAATTGTCCTCTTCTTTGTTAAGATCACAAACCACAATGTCGTGTACCTTGCCACTGGCAACAGACACGACAAGATCAGTCATTGGGATTCCCGCATGGGCAAGAGCCACGGATGCAGCGGTAATACCAGCACATCTTGTTCCTGCCTCGGCACAGATAATCTCAATCTCTACTCGAATCTTACTCCTAGGGTATAATTCAGTAAGGACTACACTTTCTAGAGCCTCAGCAGTTACCTTGGATATCTCACGACTGCGTCGATTGAATCCAGGACGGATTCGGTCTGTGGTTGAGAAAGGGGCCATATTGTAGCGTACATCGAGAACGGCTCTATCTTGACGCTGAATCTTACGTGGATGGGCCTCCATAGGGCCATACACTGCCGCAATAACGTCGTTTAGACCCCACGTCATACGAGCTGAACCATCGGCAACGGGAACGACTCCAACTTCTATCGACATAGGTCGAACCTCGTCTATTTTCCTGCCATCTAATCTGATTCCGTTCTCATCTATACATTGTACATCTCCGTATCCACCCATTAGGCAACACCTCCATATTCAGCAACTTTTGCCTTTTCAAGCAGATCGTTGAGTTTGTTTCGAGCCTCGATTATTCCACCGAGATCGCCGTCGATCCAGACACGTCCATTATCGCCAGCGATAACTCGACATTCTGTCTCTTCCTTCAATTGACGAAGATTATTTCCACCACGTCCGATTAATCGACCTAGAAGATGAGGATCTATTTCCTCAACACTACCTGATCTAATTGCACGCAGACCCATTCCTTTCATTGTGACGACACTGGAATGGTTTTCTTCGACTTCCTGTACTCTACACAAAATCGCATCACCAATATCCAATACTTTGCGAATACCACCAAATTCAGCCTTAGATGGGCCGAGACTCATTGGTAGTATGGCATTGAACGGAGCACCGATATCAATGAACCAGATATTACTGGTACATCCTTCGATATATCCGATTACCAAATCGCTAGGCCGCGGGACATAAGCAGTACGCCGCGGCTCAATCGAAACAGTACCGTCTCGATTATTCATTCGTCCTTGTTTCAAAGCTCGAAGTCGGCCGTCCATGACGAGAACGCCATGACCTGCATCGAACTCCCCAGAATCGCCCAGATCGTCTCCGGGGGCAACAAGCAGGGGTGCTTGTTGAGATCTGCGCGGTCCGTCCGCGCGGTTGTCTCCACTCATATTATCGGGCCGCGCGACCAACCACCCCTTCATAACCGTTGATGTATACACCTACGGTGTAATTGAAATCGATGTTTGAAGCGAGTTAATCGAGTTCCTTTACATCAAGCCCAGAAGATCTCTTAGCTACTTTACTAATCAAATCGGACTTCATACCGCCAGGACACTCGACAATGCAGGCCCAAGAGCCGTTTTCAAGCCATTCTTCCTTCTGGATCATGTCCCGTAACAGTTTATTGACGCCCCCGTAATCCTTCCCAGACACTCGGAAAGCAAGACGTACTGTAATGAACTGAAGGGGAATTAGGGAGCGTATGGCTTGAACGGCGTCAGCAACCTGTCTCTCAACCGAGAGGAACGGATCAACACTAAATCTTGCTTCATCAAGTGCATGTTCTATTCGAATAGGTGGGTGAGGACCCCGAGTTTTGGGGTCTGTAGCTGTTGAGGAAATTGCATGAATGATTTGTTTACGTTTATCGGAAACCATTTTCTTACGTTGAGCTGTTGTAAGTTGTATTGAGCCATCGGTCAATATTTTTTCAACACAAGTTCGTAATTCTGTTGTGCCAAAAATATTCATCAATGCATCTCCTGTAGGTCTATCTCCTGACTTAACATCCGACCAAACTTCATCAGTAGCAAGCATTTCTTCGAAATTAATAGAATCAGGATTATCTTTCCACTTAGTAACTAACTCAGGATCTACAAGAATCTCATAGCGATTACCAC
>Ga0206683_10001696_pt1 | contig 15118 bp, 12 predicted proteins | sample M280m12015metaG_FD_155483 | JGI IMG/M metagenome (GOLD analysis project Ga0206683, IMG submission 155483) | Ammonia-oxidizing marine archaeal communities from Monterey Bay, California, United States - M2 80m 12015 | ecosystem: Environmental > Aquatic > Marine > Intertidal zone | place: USA...
AGGGGTCTTCGTCACACTGTGGAGCAGATACCCGATAATGAGAGAGAACTTGGTCTATCTGTGGATTGCAATGATGGCGGTACAGCTGGGATCGATAAGTTCCCATTCAAAGTCACCGGACTTCCCTTGGGAGTCAACGAGCATGGACTGGGTAATGATTGGAATATCCAATCTCATCCTGTTCTTCCTAGCCATCGTGGTCGTACACCGGGCCGTCATAGAGACTCGAGACATTCACGTCGAGGAGCGGCACTCGCACCCGGACCCTCGCGTCGTCCAGAAGGCGTGGAGAGACCACAGTCTGAGGGCATGGAGTCTGAGCCTAGGAATGTGGATGATTATGGTGAACCTGATGTCATGGTCGGGCTCGCACGCGATAGCACAGAGGCCGCCAATAGTAGACCATAGTGGCATGCTAGTGGCGATGTTTGTCGTTACAGGATTCCTCTCAGTGGCCTTCCTGATGCACGTCCTGTGGTATCCTCAGTTTATGTTGGGGGGAGCTGAGGATAGAATCCAGTCTGTCAGGGCTAGAGAAGTCGCCGGAGAAGCCCCTGAGTCGGTTGCCCGGGCCGAGCAGGGCAAGTGCCCAATCTGCAGCGGACCCACTCCAGCAGCCCGGCACGAGAGCGGGAGGATCGAGGTTCCTTGCTCAGAAGAATGCTCAGGCTTGGGTAAACCAGGCACGGCATGCCCGGAATGCGATGCTGTGCTACCGATTCGTATCGAGTGCCCGAGCTGTAGTTCTAACACAACCATTGTCAGCCACTTCAGTAGGCCTGAAGCTTGGTAGATGAGCATGCAGACCTGCCGAGCATTCAAGGGCGGTACGCATCCGAGTACAGACGAAACGGATGGTAGAGCACGGTTGGTGGGAGGACGATGACATCTCTGACGTCGCGGAAGCGTTCGATGCGGAGCATTCTGATGGAGTGCCGGTCCAGGATTACGGCAGCCAAGAGGAAAGTGTCAGCAAGGACGCTCTCGGCATCGTAATTGGCGCCTCTGCTGCAATCATCGTTCTGCTAAGCGTGGCAGTCGTGATGCTCTGGGTTTGGGCCGAGATAGAAGATGTCAATATTGGAGGTCCTCCTTCAGCTCTACTGACCTGGGAAAGCGAGTACAGGAAACTTACCGGGCTCGATGACGTACAAGGCGATGGTGCTGGAGTCATTCTTTGCATCGTCGACTCTGGCATCGATATGGGGCATCCTGATTTCAAGAATCTAGAATTGGCAGGGTGGCTGGATGCGATAGATGGTGCTACTCAGCCATACGACGACGAGGGGCACGGCACTGCGATGGCGGGAATCGTAGTAGCACAGGACGGATTGGAGGGCAACGCTCCCGGAGTTAGTCTCCTTGTTGCCAAGGCGATAGGCGAGGAGGGGACTGGGGACGATGTGCAGATAGCAGAGGCTGTCGACTGGTGCGTGGACAACCAAGCGGACATCATCTCTCTTAGCTTAGGAGGGGACCAAGGGTTCGGTTCTGGGTTCCTTTCTAGCGACGCCCTTGAGGAATCAGTGGAGGATGCCATAGATGAGGGGGTGTTCGTAGTAGCCGCAGCAGGCAACGATGGCGAGGACGATGACGGAGACGTGGAGTCTCCGGGATCGGTTGAGGATGTAATCTGCGTCGGTGGCATAACTAGGACGGGGAGCATCTGGACAGGTAGTTCAGAGGGAGACAACAACGGCAGAATTTGGCCTAATCCTATTCTACCTCGAGACGACCCCGATAAGAAGCCTGAGATCGTGGCTCCTGCGCACGAGGTCCCGATACTCATGGCAGGCGGGATGGACAATGGTGCGTGGTGGGGCTGGTCCAGCGGGACCTCAGCAGCTACAGCATGGGTATCTGGAGCACTTGCCATCGTGCTTGAGGCTAACCCGGAGATGCAGAGAGAAGGTGATTCAGGGGGGCCGTCAGCAGTAGCGCAGATGAAGAGCGTCATCATGCAGAACTCTCAGATGCAGGAGGGACAGAGCGAGCATGATAATCACTATGGGTACGGGCACCTCAGGGTCGATCTCTGGGTGCAGGCCCTAGGGAACGAAAGCACAGTAGTCGTATTAGATGAGCAGAGGGCAGGCCAAAGTGGATTCGTTCATGCCATATTCAACGAACTTCAAGCCCGGCGCAGTACAGCCAATGTCCCACCGGTAAGTTCAACGAAGCCCAAAGAATGAGACTCGCTAACTTGCTTAACGAACTCGATCCAGGTGTTGAAGGACTCTACCTTCCTCTGCGCAGGAGTCATCTTCGAAGAGGAAGCGGCTTCTCCTACATCGCCGGTGGGGACTTCAGGTTCCTGCACCAGCATAACTCCTCCAGGCGAGAGCAATTCGAAGGCTGCGGCTGCGGTCGCTGCCCTCTCCTTCTCAGCCGTATCGACGATGATGAGATCCAGAGGGAACGGTAAGGGAGAGGGGGTTGCAAAGTCTGGCAGCGATGCGTTGGCTGCTGACCAAGTCGTAGCCTCTGCGGCCAACTCGGCCCAAGGCATCTGTATAATCTGGGTCCAGTTCTCAGCGCCATGACGGCGGATGAGACGATCAATAATGACTCCAAACTTGCCCCCTGGTTCGACTATCCGGAACGATTCGGGGCGAGAAGGGGGCTGCTCAGGAGGGTTGGCTGGATCTCCACACCACAAGTCGAGTAACCATGCCGACAGGTGACCTATCCCCCCTCCGATTAGTACCGCGTTCTTAGCTGGGACTCTCGCGCAGATGTCCCTGATCCTTGCCCTCATCGATCGTGGCAGAGGCCGCAGACTCATGTGTAGCATCTGCTCTCCGATTCCAGCAGCAATGGCTGGCTCGGAATCGTCCCGTATCGAGTCCTCAGAAAGGAGTCTGTCAAACATTTCCCGTTCAGACATCTGGGGTAGACCGACGCCACTGTCACCGGGGACCATGGGAATTGCTTAGGGGCGCGTCTATTCAATCATCGCATGCGTGGATGGCTTCAAGAGAGGAAGGTAATCCGGAGTGTCGTGCAATCGGAGGATATTGGAGACGATACGGGCGCGGCTAGTTGCCCAAACTGCTCGCGGAGCACCGAGCATGAGGTCTTACGTAGGACCTCGAGAGGTAGCGGGGATGACGTTCTTGCAAAGTGCGTCGAATGTGGCGAGGTTCACACCATTGTACTACGTCCCCCGAAGGCTGTGCAAGTGAATGCGACGCTCTCTGACGGCAAGGAGAGTGCGTCGCGCTCCATTGAGGTCGACGAGGATGAGATTATCACGATTGGAGACGTCTTTGAACGGGACGGGACTCTTTGGGAAGTAACTCGAATCGACGGCGGCTCCTCAAGACCTTATGATAGCCTGGGGGCTTCTGATATCAGAGCGATGTGGGCAGTGCGCTGTGACAGAGCCGTAGTGAAGCTGACACTCACCGATGGCGAGGACAGTATCGCTTCAAGCATTGAGTGTGAGCCTGAGAGAGTTTTCACCTGTGGAAGCATTCTCGAAGTTGATGGCAGGAGGTGGCGGATTCGAGCTCTGCATACAGGAAAGGGCAGGACACTGAGCGGGAGTAGGAAGGCTGGAGACCTTAGGAGAATGTATCTCCACCCTCCCAGAGCGCGATACTAGCGACGGTTTGACCACGGCATCAGTAGAGCCTTCGCAACATGCAACGCTACCTCTGGGTTCTCCCTTAATCTGCGCATGCTATACTCGTACCACTTTGTCCCATACGGAACATAAACTCTCGTCCTGTGCCCCTGTTTAGCGAGATTTCTCCTGATGTTTCCCCGGACACCAAGCAGGAACTGGAACTCGTATCCAGGACCTTTTCCAGCTGAACGTGGAACTGGTTCGCTGTACCTAGGATCCTCCACACCAGGCCCCATTCCGCGTGACTTGAGAGATTGCAAGGCGTGTTTGATTACCGGCGTGTCATGCGACGCGATGGCCGTGTAAGCGCCCGAGTCGAGCATCAGATCAATTGCTCGATTGGTGGAATCTACTATCTCACGATATCTCGTATGCGATATCTCTGCAGACTCGAGGTATATTCCCTTGCAAATGCGGAAATCGGTGGAGCTACCCGTGGCGCTTGAGACCTCCAAGATGTCGGAGAGAGTCCTGAACAGTCGTCCCTGTAGCACTACACCGATGTTTGTCAGTCCCTTCTTGTGCATAGCTACAGCAGTATCTATCGTGGCCTGAGTAACCCTGTAGTCCTCCATATCCAATCGTACGAAGATATTGTCCTCAGCAGCTCTACTGAGTAATCTCTCGATGTTCACAAGAGTTGTTGATTTGTCTATTAGCAAGCCCAATGCCGTTGGTTTAATCGAGATATTTGCATCTAAGTTGTTCTCTACTATTGCATCCAACAACCTACTGTATTCGTCCATGAAGAACTGGGCCTCGTCAAGAGACTCTATGTCTTCACCCAAGACATCCACGGTAAAGCACGCTCCCTCAGAACTCATACGACTCATCAGTTCGATGACGCTGGGGATGTCTGTGCCGGCGACGTATCTCTTGGCTATCCACCTGATTATGAAGCGAGGAGTCAGTGGCATCATGCCTACGATAACCCGTCCGAGTAGGCCCATTGATAGGTTGCAGAGTAAGGAGAGTCTTCACAATTACTGAGATCTAGCAGAGTTCACTCCCACGACGTATCGGGACGTCCAGACTGTACAGAAGGTCCGTGATAGCGTTACGTTGCCATGCCTTGAACGACTTCCTGTCCAAGTGGGCGAACATATTGGCACCGGGAAACGCTGCGCGAGTGGCCTCGACGGAAATTTCGATGGAATGCCTCCATGCTCCGCCCGGCAGACCATCATCCGACGGTTCCTCAAAAGGGAGAGCGTAGTTCGCCAGAATATGGCCTGCCCATAGTTCCGAATCTGAGAGAACTGCTTTGTGCCGAGGCGCGTAGTGACCACCACCGAGTCCTATCATCACATCGCCCCCGGAGGACCATTTCACAGGCTGGTTCCCCGGTAACCCAAGATTGATTGAGATTACCTCGGCCCAAAGTTCAGCGGCTCGAATATTTTCCCACTCCCTCTCTGTAGAGCCAATCTCAATGTACAATGTCGGCCGCTCAAGGAGGGGGCCATGATGAGTAGTCTCGAGAGTCAAGTCAAACTGCTCGTCGAGTTCACGCGATTGGGCTAACGAGAGCATTGATCTGAACAGTGAAGCGAAGCGTGGCGAGGGCGGTACGACCACCCCTTTCCTGCCACCAGCTTGTCCCCTCTCTCCGTGTGGAGTCTCGCCGGGCAATCCAATGGCGTGGAGCGTCAGTGCGGGAATCTCAGTCGCCGAGACATGGCGGGACAAAATGAGGACTTCATCGACAGTACAACCAGTGATCTCTTCGTGTGTGCAATCTATCCCGTCTGCCATTATGTGCAACTCCTCGATTAGCAGGAGGTGTACGGGACGGTTTGCGTGTTCTCGCAGGAGTCCGTGACCCGTGGCAGTCGGTTCGCTCCAGCCCCCAAGACGTAACATAGCTTCATGCATATTGAGAGAGGCGGTATCGGCACTCGATGCGAGTAATAGGGTTACCACAGGCAGGCGAGGGGCGGTGCACCTTAATCCTCTCAGCCACACCTTCAAGCATGAACTAGTACGGCGCTTGTCATGGGCGAAGCGTCTGTGGGCTTCCAGCCGATGAGAGCGGACCGCGGTGAATCTGCCACTGTCATCGTAGGGAGTTCAGGGGAGTTGGTCAGGATAGACGAGTTCGGCACCATTCTGCACCAGTCTGTCAAGCCATTCCCAGCCTCTGTGACAGGTGGTGCCGTACTCGACGACATCTGGGTCGGGGCATGGGTCGAGCACGAGTTGCAACAGGCAAGGATGGCCGCTCTGCCTCTTGCTGGAGAATGGAAAACTGGAGAAGGCAGGGGGATGCTCAGACAAAAGTCTGAGATGGTTGATCTGATGCCTTCATCGGCTATCTGGTCAAGATTCCTAGATGCAGAACCCATGGCCGTCTCAAGGGCGGGTGATGGAGTGGTCTTCGCCACTCTGCGAAAGGGCATCTACAAGATAGACGAGGGGGCAACAGAGGTCTGGCGCGCACCGTACCCTGAGTGGTCGCAACTGTCGGAACTGGCCTCACGAGACTACCTAGTGTCTAGTAACGAAGTCGACGGTCGAATCTTCGTCTGGTCAATGGCCGGAGGAGTGGTCGTATTGGACAGTGAAGACGGAGGGCACATCCTCAGTACTGTGGTATCTCTGCCTGACTCACTCAGTGATGTCAGGCACAGCAGTGAGGGCGGTTGGCTCCTACTGCTCAACGGTGGTAGTGTAGCCCTGCTGGAAGATTTAGAGTCCGAACCGACGGTAGTGCGGACCCCCGGACCTGTGTCGGACGCCGTCCACGATGGGAAAGACTGGAAGTGGACAGGGTGGAGGCATGACGGAGCCATTATCGACGGTGAAGTTCAATGCATTTCTAGAGAGCAGGTAGGAGTGGCTCTTGTCGGTGACAGGGTACTGACTCACGACGGAGACTGGGACGATTTCAGACTGAATCACTCTGACTGAATCGAGTGTCCGCACTTGCCACAGACCTTGCGATTCTCATGCACACCTAGGAAGACTCCGGGGCCGCAGGTCGGGCAGAATTCCCCCTTCCTTACTAGTTCCCCATCTTCCACAGAGTACTTTGAGTGTTTACCATTGGGATTCGGTCCGTCACCCATCATTCCCCACCGTCCTCTGATTCGCTCTCGTCCGACTCCTTGATGACTACAGCAGGAGTAGGTTCGACTGTTGTCGACGCCTTGGACTCTGGCTCCGCCCCATGCCTGACCCTAACATACTCGGGCTCGAGTACAGCCGACTCAGATGAGCTGTAAATCAATGCGAGCCCCGAGGTCTGAGGACGTCCGTAGCGCGTGCTGACCTCCTTGACGAAGACCAAATCCTTGTTGGCACCGGGCTCTGCCTTGGTCGCAGCTGCGACCATCTCACTCAGAGACGGGGTCGGAGAGTTTTCATGATTCCATACGAACCTAATCTCGACGCGGTCGAGCAGCGGATTCTCCTTCCTCTCGATAACTTCCATTAAATCACCCCTCTAACGGATGTTGACCTTGAGAGCGTAGTTGCCCGCGTCGGTCACATTGAGTCTCTTTGCGACCTCAGAGCGTTCTGGGTGCAAAATGACCACGAATCCTTGCCAATCGGTAGTCACCGGAGCTCCTGGACAGTGCATGCACTGAGGCGGGTCGTTCTTATTCTCAGGATCAGGTAGTATCCTATTGCACTCGCCACAGGCGAAAGGCTGCTTGACCATCTCAGTCTTCCTCCCCTAGCCAGTCGAAGGCTCCAAGGCCGTCCATCTTGCAGTTCAGACCAATCTTAGAAGAACGCGGATCATTCTGATTGATTGACTTAGATACTATCCTTGAGCGAACCGGACTGCCCTCCTCAAGGTGCTTACCGCTCTGAGAACCTTCAATCCTCTTGTTCTGAGCACTTAGGTGGACTTGGACCGGTTCGTCGAGAATCTGGGACTTGTGTAGGAGAGCCTCGACAGGACCTATTCTGACGAAGGCGCCGTACTCGGAGACTTCCGACACAGCGCCATCGACGACCTCGTTGTTCTCCATAGTGAATATCAAGGCCTTGAATCGAACGTTCTGGTAAATCGCCCCATCGCCGTGGATAATCTTCCCTCGGCCTACTGTTTCGTGATCAAAGGTAAGTAGAGTGTAGTCTTCGTTCTCGTCAAATCTTCCCTCAAAAGCGTCGTGAGCCAGTTCGTCAATATGCTCCTCTAACTTACGTCCTGCTCGAATGTACTCGGCAGGAATGCGGATGGTGTCATCTCGGGTTATGAGGCTGTACATGCTCTTCTTCCTCTGCCATGACTCACTCCGAGGCCTGTCGGAGGAATGGGAGATTTTCTCCCGTCCCTCATCGGCGATGCCTCTGGAGGAGAGTTACGTGCGCCCCGGCGACCCGCCCGCCCTGTATAAGCACAACGGATAGGGCGAAGAGGTCGGCCTACCCCCTAGGTCAATCAGACCGTAGGTCTGCTTGAGATTATAGGGCGAATGTTCAAGTGGATTCGGAAGGCCATCTCGGATTCTGATGATAGTGGGTCACTTGGACAATCGCTCATCTCGACTCCGGCAAGCGAGTCTTGGGGTCGCTCTGTTGCTGCTGATGTCCCTGTCTCCTGCTCTGGTTCACTTCGACTCACCCGCCAGAATGGAGACCGGAGGCGGAAGCGAGGAACCATGGACAGACGGAGGTCAGCCGTGGCCTCAGTCGGGCAGGACTCCTAGCAGAATCGCCGAAGTTCCGATTCACAGCCCTATGGGAGGGGCCGGCAATGGTAGCCCCTCTGATGCATCGGAGCTGATGTCGATAGTCGAGCCGGTTGTAAACTGGATGTATGGATCATACTCCATTGGCACTGACGCACTGGCGACTCCTGTCGCGGATCTGTCCGCATCGGTGACCAAGGACGAGGACGCCTCCGAGCGTTGCGGAGGCAGTTCCCTCTACACAATTCTAGTTCAGACAGACCAGAATTCCGATCACACCTACCTCCGAATTGTAGAGGGTGAGGACGCAGATCTGGTGTGGGAAGTAGACATGGGGTTGACGGAGTACGTGAAGGCAGCTCCAGTAGTGGTCGACGTCGATGGAGATGGTTTGCAGGAAGTACTGGTTGCCTACGACGCCTCTGGAACACTGTACCTCGACGCCTGGTCGCCCCGATTGTCATGCTCGGTTACTGGTTGGTCCTCTTCAGGAGACTCCAGCCAGATGCTTTGGTCCTGGAGTGACGAGTCTCTGATGATTAGTAGCGATCAAGGGCCTTACACATCCAGTTTGTTGGGCGGCCACATGCCCACCACTCAGCCGTTGCTGGCTGATCTCGACCTCGATGGCGACGCGGAGATAGTTATTGCTGCTATAGACGAGTCTTCAGAAGAGCCAGTCGTGGTCGCCCTAGGGCTGTCGGAAACTGGAGCCAGTCTACTCTGGGATGCCCCTCTAGACAAGGGGAGTCATCCCTCAGACCCTGCTTTTGCCCTGACCGATGAGACCACCGGATACGTGCTTTTGACGACCACTCAAGAGAGCAGTGGGGCGATGTGGGTCTGGAAACTAGACTCGGACACGGGAGACTCCAACTGGGACGGGCTGACTCTGGGCAATACCGATGGCGACACCAACTCTCCGCACATCAGGCTCCCTGGTCCCATTATCGCTAATCTCGATGAGAACTCTGACGACCTCGAGATGATACTCACGATTCCGACTGATTGGGATGGTTCCAACGGACAGGACGGTGCTGAGTTTGTTGGCATGGAAATAGGAACCGGCGATGTAATCTGGACCTTTGAGGCCTCCAACGGGTACGCTGACGCGCCCCCTGTGGCGATAGATACGAACGGAGACAGCCAGCATGATAGAGTGTGTTGGGTGACTTGGTCGCAAGAGACTACTGGTGCCAGACACGGGCATACCGGCTGTCACGATGTGAGTGGCTCCAGCCCCGATCCGGTTTGGCAGAAGAGTCTCGAGCAGAGCAGTGGCTTGCCAAATGATGAGATTGCCGTCGCCCCACCGACGTGGATGGATATAGACGGCAGTGGTGAGCAGGAACTCTTGGTCGCCTACGGACGCTCACTCTGGGCCCTCGATGGCGACGATGGCTCGTCTGCATCCGTCTGGGGCGGCTCGGTCGAACTATCACACAGGACCTGGTCGGCACCCGCTCTAGCTGATGTTGATGGAGATGCGCTGCTTGATATTGTCCTCGGTGACACCGTGGTGTCGCATGCCTTGGCAGACGTCAGACCTCTGTTGGACCAGAGGAGTATCGAGTTCAGTCCCAGCGAGCCAGATCCGGGCGAGGCAGTCACAGTGACAGCACTATTCGAGAACTCTGGGACTGCAGACACCGATCATGAGACTGAAGCTCAGTTGTATGCAAACGGCCAGTTGATAGGGAGCTACGAAGCGGGCACTATGGAGCCAGTCGACCCCACTGGTTCAGGCTCATTTGAGTCATTCAGCGTCGAGTGGAGTGGCCCACTGGGTGAGCATGTCTTCGAGTTAATCATCGACCCTTACTCTAATGTCTCTCAGTCCAGAAGCGATAATGATGCCCAAATCACCACACTAGACGTCGTGGCACCGTATAACGCAACATTTGAGATACCTACCGAGCCAATCAGGGTAACTCCGGGAGAAAGCACTCTGGCCACTCCTATCGTGAGATCTACTGGGAGGCTTTCGGGAACATGGAGTCTTACTGTAGACGATGCCAGCCTACCCGAGGGATGGAGTGTGGTTGACGAGACCGTTGGTGGACTAACGGGTATTGAAATCGGAGTCAATGCGGTTTGGTCTCCCTATTTGCGAGTTCATGCTCCTGTTGAAGCTCTAGGCTCTGATGCCGGTTACCTTGAATTGACTCTGACACTCGATGGAGACCCGGAGAACGTCAGCGCGTTCGCCTCACTACCACTCGAAGCCAATCGGACCCGGGGTCTTTCCCTACGGGGTCCAGATGGGACAGCAGCGAGCACAGGTTACGGCCTTTTGGGGACCGAAGCTCAGGCCTGGATGCTCCTACATAATCTAGGGAATGCCAATGAAGTGATTTCTTCCAGTTGGCAAAACACCTCTTGGGGAAACATCGGAATATACGACATGGAAGGGGTCGAACAGCCCGCTCTGAGCCTAAGTGCAGGAGAGGTGAAACTGCTGACAGCAAGGTTAGAAGTTCCGGGCAATGCCAACCTCGGAGAGTCAGTTAGCACCCCTCTGACTATGTGCGTAGGCAGTGATGATGAACAGACTTGTCAGACAATTTCACTCACCTTTGAGGCGTCAGGAGTGGTTACCGACGTCCACCAACGCAGCGTCCCGGCTAGCGGATTGAATTGGGAGGTTAGAGCAGACATGCCCTCAGCGGCTAGTCAGTTGACTTGGTCGTTGTCGGACGCAGGAATGGTAATCCAAGGATGGTCATGGAGTGCCTCGGGTGATTTGTCAATAGTGGGTGATTCAATTGTAATGTCGGGAGCTTCTTGGCCTGAGCAGGCCAGCGGCACTCTGACACTCAACCTCCCTAGTGATGCCCCCCCTGCATTCCATTCATTCTCCGATGCCAGTGACCAGTCGTCTGATTATGTCATAACCTTGTCACTTGAGGTCTTACAGATTCACAGGGCGTCAATTGTCGTGACATCTCCTACCGAGCAGCCTCACGTAGTTGAAGTCGGAGAGGATGCATTAGTCATGGTGAGGCTTGAGAATCAGGGTAATGGACAAGATACTTACCACCTTACTCACGAAGTCGTGCTCGACGAGAACATAACCGAGGACCCGGGTGTGACTGTGACATTTTCCAATGACATGGTCTCCCTTGGTGCTGGTAGCCTGACTAATATCCCTGTCACGGTGGTACTCCCTTCCAGCACTCCTGCCGGGACACCGGTCATCATAATGATTCACATGACCTCGATGGGAGACCAGTCAGTGAGTGATTTCGACTCTGTTGCTCTGGAGGCTCGTCAGGACCACCGCTGGAACTTGTCAGCCAGTTTCTCGGGCTCCGATGCTGACGGTCAAACCTTTGCTATCGCACCTGGAGATGGACTCATAATTGATGTAAATTCGACGAATGTGGGCAATCTGATAGATGGATTGGAACTCAAAGTCACCTACTTCGTTTCCCTTATTGGGGAAGACAGTTCTCAGAACTGGAACTCTAGCGGAGATTCTGTTGCAGGAATCGAAGTCAATCAATCAGCCCAGATGACTGTAGAAGTTTCTGTGCCCGATGATGCCTGGAACGGTTCAGTGATGTCGGTCAGTGTCAGTGCCGAGGTCCAGGGCGAAGTTATGGGGAGTTTTGACTTCAATGTCGAAGTCGCCCATGTCCCAGGATGGTCAGTTGTCGCCGATCAGGCCAATCTCGAGGTCGAACTAGGGGGGTCCAGTGTTGAGCTCTCTGTGATTCAACTAGGAAACTCCCCTTCTGAGGCCTACGCCACAGTCTGGGTCAGTGGGGAGAATGGATGGGGAATCGAGGTTCCCGATGACCTACCTGTTCTCGCTCCGGGGCAGAGTGCAGCTATGATTCTCAACATCACCCCTCCCGAAACGGCCCAGCACGGAAGAGCCGTAGAATTGCACATCCGACTACGTGAGGGCGACGGCAGTGGCGAGGCCGAAATCACGCTACCCCTGAGAGTCGCCATATTCCATGACTTCAATATGAGTGGAGAGGATGATTGGCTGGTATCAGACGAGGGCGGCCATCCTCTGACGGAACTGCATAACCTCGGTAATGCACCGACCACCATCAGCCTGCAGGTACTGAGTCTGCCCCTAGGATGGACGGTATCTGGGCAGACAGAGGTAGTTCTGGGGGTGGGCGAAATCAAGGGCGTCCCTCTAGAAGTCATTCCCTCAGCAGACTGGGACGGCAGTATCCAGACTATCAGAATACTAGCCGAGGACTCGGTCGGAAACCAGCGCGAAGTCTCACTTGACACCGAGCAGTCAGCGTACTCGTGGGCCTCTTCTCCTGTTATCGTAGCAGTGTCGGGAGATTATGCATTGGTCGAAATCCACGGTACCAACTCATTGAGTTCGGTAACAGACTCATCTTCTGGGCCATTGGATAGAAGCGAGGGGGGTGACTGGGCGCTTCCGGCGCTTTCTAGTGGGCCCGGCTCGCTTAGTGTAGGTGGCTCGACCCTAGCTTACTATGCCCATGTCACCCAACCGTCCTTGAGAGCAGCTTTTTGCAGCATACAGGGCGATTGGGGGGGCGTGGTAGCACAATGCTCCGTACTCAATGGCTCAGATTCGTTCTCGTTCACTATTCTTTTGATTGACGACGAGGGGGCGATGCTGGACTCTTTCTCCGGTAAAGCCGCCGGAGGATCTCCTCTCGGGCCGATTAACCTCAGTGCAGAAAGTTGGAGTCCTGAACCGGGCACCCGGATTCTGACTCTGCGACTGCTAGATGACAGAGGGGTTGAGATTACTTCTGTTACTGGTGACTTCCAGATTCGGAGGACCGACTGGAACATCGGACTAGTGAAATTGGAACTAGATGGTGAGGGCTCTGAACAGCAGATTAGAGTGCTGACGAAGCGGGGTGATGGAGACAGAGTTATACTTGAGCAGTACAATGCTGATTGCAGCTTCAGTTTGGTCTCCGGTGACTACTCGATGGTACATCAGGTTGACCTGACTGGCACCTTTGCCCCCACAGTGGAGGTAGACCGACCTGCAACTATTGATGATGGAGAAGAAATCGTAGTTACCATAGGCTGCGCATTCCCTTGGGACGTTGATTCCGATCCAAATGACGATGAGGCTAGGTTGATTCTTTCAGGAGGAATTTCAGAGCCATCGAAGTACCCTGACATGGGGACTTCGCTGGCTGCAGCGATGCTGGTTATCGGGGTATCTGTGGCCTTGGCTTGGATAGTCAGGAACTACCGCGAAGGCAAGGAACTGATGGAGATGGCCATGGCCGCTGCCGAGGAGAAGATGACCGAACAGGACACTAGAGAGGTAGTCGAAGAAGTGCTTGTCGAGGAAGAGGTCGAAGAAGAAATCGAAGAACCGCGTGAACCTGAACCAATTCCAGAAGATTTTCCTGAGGATGATTTCGAAGCCAGGTTAAAGCGCCTGACACGAGAGTAATCACAAAGTCATCCTGAGTGAATGCATGCTCTTGTAGAGTGGTAGGGCCTCAGACAGAATCGCCTCGTACTCAGGACCGAGGTTGCCCAGTCGGTCCTTGTAGGGTGAGAATCCCGTAGAAGACCAGACCGAGTCGTACCAGTGCTCGGCCCATATCCCGTCGCACTCCCTCGGGCCTGACCTCCATGACAGCATTCTCTCACTGAAGGGTATCCCGACGCGCTCGCACAATAGATCAAGCATACCCCTAGGATCTTTCAACACATCCCGGGCGTCCATTATTGGCGGGACTTCTCCGCTTTCCCTAGCTACCTGCTGAAGCAGCCTTGCCTGCTGCGGTAAACCAGTCGCCCACAGCGACACCTCATCTGTTATTCTCGACAGTGATAGCAAGACCTCCCGGGGACTACGAATCAGGAAGCAATTATTCAGTGAATTCAGCCACCCAGTCTCCATCTCTGGGAGGATATGGTGACACATGTGCTTCTGGTACCACACACCTGCATCCCCCGGAATCTCGCCAGTGAGGTAATCGACCACTGAATCAACATCGGCATCATGGTGTGCAATCACGGCATCTGCATCGGGGTGATTGATGCCTGTCGTCGCCAGGTAGTGAGAGTAGAGTGGTTCATCGCTGGCGAAGCAGTCTTCTCGATTGTCGAACGAGTACATCATCGCTGTGGAGATATTACGTGGCCCTGACCACATAGCGATGCTGACACCGTCAACCACCACACTCACTCCGGACTAAATCCACATAGAGAGTTTGAAGGCGTTCGCACATAGGCCCCCTGTGCCCCTCGCCCATCGGCTTGCCATCAAACTCCACAACAGGAGTTAGGCCGGCGAACGTCCCTGTCACGAATGCCTCGTCGGCCGTGCTGACCTCCTCTGTAGTGAAGTCCCTCTCATATGCGGGAATCTTGTTGGAACGGCACAACTCAAGCACCTTCCGGCGAGTGATGCCATCCAAGCAGTGCTCGCCTGTCGAGGTCCAAACCTCACCGTTACGGACGATGAAGAAGTGAGTCGAGTTACATGTCGCCACATTTCCCGAAGGATCGAGCATGAGTCCCTCATCGCCGCCCTTAGATGCAGCATCAATACATGCCGCGATGCAGTTATGTTTCGAAAGACTGTTGATTCTGGGATCTTGAACATTCTGCTCGCCCCTCCTGATATCAACGGTGACTAAACTAATTCCATCCACTGCCCTGCGTTTGTCTGCTCTCTTGTACTCTGGGATGATGACCAGTGTCGGAGGGCTAGATATGACCCACGGAGCCTGATAGGGCGTGGGTTTGAGACCACGCGAGACTACTAATCGAATATGGACATCATCATGCATGCCATTGGCTGAAATCACACGGCCTATTTCCTCGAGAATCTCTGTGCGGGACAGACCTATGTCAAGTGAAA
>Ga0206683_10001704_pt1 | contig 15079 bp, 15 predicted proteins | sample M280m12015metaG_FD_155483 | JGI IMG/M metagenome (GOLD analysis project Ga0206683, IMG submission 155483) | Ammonia-oxidizing marine archaeal communities from Monterey Bay, California, United States - M2 80m 12015 | ecosystem: Environmental > Aquatic > Marine > Intertidal zone | place: USA...
AGGCTCCTGACTTCAAAGATACATTATATGAACGACACGGTGACCCAAGACATGTTGGCCTTTCAGTGAGATATGATTTTTAATTATATTGTTCAAAATTGGGTCGAGATAGCAGCGGTTATTTTTGCTATTTTGTATCTTGTCTTAGCAGTCAAACAAAATATTTTGTGCTGGATTTCAGGAATTCTTAGTTCTATCCTATATTTTTTTATTATGCGTTCAGCGGGCTTATATATGGAGGCATATTTACAAATTTTTTATGTATTTATGGGTTTTTATGGTTGGTCACAATGGAAAAAGGAAGCCATCAATAAAGAAAATTTTGTCGTACACACCTGGAGTAAATTAAATCATTTTTTTGCACTTTCTATTATATTAATGCTGTCATTTCTTTCAGGTACTTTGCTTAGCTTATTTACTGATTCAGCACTTCCATTCTTAGATGCGTTTGTGACCTGGGGGGCAGTAGTTGCAACCTACATGGTTGCAAAAAAATTGCTTGAAAATTGGCTATATTGGTTAGTCATTGATTCAATTTCAATACTTTTATTTATTTCAAGAGATCTTTGGCTAACGGCATGCTTATTTGGAGTCTATATAGTGATAATAGTATTTGGTTTCCGTTTATGGAGTAAAGCGCTTAAAGAGAATAATGCAGTCAGCTCTTGAGAGAATTAAATCTATACCTGGAAAGTGTATTTTAGTGCGCGAATTATCTTCAAGCTCAATTTCAAACGTTTATTTGGGTGTTCTTAATGATGTTAAGGCGGTTATCAGAGTCGATCTTTCAGCTGCTTCAAGACTTGCAATTGATCGGCAGCATGAAGTGAATCTACTCATGGATATCAGTCATTTAGATCTGGCTCCTAAAGTACTTTTCAGTGATATTGCAGCAGGCATCTTGATATGGGAGCATATCTCCGGAACACAATCTCTTTTTACTGGTAAGAAATTTAAGGCAAACGATTTATATCAATTAGGTACCTGTCTTTATTCTCTTCACAGTCATCCCATTCCTAACAATTCTATCGATATATTCTCTAATTCAATGTCTTTATATCAAAGTTTGCTCGTTGATTCATCTGAGAAAATTTTATTTAAAAAAGCTTTAAACCTTTACAATGAATTATTGCAAGATGCCACAAATAAAGTACTTTCGCATAATGATTTACATCCAGGAAATCTGCTTTGGAATAAAAAATGCTACTTTCTAGATTGGGAATATTCTGGAGTCAATCATCCATGCTTTGACATAGCTTCCCTAGTTAAGAGTTTAAAATTAAATAAAAGCCAAATCACAGAACTGTCAAATGGTTATAAATCTAGAAGCAATCTTTTTCATATAGATACACTCAATCAATGGATTGATTTCATTGAGTATCTAGAAGAAATTTGGAAGATTTCTGTTGCAAAGCTTTCATAGAGCTAAAATCTCAGAGATACAGATGCTAAATTTCTGTCATAATCAAAAGATGAAAAATATATTTATCTTTTTAACGATAGTAATTTTTATCTCTGCGTGTGGTAAATCTTCAAATCTAGAAATAAATTTAGAACAAAGTGAATTATTTCTGACAAAGAATTTATTAAATTCTAAGGTCGTTGAAATTGAGCCAGGCCTTCAATACATGATTTTAGAATCATCTCAAAGTAATACATCTAAACCAAAACTTGAAGATACCATTACTGCAGATTTTCATGGAACATTAATGGATGGTTCTGTATTTTGGAGCTCTATTGAGATTGGCGAGCCTCTAACTATTAAGCTTTCGCAATTAATTCCAGGATGTCAAAAGCTAATCTCTCTTATGCAAGAAGGTGATTTTTGGAGAGTTTTTATTCACCCTGACCAGGCATATGGAGAGGAGGGGAGGCCTACAATTCCTCCTAACTCTGTTCTAACATTTGATATCAAGCTTCATGCAATTCAGTAAGAAGTAACATAAAAGATGATAAAATATCATTTTTAAGTTCATAATGTATGTTAAATGATAGTAGAAAAAGTTTTTGATCATATTGCGAATTGGAAAAAATTTTGGTTTGGCTTTCTTTTTTTGGGGAGCGTTATCAATGCAATCCTGCAAAAATTTGATTTGGTTGGTGATTCACCTTATGTTTTAGTGTTTGCTTTTGGGGCAGGAGCCTTGATTGGACTTGTTGCAAAAATTAGGGGGGTTTGGCTATGAGAGAATCACCAGAAATTGCTGCAGAGTTTTCATTTGAGAAAGAAAAAGCAATTGCTAAAAGCTTTTCTCAAAGATTTCAGTGGGAAATGATCCTAATTGGTTTGGGGCAAGCGGCTATTTGGCTTTCACTATGGCCACTGGTACTGAGTGGCATTATAGATTTATGGGTAGGATTTTTAATCGCAATTCTATGCGCATGTTTTGCTTATCTTCCCTCTCATGAAGCTCAACATGGCAATTATTCTAGAGGCAATCCCAGACTAAGATGGCTCGATGGGTTTGTTGGTCATATAACTCTTATTACTCTTATATATCCCTATCATCTTTTGAGAGTGACCCACATGAAACATCATGCGTATACCAATGATCCAGAAAAAGACCCTGACTATCTTAATGCGCATACCAGTTCTGTGATGAAAGTTATTAAAAATATTTTAGATGGCTCAACAGTAGACTTTGGAAAGTATCTTGAAGTTTTTTCAACTGACAAGGCTTTTGTAAATTCTTTTAAAAAAGCAATTCCAATCGCACTTTTGTATAGGTTTGCACTCTTGGTTCTGGTTATTATCTTTCCATTAGAAACCTTATTATTATGGTGGCTGCCCGCCAAGATAGGCACGGTTTATACAACAGTCTTTTTCTCTTATTATCCACACCTTGGGACTTCAACAGGAAGATATCAAAATACTCGATTCTGGTCTCATTGGATGCCAAGATATTTAAACCACTCCATGCAGCTTCATTTTATTCATCACCTTCATCCAAGCATTGGGCACTATGATGAGCCGAAGGCTATTGAAGCTCTAAAACCTTTTTTATTAGCTAGAGATATCCCAGGCTCAAGAAATATTCCAGATAAGATTTCATACAATCCACTTATTAAGTTATAAAAATTAACCTCATTTTTTAAATCTATTTTATGCAGTACAATGATCAATTAAACATCTGTAATATTTATTTTTTTATGTATCGATATGAACGAAATACCACCCAATAATAATATTCTTGAACTGCTCTCTAGCCAAGGTACTTTTCAGGTCTCTTTAGTACCAACTCTTTTTAGTTTTGCGCTTTGTATAATTATGTCTTTTATTCTTCGTGAGGTTTATATTAGGAGATCATTTTCGCTTACAGGAAAATCTCACATTGGATCAATTATTCCAATCTTATCTGTTACTGTTTTTTTAGTTATTGTGATTGTTAAATCTTCTCTTGCATTATCTCTTGGACTTGTTGGAGCCCTATCAATAGTAAGGTTTAGAACACCCATAAAAGAGCCAGAAGAATTAGTTTATTTATTTTTATCTATTGCAATAGGGCTAGGTTATGCCTCCGGACAAGTGCTAATTACATCATTATTAATGCTGATTATTATTTCCTTAATATATATTTGGCTTTCAAATCGAAAATTATCTAGGACCAATGAATTTAATTTAGTTATCAATTGGACCGAAGGATCAGTAAAGTTTGAATCAATCTTAAATAACCTAGGTGAAATAAGCAGCAGTATTAAGGTCGCTAGATATGACTCAAGCATTGATGAGAATTCGGCAGTTTTAATAGTCTCTCCTGAGGAAGATAATTTTATTGATATAGCCAATTCTCAATTGAAATCACTAGATCCTAAGATCCGTTTAAGTTTCTTTGAATCTAAAACAAATTGGTAAATCCTTAGAGATTCGATTGTTTAAGCTTGATTTATTTTAATAAAAATAAAGACTTCTTAATTTTTATATCTCTTATATTTTGTGTGTTTTTATCTTCTATTGCATTTTTTGGCTCAACTAAACTAACTGATCTTAGAACATATTTTTTTCAGGAAATGTTTTCAATGAATATAGGCTTATCTCATAGAGAAAATCTTCCTCACCCAGATTCTTCAACAATAATTCGCTTACTATCTTCAGTTCCAAATATTCTGCAATATAAAGTATCTAAAAATCAGTTTGAAAGATTTGATTTAGACATTGGATATTTAGAATGGCAAAAAATTTTTAATGAAGCAAATTATGCAAAAGATCAAGGCGTGCTGCTGGATTCAGAATATGTTAAGGCAAAAATTAGATTTAGAGAAGAAATTTATAATGTAAAAGTTAGATTAAAAGGGTTTGGTGGAGATCATTGGAGCGGGGCAAAAAGATACAGCTTAATGGTTTCGTTATCTGGCGGTAAAACTATTTTGGGCAATAGTAAATTTGCAATACAGAAGCCAGCAACTCGATGGTTTCCTTTTGGATATATTTATCAGATGCTTGTTACAGACACATCAAATCTCGTACCAAATAGAAAGTATGCTCACATATATATGAATGGCGAAAACTGGGGGATCATGAATATAGAGGAATCTTTCACAAAAGAGCTTTTGGAAAAACAAGAAGCGAAAGAGTCAATTATTATTCGCTTTCCTAATCTCTTTGATAAAAGTATTTGGAGTTATAGCAATCTAAGTGACTCAGAACCATATCCTTGGTATAGGATTTTAGATGATGATTTCAATATTCATTTATATAATGATACAAAATATCTAGAGAATTTAGTTTATAGAAAATACTTTAGCTTTATTCAAGAAGAAGCAACTATATCTTCATTAGAAATATATGATCTAAAAAAGATATCAGAAGTTTTTCTATTGTCCACTTTATGGGGTAATTGGCATCCAATCCTGGATTATAATTTACGATATTATTTTAACCCCTATACCCTCAAACTAGAGCCAATTCCTACTGATCAACTGTGGCCAGTAGAGTTATCTGAACAAGATCCTCTAGAGCAATTGCTTCACTATAAAGACCAATTGCCAAAAATCTTTAGTGTACTTTCAACTTCTCCAGAATTTCAGAAAGAAATATCAAAGAATTTTAACAAAGTATCTTCAGTATTTGAGCGTTTAGATGATCGCTATGAAAAGGCTCGCTCTCTTTTTCCTGTTGATAGAGTTCATGACCTATCAATTATAAATAAAAATATTCAGACAATTAACTCTGATAAAGAGAAATTCCTAAATACGAATTATTTTTTTAATTTTTTTGAGCTCAATAACAAGCCGTCAATTGGAAATGAATTTTTTACTATGCCTTCAGATGAGCAAGCTTCTAATTTTGAAAATCATATTTATGCTAGGCATTATACAAATGGGCAAATTGAATTATATAATTTGATTCCAGACAAGGTAAAAATATTAAACATTTATTCAGACGAATTATCAATTCAAAGTCCTGAAATTATATTAGAAAGCTATCTCACCCAGCCCAATCCTCAGAGTATAGATACAGGGCTTACTGGTATTCAAGATAAGAAAATAATTTTTGAAACGGAGTACAGAGGAAATAAAAGACTGACTAGCATCTCTGCTTCGCTAATATCTGAGAATATGCATAATCCACTTTCCATGAATGCTTATATTTGCGACCAAATGTGCACCCTTATAAAAGATGAATATCATTTTAATGAGGGGGCTTGGCACATCAATAATCCAGTAATGTTTGTTGGCAATGTTCATATTCCTGCAAATACCATTATTACTTTCTCAGAAGATGCATATATTATTATCAAGGGATCACTTGTTGCTAATGGGACAAGCTCTGAAAAAATTAAGCTTCTGCCAAAGAATAAAATTTGGAAAGGAATATACGTACTAAATGCCTCGAATGAATCAATCCTTAAAAATGTTTACATTGATGGTCTTCAAGAGCTTTCAGATGGAATACTAAGCTTAACAGGAGGGGTTAATTTTTATAATTCAGATGTCACCATAATAAATTCCGTTATTAACAACGTATTTGCCGAGGACGCATTAAATATAGTGAAATCAAACTTTCAAATTAATGGCCTAGAGATTAATAAAACAGTTTCAGATGGAATTGATTCTGATTTCTCAGACGGACAAATCAAGAATTCAATATTTAGAAAAATTGAGGGAGATGCGTTAGACTTTTCAGGTTCCACAGTTTTAATATCCAATGTCAAAACTTCTGATGTTTATGATAAGGCTATCTCTGCAGGAGAGGAAAGCATAATAGAAATTTATAGCAGTCAATTAATTAATTCTAATATTGGCATAACATCAAAAGATGGATCAAAGGTTAAAGTCACAGATACAAGAATCAGTGACTATAAATTATATGGAGCAATGTCTTATGAAAAGAAAAATTTTTATTCTGAAGCAGCTTCAATTGAATTAAATGGATGCAGTGTTGATGGAGATTCCCCATACTTAAGGCAATTTGGTTCAATGATGATGGTAAATACAAAAGAGGTGCCTCCATCATCTTTTGATGTAGATGCCTTATATTCCATGAAAACTAATGAGGCAGATTTTAAATGAACAATTTGCATCGTTATGAAATTAAGTTTGTTTTAAATGATATCCAATTATCTGATGTGGATTCTTGGATTGCTTCAAAAACTAGCATGCTTTCAAAATTTGATCCAAGAATTGTGAACAGCCTCTACATGGATGACATAGACTTTTCATCCGTAAAAGATAATCTATCGGGGATTTCAAATAGAAAAAAATATAGACTAAGGTGGTATGGTTTTATCCCAGAGACTTTCAATCCGGTTTTTGAGATCAAGGGTAGAAATGATAGGGTTGGATTTAAGGATACTTATCCCATATCATCGCTTGATGGCACTATCCATAAGATGAACATCAATCAAATAATACGTAGGTGTTCAAATGATTTGTTATCCAAGAATTATTATTTTGATGCTCCCCTGATCCCATCATTACAAGTGAAATATCTTAGAAGTTATTTTCAGGATAATGAGGGCATTAGATTGACCCTTGATAAAGACATATCCTTTTCCATGCCAACTCTTTATGGTCAAATTCAAGGAAATGCAGAAGTTAAATATCCTCTCAAAATTTTAGAAATAAAGTTTGAACCCAATGCAAAGGATAAAGTTGTAGAGCTTATATCTTCTTTGCATATTAGGCCGAAACGTCATTCAAAGTATTTAGCAGGGCTAGCATCGTTGGGAATGGCTCAATATATATAAGATATCAATGAATTACAGGCCAGAAATAGATGGGCTAAGAGCAATAGCTGTTTTGCCTGTACTTTTTTTTCATGCTGGTTTTGAGTTATTTGGCGGAGGATTTGTTGGGGTTGATATTTTTTTTGTAATTAGCGGTTATTTAATTACTTCTATAATCCTTAAAGAAAAACTAGCAAATACATTTACTATAAGAAATTTCTATGAAAGAAGGGCTAGAAGAATATTGCCTGCTTTGTTTTTTATAATGTTTTGCTCTATACCCGCAGCATTTGTTTTGATGACTCCAAGTGAGTTAAAAGATTTTGGACTAAGTCTTTCAGCAACATCCTTATTTGGTTCTAATATTCTATTTTGGCAAGATTCTGGGTATTTTGCTGGTCCAAATGAGCTCAAGCCTCTCTTGCATACCTGGAGTTTGGCAGTTGAAGAGCAGTATTATTTGTTATTTCCAATATTCTTGATGTTAATTTGGAGAATTGGTCTGAAATGGATTTTAGGTATTTTGATAGTATTGGCTGTTGTAAGCTTACTCATATCTCATTGGGCTGCTTTTAATGCTCCTGTTGCAAATTTTTATCTTTTACCAACTCGGGGATGGGAATTACTATTGGGAGTTTTTGCAGCATTTTATGTTCTACACAATGACTATTCTTTTAAGTTTGCTTCTTCAATAGTGGCTGAAATTGCCGGAATCATTGGAATGTTGCTAATTGCATTCTCAATTTTTGTCTTTGATGCGTCTACACCATTTCCAAGTTTCTGGGCACTTATACCAACCTTGGGAACAGTTCTTATAATTTTATTTGCAACCCCTAAAACTCTTGTTGGAAAATTTTTGAGCATTAAATTTATTGTTGCTACAGGCTTAATTAGTTATAGTCTTTATCTTTGGCATCAACCAATTTTTGCATTCTCAAGAATGTATAGCTCTGATCCACTCTCCTCATTATCATTAATCTTTTTGATTGTGCTTTCATTTTTATTGGCTTATGTGAGCTGGAGATATGTTGAAAAAATTTTTAGAGATAAGAATAGGATCAGTAGAAAGAATATTTTTGTAAGTTCTATTTTAGGAAGTATATTATTTTTAGCAATCGGCTCTATAATTTATTCTCATACATCACTTTTTGTAAATAAAGAAATTTATGGAAGATACCTTCAATTAGAGCATTTAAAACAGGAAAGAAAGGACACTATTCAATCAGGTATTTGTCATTTTAACGGCGCGGGAAAATATACTTCCATTGATGAATTTATGGAGCATTGGAGTTGTCTAGACAACGATGAGGAAGAACTATCCTCTTTGCAACTTGGAATATTTGGTGACTCACACAGCTCGGACATTGCAATGTCATTACGTTTGAATGGCTATGATTTCATTCAAATTGGAGGCGCAAATTGTGAGCTACTGAATGAAGAATTAAATCAACCATTATATTGCAAGGCAATACATAATAAATTTAAGCTTGCTACTAAGGAGAGGCAAATTCAAAATATAATTTTAGCTAATAATTTAGCTTACTCAGAGCTAACGGTACAAAATTTGTCAAGAATATTTGATCGTTGGAGCAATGAATATAAAAATATTATATTTTTCTCTCCAATGCCTGAATCAATAGATCTACATAGAGACTTTCTAAAATTTGGAAAGGTTACAAAAAACTTTTCTTTAGAAAAAAATAATATTTTTTACGATGTAATTGAATCCATTGATATTCCAGACAATATCATTATCGTTAATTCAATCGACTATCTATGCGCTCAAACTAAAGAGAATTGTTTTTTTGTAGATCATTCGCTTAGAGTTGTAGATGAAACACATCTTTCGGTTTCTGGTGCAAAGTTTTTCGGAAATGCGTTCTCAAAGACCAAGTCATTCAGTGATATTTTTAATTAGTAAATTTTTATAACCTAAAACTAATATACTAAATCTGTTTGATATAAATTTTCTTTATCTAGAATCAATGCCCTATCTTTTGGCGATTGACTGATTCCAGAAGAAATAAAAAATATATTTTGATAATTCAAGCAATCAACACCCATATAGTTAATCCCTGAGTCACCACTAATTAAATATATTTTTTTAAAGTTTTTTTTTGCTTTTGCCAATACATCAATATTATTTATATCTAACTTATGTCCAGTCAATCCATTTGCTATAAGATGTGGTTGAGGTCTAAGGATGTGATGAGAAAATATAAATACAGAATTTTCCGAAGGCTTAGAATTTTCTAACATTCGAACGATACTTTCATCGATTTGGCCAGGATTTTTGGTAGAATCAAGATAAATCATAAGGAGTGAATCCCTCTTTTCAATATAGGGATAATTAAAATCAAACTCTTGAAAAAAAATATCTCGTGATGGGTTTTCATCAACACTTCCAATATCATGATTTCCTGGAGCAATTTTTATTTTTATATCAAGGTTTTTCATCATATCTTTTAGAGCTCGCCATTTTTTCGCAGAAGGTGTGTGTATTAAATCGCCAGTAAATATAATCTCTTTAAATTGCAAATTGTTTTTCATTAAATATTTATCCACATTTGGTGAGATCGAACCATTTAAATTTCTAGAAGAGCCATATGCATGGCCAATAATTAATGAAGTTCTTTTATTTTCTTCTTTAAACTTATAAAAAGGAACTTCACATTTGGTAGCTATAGTATTAAGTGATGGGCTCATAGAAAAACGAGTTATTGAGTCTTGTAGAGTTGACTTCATCAATGCAACTCTTTGCGAGGTAGCGATATGAAATCCAATAATTATCCCCACAAGCAGAATTAGAAATATAAAAGCGATTTTTTTCATTTACAATAATTTCCAATGATTTGCCAACTATAATACATCATTAACTATGAACGCTCATATTCAAAGCTCTGTCACTGAATCTATCAATAAAACATTTAGCTAAACAAGATATTCTGAGGATAATTTCTTAAAAGATTCTCAGAAATCTTTAAAGCAAAAATAATTTTTAGGTAATTTTTTTTAACTTTTCTTCAAGATCAGCTACTCTTTGTATTAATTTCTTAAACTCATCTTGTTTAACAAAACCAGAATCCCTCATAAATTTTTCTAGAGCAGGCTTAAGCATTTTTTCCATGCCTTTTAAATCGCCCGCCATTTTTAGTGGATTAAACATATTTTTCTCCTATATTTATAAATATATGGATAGATTTAAATATTACAATTATTAATAAGACATCAGCTACAATAAATAAAAACGGAGGTTGTATGAACATTTCAAATTATTTAGATAGTGTTGCAAGACCCTTTGATGGGTTAGCGCCATGGATTTTAAGATTAGTTTTGGGAGTTTCTTTTATTCTTCACGGCTTAGGAAAATTTCCTTTGCCTCCAGAAAATATGGTTACCTGGTTTGAGAGTATGGGAATAGCAGCACCTGAGATTGTTGCAAGTCTTGTGGCTGTTGGAGAGGTTGGTGCAGGGACTGCAGTTATTTTGGGTGGCTTTCTTGGTGGAGTAGGTCATCTAATAACCCGGCTAGGCGGTGGCGCAGTGCTGGTCATCATGACGGGCGCATTCTATTTAGCACATTCCGACTGGTTCATCACTCAAAAATTATTTATGAGTGAGCAGATATTTTTATTTGCCCTGGGACTTTATTTCGCTATAAAAGGTAATAATTAAATATAAAAAAAGCTTGTAAATCTAAATGAGAATGATTATCATTAGCATTCTCATTTAGACAAGTTGTCTTCTTGAGCATTTTTCAAGGAGATATAAATGGAAAATTGGCCTAATACTCACACAAAAATTAATTTTTTGATCATGGGGCTGTTAACAATCTTATTCTTTGCTCCAGCATTTGCTGTTGAGTATGATGTAGAAACAATTGAATCTGTAAGCATCATTGGCACAAAAGCTGATGCAAGAAACATTGCTGGATCTGCAACTGTTTTATCAAATGAAGATCTACAAAAGACTATTGATACAGATATTCATAAAATTTTATCAGCTGTACCAGGTGTATTTTTTAGAACAGAAGATGGCTATGGTTTAAGACCAAATATCTCTATTAGAGGGACAAGTCTAGATAGGTCATCAAAAATTACAATTATGGAAGATGGCGTCCTAGTTGCTCCCGCTCCATATACTTCAGCTTCAGCATACTACTTTCCTACAACAGGAAGAATTCATGCAGTTGAGGTTCTCAAAGGGCCTTCTGCCATTACTCAAGGTCCTAGCACTATTGGGGGAGCGTTAAACTTAATCAGCACACCAATTCCAACAGAAAGCAAAGGTATGTTTGTTCAAGAACTTGGCGACAATGGAATGATGAGAACTCATGCAGTTCTCGGCGGTGATAATGGTACATTTGGAGCCATGGTTGAAGTTCATGAACATTCAACAGATGGATTTGACTCCATCGCTAATGTTGGAGGAGATACAGGCTTCGACAAATCAGACTTACTTGCAAAATTTAGGTATACATCAGGCAATCATGAGATCACTTTGAAGATGCTTGATTTAGACGAAAGCTCTGATCAAACCTATATCGGACTATCCCAGTCAAGCTTTAATAAAAACCCAAGGATACGCTATGGCATGACTCAGTATGATCAGATGAATAATGATGGTGATCAACAATCAATTACTTATAAAGGTTCATTTGGAAATGTAGATGTTATTGCTACATCATGGAGCAATGATTATCACAGAGACTGGTTCAAAGTTGATAAGGCTAATAATAAAAAAGCCTTTGGTATTAGTAATGGAATTAACAACGTAATTGATGCGGCTAATAATGGAAATGCAGATGCCCAAGGTATTCTTGATGGCACGAGAGCAGTTCAAGTAAAGCTCAAGCATAACAACAGATTTTATGGCAATGAAGGTATCCAATTTCAATTATCAACAGATATCGGCAATCATTCTGTAACATTTGGTTACAGAGACATGGAAGATTATGAAAGTAGATTACAAAACTATGAGTGCTTTGATCAGAGCGCTGATGGAAAGAACTCTGCTCTGTCTCCATGCAGTACTGGGTGGACAGGAAGCAATAACAGGTTGAGAGAAACAGATGCTACTTCATATTTTGTGCAAGATACCATAACAATGGACAAGCTTACATTAACACTTGGTTATAGATCCGAGGATTATGACAAGGTTGAAAATAGATGGAGTGATGCAAAACCAACAAGAACAATAAAAGATTCAAAATATAATAATAAAAAATCTAGCGGTGATTATACAACCACTGGTTTTGGTGCGACATATGATATGAGTGAAAATCTTAAGCTTGTAGCGGGATTCCATCAGGGAATGTCCCCAGTTTTCAATGGAGATGCCGAAGAAGCGGATAATATGGAACTAGGCTTCAGATACAACAAAGGAACAACTGCTGTCGAGGTAATTTACTTCGCAAGTGATTATGCAAACCTAGTTGGAGAGTGCAAGAATTCAACAGGAGGTGATTGCGATGCCGGTGATACATTCAGTGGTGGTGAAGTTGACGTTTCAGGTTTAGAGCTTGATGCGTCATGGGTTGTACAAAGCAACACTCTAAATTATCCAATAGCAATTACATACACTTCAACAGATGCAACTTTTGAAAATAGTTTTGATAGTGATTACTTTGGAGTAGTAGCATCTGGAGATGATATTCCATATATCCCCAGTTCTGTCTTAGCAATAAGCGCTGGATTTATAGCTGAAAGCGGATGGAGCGGATACATGAGATTGGCAGACCATGGAAGCTCATGTTCTACTGCAGCCTGTGGTTCTTTTGAAAACATTGAGGCATACAGTTTTGTCGATTTATCTCTTAGGAAGAGAGTTAATGAGAACCTAGATGTTTATGGTGTCCTAGAAAATGTTACAGATAATGAAGATATAGCAGCCAGAGCTCCAAAGAATGGTGCTAGATCACAGAAACCACAAACATTTAAAGTAGGCTTTAGTTATAAGTTTTAATTAATTTCTCACTGGAGGCTATCGTAAAAAAGTTGTGGTAGCTTTACTCCCTGAACCCTTCAAGCATGTTCCCTAAGATGAACACAGGGTTTGAGGTAGCCTCCTTTGAGGAACTGATCTCAAGAGGGGTTGATGATGAGAAAACATGGTAATTTTCTTTCCCCAAGCTCCCAAGTTTGAAGATATTTCTACTCCTAAGTCTTAATATATTTCAAGTTTTGGGCATCATCAATCCCTTGCGAGCCCATAATCTTTTATAGAAATAGCTTGTTGCACAGAAAAAGATATCTTGTACAATTGTTCCCTCGTGTGGGGCTATAGCTCAGCTGGGAGAGCACCTGCTTTGCAAGCAGGGGGTCCGCGGTTCGATCCCGCGTAGCTCCACCATTATTCTATAATCATTAAATCTTCAGCAATCTTTATTTCACCACTATATGTTAATTGTGTTTCTTTAAGAATTTCATCTACTGTTGAGCCCCAAAAAAGAATATGAGAAAGCAGTAATAACTTTGGTTTTGCTCGAGAGGCTATCTCACCAACCTCGAATGTGGAGGTATGATGTCCTTGATGATATATCTGCCAATCTTTAGTTTTTTCTAGAAACCCTGCATTTGAGTAAACTTCATGAACTAATATATCTGCTCCAGTGGCAAATTTTTCTAATGTTGCAGATGGGCCTGTGTCACCAGAGAACACTATAACTTTATCCTTAGAGGTAAATCTAAATCCATATGAATCATTAAAGCTTCCGTGTGGAACTTTAAATGCTTCTACAGAAATATTTTCATCTTCATAGATCAACCCCTCGGTGAGTAAATGAAAATTAAATTTGTAGCCTATCTTGTTAGATGGTTGGGTGCCATAGATCCGATAATTGATATCATCTTCAAAGGCTTCAAGAGTAGAGAACGCCATCTGCTCTAATCCAATAGGACCATATAGGTTTAATTTCTTATCTCTTCCCATGATCCACGGAGTTAACAATAGATCAGCTAAGCCTGCAGAATGATCAGAATGAATATGAGTTAAGAAGGCATGTTCAAAATTTTTAACTGTCATCGCCTCAATTTTTCCACCCCAGGGTGGAGACAGGGATGCGGCTCTTCTAATAATGCCTGGTCCAAAATCAATCAAATATGGAGTTTCATTTACAACCACCGCATAGGCTGAACCAGCTCTATTAGGATCAGGGTTAGGTGTTCCAGAGCCAAGCACAATAAGTTTTGTTTCCCCATATAGTAAGGGCGCTATTAGCAAAAGGAGCAAGAATTTATTTTTCATTGAAATACGACTTTGTATGATATTTATATAAAATATAACTCAGAAAGGTTTATAGTACAGCACGAAAAATGAAAAATTCAATCTCCTTAATAGGAATGGCAGGGGCCGGCAAGTCCACTGTAGGCAAAGAACTGGCAAAGGCGCTTGATTTTAGATTAATTGATAGCGACATCCTAATTGAAGAGCAGTATGGAAAAAATTTACAACAAATTCTCGATGATGAGGGTTATATTAAACTACGAGAAATTGAGAATTTAGCTCTTAAAAATCTTCATCTAAATGAAACTATCCTCTCAACCGGTGGAAGCGCAGTTTATAGCGATGAAGCAATGAAACATATTCAGCAAAATTCAAGAGTAATATTTTTAGAGGTTCCATTTGATCAAATTTTAGAGAGGGTACCAAGTTTCCTTGATAGGGGTTTTGCAAAAGCTCCAAGCCAATCTATTGAAGATGCGTTTGAAGAAAGGCAAGAACTGTATAAGAAATACTCTGATCACATAGTCAGCAATACAAAAGATTTGCATTATTGTGTTTCTAAAATTATAGAATTATTTTAGGCTTTGATAGATCTATTGAGAATTCTTTATTCCTTCAAGGACCCCTACGACATTACCATATTCACGATTATCGTAATATTGACCTTCTATTCCAGCTAACTCAAGTCT
>Ga0206683_10001711_pt1 | contig 15046 bp, 15 predicted proteins | sample M280m12015metaG_FD_155483 | JGI IMG/M metagenome (GOLD analysis project Ga0206683, IMG submission 155483) | Ammonia-oxidizing marine archaeal communities from Monterey Bay, California, United States - M2 80m 12015 | ecosystem: Environmental > Aquatic > Marine > Intertidal zone | place: USA...
TAAAGCTTGCCAAGCCCTTGAAGTATCTCTTATGACATCAAGTTCTCTTTGCCATAGAGGCATTAGTCCTAAGAGTTCAAGTTTTTCAGCTACGTTTTCATCATTGTCTCGTGCAGAAAGTAACAAAACATCACCTGCTTTAAAAATCTCTCTAGCTAATCTTCTTCTAAGTTTCGTGCCTTGCCTCCACAAACCTAACAAAGCAAGAACGCCTCTAGACATACGCTTAAAATAGTTATATTTACGACCTATTAAACGTGACCTAGGAGTAATCATAGCTTCAATCTCACCTAATTCTCCAAGTTGACTTGGGTCTTGTAAATCTGGGTCAATAATCAATCCAAATTCAGTCTGGACTCCAGCTACATCATCAGGAGAAATTTTTAAAACAAGGATTTGAAGAGCCTCGAAAGTCTCTCTATGATGAGGTCTTCTTATAGTGCCTTTTTCTGATACGACACCCATCAATACATTATCAGTGCCAAGTTCACTAGTTAGTTCATGGATTCTTTTTCCTACCAAGATGCTGTCTTCTGAGATAGTCATCTCTACTAGATAATCTTGGATATCTACCAGAGGTATCTTCTCGCTCCCCTCTTCTCTCAATTTAACGAAACGCCAACCAACAAAAGCTATAAAAAGAATGCCTAGAACACTTATTGGCAGTCCTGCGAAGGCGAAATCAAAGAATTCAAAAGGCTGCTTGGAAGCCTCCTCCCTGAACTCTGAAATAATAATGTTTGGTGGAGTGCCAATCTTAGTATTCATACCGCCTAAAATAGAAGCAAAAGCTAAAGGCATAAGAAATTTAGAAGGGTTCCATTCCATTTTTTGTGCTATACCTATAGTTATAGGTAGCAACATGGCCATGGCACCAATGTTATTCATGAAAGAAGAGAGAATGCCTGCTACGAACATGAGAATGATTAGAAATTGCATTTCACCACTGACCTTTTGTCTTAAAAGATCACCAATCATGTTTATAAATCCTGATTTTTCTAAAGCCTTACTTATGAGTAGTACCAAAGCGACAGTTATTACTGCAGGGTGTCCAAAACCTAAGAAAGCTTCTTTAGCAGGAACTAAGTCTAAAAGAACCATTGAAGCTAGAGCGGTTAGGGTTACTCCATCATATCTCCATCTCCCCCATGCAAGAACAACTAATAAAATAATTATTATTGAAGCAACGAATAATTGTTTTGTTTGTGGATCCATCTCCGCATTCTAACTTTATGAATAAATAATAGGTAAAAAAAGAGGGCTAAATGCCCTCTCTCTTAAATTTTTGCTTAATTTATAAATCTTAATTTAAAAGCCAAAAGCGGGGGTAGTTCATCTTTAATTTTAGTACCTAAGAAAACCGTCACTCCTTTTATCAGTTTACTGCTAGTTGGGCTATCAAAAATCATTATTGACCTTCCCCTCCTGAAGAAAATAGATGGAGTATATCTATTCCCGTAAGATAGAAAGCTATGCTAGATAGGGCCACGCACAAAACGAAGCTTGAGATAATAACACTTCTTACAGAGGCTATTACAGGTAACATTTTTCCCCAAATAGCATTGGCTTGTATTGCCAGAATAATTGCCAATCCAACTAGGAGACCGGTGTCTGTTATTTCTAAAGGCACCATGTCGTTCATTAAGATTTCTCCACCGTGAGGATAATGTGCCGATGAAACCATAAAATAAAGCATACCCATTGAAAAAAGAGTATTAGTACGAGAAGCTAAAGCTGCCTTGGGTCCAGCAGTTGCGGCATCCCCTTCTTTAATTCCTATAACCACCTTTTGGTTAGGCCAGATAATACCCCAAACGTTTAACATCATTAAAGTTCCCATAGTGGCTCCGAAGATGATATCCACATTCAATTTCATCTTAATTGCATCGAGTAAGTACAACCCAGTTAAGAATGTAAAAAAGGCTGCCCATCTAAACCACCACAAAGCCCTAGGCACTAATTTAGCAACGGCATCTTTTCTTGCCATCTCTTCAGCTTCTTTAAAGTATTCAGTTTGAATAAAATTAAAATAATACAAGAGACCTATCCAAGTTATTCCAAAAAGGATGTGCCCCCATCTAAACAGAAAATCTAAAAATAATTCCATAAGTTTTCTCCTCTTAATTTTTATAATACAAGATTAAATATAAGATATAAATTTATTTCTATAAATAAAAAAGCCCCTAGTAAGGGGCTTTTTCTGTCTTGGAAGAATATTACATCATTCCGCCCATGCCACCCATATCCATTCCAGGAGGCATTCCACCAGGCATTCCGCCTCCGCCTTCTTCAGGAACGTCAGCGATCATGGCTTCTGTGGTGATCATTAATCCAGCAACTGAACCTGCAGCCTGTAAGGCGGTACGAGTTACTTTGGCAGGATCCAAAATTCCCATCTTGATCATATCTCCGTATTCACCAGTACCGGCATTAAAGCCAAAGTTACCTTTGCCGTCTTTAATCTTATCTAGTACAACTGAAGCTTCTTCACCGGCATTGTTGGTTATTTGCCTAATAGGAGCTTCCATTGCTCTAAGCGCTATGTTGATTCCAACATTTTGATCTTCGTTATCTCCAGTAAGCCCCTCAATCTTTTGTTGAGCTCTCACTAAAGCAACTCCACCACCAGCTACAACGCCTTCTTCAACAGCCGCTCTAGTAGAATGGAGAGCATCTTCAACTCTTGCTTTCTTCTCTTTCATTTCGATTTCAGATCCAGCACCTACTTTTATAACTGCAACACCGCCAGCTAGCTTAGCAACCCTTTCTTGAAGCTTCTCTCTATCATAATCCGAAGAAGTATCTTCAATCTGAGCTCTAATCTGATTAACTCTTCCAGAGATTGCATCTCCAGATCCAGCTCCATCAATAATGGTTGTGTCTTCTTTATTTAGTTCTACTTTCTTAGCTTGACCCAGGTCTTCAATAGTAGCGCCTTCTAAAGAAAGCCCTACTTCTTCAGAAATAACGGTTCCTCCAGTTAAGATAGCTATGTCTTCCAACATGGCTTTTCTTCTATCGCCAAAACCTGGCGCTTTACAAGCAGCAACTTTAACTACTCCTCTCATGTTATTTACCACTAAAGTAGCGAGGGCTTCGCCTTCCACGTCTTCAGCCAAAACCAATAGAGGTCTGCCCGCTTTTGCAACTGCTTCAAGTAATGGCAACAACTCTCTAATGTTTGAAATCTTTTTATCATGAAGAAGAATAAAAGGGTCTTCTAAATCTGCTGTCATTCTTTCTTGATTGTTTATGAAGTATGGTGACAAGTAACCTCTGTCAAACTGCATTCCTTCAACAACTTCCAGTTCATTTTCTATACCTGAACCTTCTTCAACAGTTATAACTCCTTCTTTACCAACCTTTTGCATCGCTTCGGCAATAATTTCGCCAACAGCTGTATCACTGTTAGCAGATATTGTTCCCACTTGCGCAATGGCAGTATCATCTTCACATGGTTCTGACGCACCTTGAAGAGTTTCAACCGCAGCCGCTACAGCTTTGTCGATTCCTCTTTTTAGATCCATCGGGTTAAAACCAGCAGAAACTGACTTCAAACCTTCGTTAACAATAGATTGAGCTAATACGGTTGCCGTGGTTGTTCCATCGCCCGCTTCATCAGAAGTCTGAGAAGCTACGGTTTTAACCATCTGAGCACCCATGTTTTCAAACTTGTCTTCCAGTTCAATTTCTTTTGCTACAGAAACTCCATCCTTAGTAACGGTTGGAGCACCGAAAGATTTATCTAAAATTACATTTCTTCCTTTAGGACCTAAAGTTACTTTTACCGCGTCCGCAAGAACATTTACTCCCGCCAACATGCCCTGGCGAGCTACATCACTAAATTTTACTTCTTTAGCCATTTTTTCCTCTCTTTATTAATTATTTACCTATAACACCGAGAATATCTTGTTCATTAAGAATCACAAGCTCATCCCCATCTATCTTAACGGTATTGCTACCAGCGTATTGTCCGAAGACGACTAAATCGCCTTCACTTACTGAAACGGCTCTCACTTCACCGTTATCTAGAGTTTTTCCTGGCCCAACAGCTAGAACCTTTCCTTCCGAAGGTTGTTCTGCAGCGGACCCTGGAAGTACTATTCCACCTTCTGTGGTTTGTTCTTCATCAGTGCGTTTTACTAAAACACGATCTCCTAATGGTTTAAATTTCATCTGGTTTCTCCAAAAATATAATTAAACTTTTAAAATGTTTCGTTAAAAGGGTCGTCATTCTAATTGAGAAATACATAACGTCAATGCCCATTCTCTCTACGTTTCCTTTCAATAATAACTATTTTGGGTCATTTATAAATTTTTCAAGTGCTGAGACTTAATTATTTATGTTTTTTGTATTCGCCCTCTATCCAATCGTTTTCTGTTTTTACGTCATTAAATCCAGAAAAATCTTTAGAAATGAAATTCTGCATCACCCAACCCAGAATATAAGTCCTTGTAATAGGCAAAATACATAAAAATCCTACAACATCCGTGATAAAACCAGGTGTTAACAATAATGCCCCTCCTATTGCTAAGAAAAAGCCACTAAAAATCTCTTGAGCGGGCAATTCGGACCTTTGCATTTTCTTTCTGGCATTGAACAGGGTTCGGAATCCTTCTGCCCTTAAAAGGATTAGTCCTATAAAAGCAGTTAGCAGAACGAGAAGAATGGTGTTGAATGCTCCAATGGAGCCGCCTACTTTTATTAGAATATACATCTCCAATATAGGAAGAATTACGAAAGTGGGTAATAAATATTTCATTTCTTTAAGCCTATAGATATATTTGGGGCAAAAAGTAAATAAACAAGTACCCCAAGTGAATCAGCAAACCAATCAAAGAGATCAGCTGATCTTGTGCCAGTAAAATACTGTGATACCTCTATAAAAACTCCAAAGCCTATGAGTAAAAAAATTAAATAATAGTGTTCTTTTAGAGGTCTTCTGGTGCAGAAATCAAGAATAAAGGTCAACAATACAAATATAAGGAAGTGTAAAACCTTATCCAGATAAGGAATTGGAGATGGTTGCCCTGAGGAAGGTGTAATTGTTAGTAAATAGACAAGTATCACCATCAAGATAAAGAAAGATCTGTAGATAAATAGTCTCATTAACTATTTTTTTGTAATTTTAAACAGAGGTATATTGCGGGTATGCCCATTAAACTTGCAAATATAAAGAAATTAAAGAAACCGTAAGAGTCTACTAAAAATCCGGAACTAGAAGCTAATAATTTTCCTGGTATTACTGCCAAGGAAAAAAGTAATGCGTATTGGGTAGCGGTAAAATTCTGATTCGTTAATGATGATAAATAGGCAATTAAAGCAGTTCCTGCTAAGCCTTGGCTTAAGTTATCTACAGAAATGGTTAAAGTAAGGAAAACCAAGTTATGACCTACGATATCTAAACCTGCAAAGAAAAGATTAGTAATAGCCACTAAAAGAGCCCCTATCAACATGGTCCTCATTATCGTGTACTTATAGATCAATAAACCGCCTAAAAATGCTCCTGACATAGTGACGATAATCCCAAAAGCATTGGTGATAATTGCAACCTCTTCTTTACTAAAGCCTGTTTCTCTGTAGAAAGGCATGGCCATGGGTCCTAACAATAAATCGCTAAACCTATAAGTTATTACCAATAAGAGAATAAGTAATATTCTATCTCTCAACCTATTGAATATTTCTAAGAAAGGCTTCACGTATGAAGAAACTATCCAAGCTAGAGGTTTCGAGGTCAAAGAAATATAAAGGCCTTCATCTCTTTCGGGTTCAGGAACTTTTAAGAAACAAGTAATTAAAACTAAGAGCATTAAAATAGCTGAACAGAAGTAAGCTGATGACCAATCAAATAGACTGGCTATAAAAAAGGTGGCAACTTGAGAAACAAGAAAAGCTATCCTCCAACCTGCTTGATACATTGCAGTGGCTTCGCCCAACTCCTTTTCTTCCACTAATTCAATTCTCATAGCGTCTATGCAAATATCTTGTGTGGCTGAAAAGAAGGCAACCAAGAGAGCAAATACAACCAAAATACTTAATGAGTCTTTCGGATCAGTTACGGCCATCCCAATTAAGGCAATTGATACAGTCAATTGAGCTAAAAATAACCAAGACTTTCTTTGGCCAATAGATTTCGACAATATCGGGATCTGTAATCGATCGATAAAAGGCGACCAGACCACCTTCATCGGATAAGTAAGTGTAATTAAGGAAAGTAATCCTATAGAGCTTCTACTTATATCCTCCTCAGAAAGCCAGAAATTTAATGGGTCAATTAACATTCCAAAGGGCAGTCCTGAGGAAAACCCTAAAAATAGAACTATAAAAAGTCTTGGCTGCAGATAAGCCGAAAAAGACTCTTTCCAAGAAGTCATGATTTAGTCTCTAAAGTTCACGTACTGTAATGGAACTGGAAAATTTTGATCTTTTATCAATTGTATAACCTGTTGAAGATCATCTCGCTTTTTGCCTGTGATTCTTACGCTATCTCCTTGGATAGAGGCTTGAACTTTAGATTTAGATTGTTTGACCAAGGTTGTAATCTTCTTGGCTAACTCTTTATCTATACCTTCTTGGAGGCTCATGATTTGACTAGCAGAACCTGTAGCCGCTTCCACTTCACCAGGTTTTAAACTCTTTAAATCGACACTTCTTTTGGCAAGAGACTCATTAAGAATGGGCAACATCTGGTGGATTTGGAACTCCTCAACCGCTGACAAGGTAATCTGATTATCAGCTAAAGAAAATTCAGCTCCAGTTCCCTTAAAATCGAATCTATTTTGTAAAATTCTGTTTGCCTGATCAACCGCATTTGTTATTTCATGGTGATCTATTTCAGATTTAATATCAAAAGAAGCCATTGCGTTTACCTCATTAGTGACTGTTTCTTTAGTTTAGTAGTTAAGAGCTTGTAAAAAAAGAATTTTATAATGAATTAAGAAAGAGAAGACTTGTATAAATACCAATCAAAGGTCTCTCCAGGGTCTGTTTTTCTAACTGGAGCGATGTCTTTATGCCCTACAATGCTATCTGCGCTAATATTAGGATAAGCCTCCATCAGTGCTTTAGTCACTTCTATCAAAGTCTTGTATTGATTAGACGAGTATTCCAAATCATCAGTTCCTTCTAATTCAATGCCTATTGAGAATTCATTGCAATTATCTCTTCCTTTAAATTCAGAGACGCCCGCATGCCAAGCCGCTTTATCAAAAGGTACAAATTGAGCTAAAAACCCTTCTCGATCTATAAATAGATGGCTTGAAACTTTCATCTCGTAAATTTCTTCAAAGTAAGGGTCTTCATTCGGATCAAGCTTATTCGTAAAGAATTGATCTACAAAATTATTACCGAATTGACCTGGGGGCAAGCTAATATTATGGATAACCAGTAGAGAGATTTCTTCGTTTAATCGATCTGAGAAGTTTGGAGAGTCACAGATCCTTGCGCCCTCCAATCTATGTTCCTTATTTACTTTCAATAAATATTTATACTTTAATTTTTATTTTTAGACTTCCTTCTGTCTTTCTTATTTCTCTGCTTTTTTTTGTCTCTCTTGTTTCTCTGTTTTTTCATCTTTTGCTTTTTGGATTGCATTGCCTTTTTAGCTTCCTTTTTTTCTATAGCGCCATCAGAGTTTAAATCCATCCTCTGAAAATGATTAGAAATTGGCATTAAGAACTCCTCTTGCGAAATGATTCCATCAGAATTCTTATCTAGATCAGAAAAACGTTCTAAATGATTCTTAGAGAACTCTTCAAAATTTATTTGGCCATTATCGTCTTGATCTAATTGACTAAGCCTCTTCATTCCCTTAGGTGCGCTTGCAGCAAGAGAAGCGAATAAGCTTAATATTATTATTGATATAGGTAATTTGTATTTCATAATTTATCTCCTTACTTGTTTAGATTTAGTAAACCCATGAAAGTTCAGTCTATCTTAAACCTTTAGGCAGTCGAAAAGCTATTCCTTCATCTGTTATTTCATTACTTCCCTGAAGGGAATAGCCGTAGTCTTTCTCTAATGAATTTATAAGTTCTTTTACTAAATGTTCAGGAGCAGATGCTCCAGAAGTTACACCTATATTCTTTTTACCATCTAACCAAGACCTTTCTAAGTTTTCTATGGAATCAATTAGATAAGAGTCCACTCCAGATCTCTCCGCAATCTCCCTTAAACGATTTGAATTTGAACTATTAATTGACCCAATTACCAAAACTAAGTCAGACTCTAAGGCCAATTGTTTAACCGCGTCTTGCCTATTTTGAGTTGCATAACAAATATCATCTTTCTTTGGTCCCGTTATATCAGGGAATTTAGAAACTAGGAGATCAGTGATTTCTAAGGTGTCATCTACTGATAAGGTGGTTTGAGTGACGTAAGCTAAATTCTTTCCATCGCTGTACTTTAAATCTTTTACGTCATCTAAAGTTTCAATCAAGGTTATAGAGCCGCCATATGAGGTATCAAATTGACCCATAGTGCCTTCTACTTCTGGATGATTCAGGTGACCAATCAATAGGCAATCGTAACCTAATTTAGCATAGGTATTCACTTCTGCATGAACCTTACTGACTAAAGGGCAAGTTGCATCAAATATATCCAGATCTTTAGCTTTAGAATCAGATTCCACAGCTTTAGATACTCCGTGAGCGCTATAAATGACTATTTCCCCATCAGGAACTTCATCAATTTCTTCAACGAATACAGCTCCTAATGACTTTAGTTCATTTACAACAGTCTTGTTATGAACAACTTCATGTTTTACGTAAACAGGTGCGCCGTTAACTTCAAGAACTTTTTTTACTATCTCAATAGCCCTATCGACCCCTGCACAGAATCCTCGGGTGTCAGCTAGCCTGATTTTCATTTCCTTTGTTCTTATATTGATAAATCATACCTATGATGTAAATGATAACCCCAATGGTTATATATGTATCTGCAAAATTAAATACATAAAATGAATAGCTCTCATAATAAAGGTGAATAAAATCAACTACATGACCTCTAAGAGTTCTATCTATTAAGTTCCCTATTCCTCCGCTTAAGATTAACAATAGAGAGAGGCTCTCAAAGTCATTTAGTTTTTCTTTAATTAAAATATAGGCTAAATAAAGCAGAACAAGTAACACCAACAAAACAAGAATCCATCTGCCAAGATCTCCTCCTTCACTAAACAGACTAAAAGCAACTCCAGTATTGAAAACTAGAGTTAAGTCAAAGAAAGGTAATAGATTGGTGCTCTGGCCTAAAATTAAGTTATTTAATGCAACCAATTTGCTCACTTGGTCAGTTATAACCAGAACAAGAAGAACAATTATTTTATTTTTAAACAAAAAGGACATTGTTAAGCAAAAAGTCTTACTTCGCCTTGGCCTTCTACATTTTCATGGCATCTTTCACATAAAGATTCATGCTCTTTAATTTGGCCTACTTCAGGTCTGCTATGCCAACACCTTACACACTTCTGATTATCAGTCTTAACTACTTTGACCTTCAATCCTTCAATATTGGTAGAGCTCCCCTCTTCCGATAAGCTAACTTTCGCATCAGAAGTAATAAATATAAATCTTAGTTCGTCTTCAAATTTATCTAGAAGTTGTTTCAAACTTTTATCACAACACAGCTCTAAATCTGCCTCAAGAGCAGATCCTATAATCTCCTGATTCCTGGCTTCTTCAATATGCTTATTTACTTCGGATCTTATTTCTAAAACCTTCATCCACTCTTCATTGGATATCTTTAATTCACCAAAATTATTCCAACCTTCAAACCACTCCAGAAGATGAACTGAATCTTCGCCTTCTTCCATTAGAAGCCAAGCCTCTTCAGCTGTAAAACTAAGTACAGGACTTATCCACCTTAATAAAGCCTGCACAATGTTAGATAAAGCAGTCTGAGAAGACCTTCTAGCATCCGAGTCCGTTTTAGCTGTGTAAAGTCTATCTTTCAGAATGTCTAAATAAAAACCTCCTAAATCATTTGCACAGAAATTATGGATCTTTTGAAAAGCTTGATGGAAGTGGAAATTTTCATAATCTTGTTTTATTTCATCTTGAAGGCTTTTGGTCCTGTATATCATCCATTTATCTAACTCAGTGAGCTTCTCTTTGCTAACAGCATCTTCATTTTTAAAATCACTAAGATTTCCTAATAGAAATCTAATTGTGTTTCTTATTCTCCTATAAGAGTCTGAAGTCCTTTTTAAAATATCATCAGAAAGAACAATCTCTTTCGTATAATCAGTTGAAGCTATCCACGCCCTTAGTACATCTGCCCCCATTGTGTCCCATATCTTCTGAGGCGATATAACATTACCTATTGATTTGGACATCTTCTTTCCTTCACTGTCTACAACAAATCCATGGGTTAAAACTCCTTTGTATGGAGGCTCTCCATTAATTGCCACGCTTGTAAGGAGAGACGATTGAAACCATCCTCTATGTTGATCAGAACCTTCTAGATACAAGTCTGCTGGAAAATCTAATTCATCATTTGAATTTAAAACACAAGCATGAGTAACTCCAGAATCAAACCATACGTCTAAACAATCTGTGACTTTGTAATAATTTTCTGGATCTTCCGTTAATTCTGAAACTTCAACATCATGCCAAGCTTGTATCCCTCCTTTTTCAATTAAGGTTGCTACTTTTTCAATAATTGTCTCTATATCAGAATGAATAGCTCCAGTTTCATTATGAACTAACAAAGTTATTGGGACTCCCCAAGATCTCTGTCTAGATATACACCAGTCAGGTCTACCTTCAAGCATTGATGCCATTCTAGCTTTGCCCCAATCCGGCTCCCAATGAATACTCTCAATTGATGAAAAAGCTTTTTTCAGCAAGTCTTTATTTTCCATTCCTATAAACCACTGCGGTGTGGCTCTAAACATCAAGGGAGTTTTATGTCTCCAGCAATGCGGATAACTATGACTATAGTCTGATTTAGCCAGTAAGACGCCATTTTCTTCTAAGATCTCAATAACTTTTTCATTAGACTTAAACACAAACATACCTGCTAAATGCTCTACTTCATCTGAAAATGTTCCATTTCCTTTAACAGGACTAAGCACTTCAAGGCCATTCTCCATAGCTACAGAGTAATCTTCCAGTCCATGACCAGGGGCTGTGTGGACTATCCCTGTACCAGCATCTGTGGTGACATGCTCTCCCGATAAGATTATAGAATCTCTGGTTAAATAAGGATGCTTTGCCTTTAAACCTACAAGATCTTTACCTTCAGTGGAACCTAAAACTTTATACTTTTCGCAGCTAATCCTCTCCATAGTCTGCTCAACAAGATCCTTAGCTACAATAATGTTCTTAGATCCTTCATGCTCTATCGAAATTAAATCGTAGGTGAGATCTTGATTAATTGTAAGTGCTAAGTTTCCAGGTAGAGTCCAAGGAGTTGTAGTCCAACTAGCAACGAATACTGGAGAATCAATCTTACAAGAGAATATTTCTTCAATCTTTGGGTCATCTATGGGAAAAATAAAATCAATTGATGCAGAAACTTTATCTTGATACTCAACCTCAGCTTCTGCCAAAGCAGACTTGCAATCGACACACCAATGAACAGGTTTATCGCCTCTTTGAAGGTGGCCATGATGGACAACCTTCCCTAGGGCTCTAACTATATTAGCCTCAAACTCATAATCCATTGTTACGTAAGGCTGATCCCAATCTCCCATAATGCCTAAGCGTTTAAAATCTTGTTTCTGAATATCTATTTGTGAAGAAGCGTACTTCCTGCAAGCCTCCCTAAATTCAGAAGCGGATATCTTCTGGCCAACCTTACCTACTTTTTTCTCCACGTTTAATTCGATGGGTAAACCATGGCAGTCCCAACCTGGGACATAAGGAGCGTATTTACCAGATAAAGTTTGTGATTTAATAACCATATCCTTCAGAACCTTATTTACTGCGTGACCTGTATGAATCTCACCATTCGCGTAAGGAGGTCCGTCATGGAGAATAAATTTATCCCTTCCCGATCTAGCCTCCTTGATTTTTTGGTTTAAATTTATCTTTTCCCAATGCTCAAGCATTTTAGGCTCTTTTGAAGGGAGATTTGCCTTCATAGCAAGCTCTGTTTTAGGTAAATTTAATGTGTCTTTATAGTCAGTCATAATAAATTTTGAAGCACTTTAACTGAAATATTTCTCTGCTGTAGAAATATCTTTAAAAATTTGCTCTTTTAAGGCCTCAATTCCATCAAACTTCTTCTCATCTCTTACTTTCTTACAAAATTCCACAGTTATTTTTTTTCCGTATATGCGTTCATTAAAATCAAGTATATGCACTTCCAGTACGGGTGTTTGACCATCCACAGTGGGTCGAGTACCCATGTTTGCAATTCCTCCAAGCTCTTTACCCTCAAAGAAAACTTTAACGATATATACACCAGCTATAGGTAATTTATTCTTGGGCAGCCACATGTTAGCAGTAGGTACCCCTAATTGAGTTCCCAATTGTTTACCAAAAACCACTTTTCCAGAAAACGTATATGGTCTTCCTAATAGTTCTTTAGCTTCATCAAACTTATTTGCAAGTAGGCATTCTCTTATTCTTGTGCTGCTAACTCTTTGGTTCCCTATACTAAAAGTTTCCGTCTTCTCAACTTCAATTTTGTTTTCTTCCCCCCAATCTTGAAGAAAGGAAAAATCTCCTTCTCTATTGGCACCAAACCTAAAGTCATCGCCTATAACCAATTTCTTTATATTTAAGCTAGACAGTACTTTAGAAAGGAAGGCTTCCGGGGTCATTGTTCTTAACTGATTGTTAAAGTTAAGAAAGAAAGCAAATTCTATTCCCAACTCTTCCATTCTTTTTACTTTCTCAGACCAGGGTAGAATTCTTGGAGGTCTTTTTTCGTCTGTACCTAGGGATTCTGCAAAGAACTCTTTGGCGTGAGGTTCAGTGAATATAATTAGTTTCTTCCATTCATTTTTTTGAGCGTCTTTTTGCATATTTTCAATGATATGCTGATGACCAAGGTGAAGCCCATCAAAATTACCAATGGTCGCAATTAACTCTACTTCAGGATTCCTTTCCTTATATAGGTCAATATTTTGTATGCCTCTAATTAAATACATCTTTATTAGAAAAATCTCTAATTCTTATTCCTAAAATCCATAAACTCAAGAAATATCCAACCATTCCGATTAACACTATTTTAAAAATATATAGGAATCTACTAAATTCACTAATTTGCCTTAAGTAATCCACCTCTTGTCCAAAATAGCCAATCAAAAGAATAAGCACTATAGAGGCCATCAGCATCTTAAATAAGAAGTAAACCCATCCTTGCGAAGCTTTGTAAACCTTATCTTTATGTAAAATAAATAAGAGAGTAATCACAGTAAAGAAAGCTGATATAGAGCTAGCTAATGCGAGACCTACATGGGCGTAACCCAATTGAAAAGCTAGAAGCCAAGCTAAGAATGCATTTAAGACCATCGATATTAAAGCAACAATCATTGGTTTTTTTGGTTGTTGTCTCGCAAAAAAGCTAGGCGTTAATATTTTGATAAGCATAAAAGCTAATAATCCAAAAGCTAAAGCTATTAGACTTGAAGAAGCCATTTTAGAATCTTGTGCCCCAAATTCCCCTCTTTCAAAGAGAGTTAATATTATTGGTTCGGCCAACATGACTAATCCTATTACTGCTGGCAAACCAATTAAGAGTATCAATCTGATTGACCAATCTAAAGTGCTAGAAAATTGCTCTCTGCTTTCGCTTGCAAAGAGATTGGATAACTTAGGCAAGATAACTGTCGCAATAGCGATGGCAAAAATTCCTAGAGGTAATTGCATTAACCTATCAGATACGTAAAGCCAACTTGGACTACCGGTTGGCAATAGAGAAGCCAAAATAGTATCGACGAGCATGTTTATCTGGCTCACTCCTCCAGCGATAATGCCTGGAATCATTAAAAACATTACTTTTCTTACGCCTGGATGCTGCAAATCTAATTTGAATGTAGGCAAAAGACCTAATTTCATCAAAGAAGGAATTTGAATTAAGACTTGTACTATTCCAGCAAAAAATACGGCCCAAGCTATGGCGTATATAGGAAGGTCCAAGGCAGGAGCAAACCATACGGCGGCAGCAATTAAACTTAAATTGTAAAAAAGAGGTGTTAAAGCAGGTAATGAAAATCGCTCGTAAGAATTAAGGATAGATCCAGATAAAGCAACTAAAGAAATAAAAAATAAGTAAGGAAAAGTTATTTGAAGAATATCTATGGCCAATTCTTTCTTTAATGGTTCAAGATAGAATCCAGGTGCGAAAATCATAACAAAAATTGGTGCTGCTAAGAGCGCCAGAATAGTTATGCATAAAAGAGCACTTGATAAAGCTCCAAAAGTAAAATTTATTAGATCTTTTGTTTCTTCATTAGAATTATTTTCTTTATATTCAGCCAGTACAGGTATGAAGGCTTGATTAAATGCCCCTTCAGCAAAAAGTCTTCTGAAGACACTTGGAATTTTCATCATGACGACGAAGGCATCCAGAGCTACACCCGCCCCTAGTAAGCCTGTCAGAACAATGTCTCTTACGAGACCCATAATTCTTGAAACGAAAGTCCAAAAGCTGACTAAGCCACTACTAAGTAATAGTTTGAAAGATTTAAAGTTCTTTTCTGATTTTGAGTTCAGTCTTCAACCTCATCATCTGGTTTTAAATCTAGAGAAACTGAATTTATACAATACCTTAATCCTGTAGGTTGAGGACCGTCGGGAAACACATGCCCTAAATGCGCCTTACATTTATTGCAATGCACCTCGGTGCGAACCATACCTGCTGAATGATCTTCTTCTGAACCTACGTTTTCATGATTTATAGGCTCCCAGAAACTTGGCCACCCCGATCCTGAGTCGTATTTAGTTTTTGAGCTAAATAATGCCTCTCCGCAAACAACACAATTATAAATTCCTGGAGTTTTCACTCCATCGTATTTTCCAGAAAAAGCAGGTTCAGTGCCTTTATTTTGAGTTACATAATGCTCTTCAGGACTAAGACCTTCTTTAAGATTTTCGT
>Ga0206683_10001720_pt1 | contig 15015 bp, 12 predicted proteins | sample M280m12015metaG_FD_155483 | JGI IMG/M metagenome (GOLD analysis project Ga0206683, IMG submission 155483) | Ammonia-oxidizing marine archaeal communities from Monterey Bay, California, United States - M2 80m 12015 | ecosystem: Environmental > Aquatic > Marine > Intertidal zone | place: USA...
GTGGTTCTTTTATGTCTCCTGACCAATTGGCCGTTGCTTATGGCGTCTTCAGAAGAAGAAAGTCGTTTAGCGGGCCTGATTGATGAGGATAAGAGAGATATGCCCTCGTATATCTCTCTGGCCCGCCTGGAATTGGCAAGAGGCGACCTCAGTGCAGCTGATGCTACTATCAAGAGAGGGCTCAGGTATGCCCGTTTAAGTCAGGCTAAGTTGGAATTGCGTACCCTGGGAATTCTATTGGAAGATCAAAACCTCGATTTCAAGGCAGCGCTGCGACACTATCGGCGCGCGGTTAGATTAAAAGAGAACAGTCAGTTTGCCGCAGTTCACTTAGCCATGGCAAAAGTGTATTTGAAAGCCAGAAATTTCGAGCAGGCACATGAATTACTGCGTTTATCGCTAACGGCTGATTCTTTGAATAACGAAGCTGCAGAGGTTGCGCTGCAGCGATTGCAAACAATGCAGCGCGCTATTCTGGTTACCAACAGTCCTTTTGCTTACGAGGAGTCTATCAGCCGGGGTGAAGTGACGCGGCTGCTCAATCAGGATTTGATGGTCAATCAGTATTTAATAGATTCTGCCAGTCAGTCCATAGGTGAAACTTCAGATCAGGGATTAACTGACTATGCGGAATCCGAATTTGTTGATGATATTTTGGTGACACACCGGCTTAATTTGAGGAGTTTCCGTATCCGTAATGGCTCCTTTAAGCCGGAGAATAAGATGACTCGGCGGGAACTTGCCATGCTGGTCGAAGATCTCTTGTATCTCAAATTCAAAGTGAGCAGGACCAGTTTTATCGGGACAGAATCACCATTCTTAGATTTGCCATCAAGTGCGACAAGCTTCAATGCATTTATGTCGGCCGTGACCCGCGGTCTTATGCAGGCCGGTGAAGATGGCAATATTCGGCCAGACGATGTTGTTAGTGGTGCCGAAACAATTCTCGTCCTGCACAATCTCAGGCAAATTTTGCAGCGATAATCATGTGATAAGTGGAGTCATGATAATGAAAACAATGATGATATTGGTGATAGCCCTGCTGGCTGGGATGGTTAGAGCCGACGAGCTTTCCTTGCTTTCTGCCCAGGGCTTTGGATTTGCGGAAGCCAGTAGGTTCCCGGGTCCTAGTGCTCAGCTCATGGCCAAGCGTGCAGCCAAGCTAGATGCGCAGCGCAATCTGTTGGAAACAATAAATGGTGTGAGGGTAACATCCGGCACCACGGTAAAAGACATGACTTTGGAGAGTGATATCATTGGCAGTCGCGTTAAAGGCCTGCTACAGGGCGCTTTTGAGACGCATTCGATAGTAACCCTGGAGGATGGTAATTGGGTTGCTGAAGTTACCATGGCAGTGTGTATGAGTAGTGCTGAAGGGCAATGCAGTGATAAACCCACCCTGGCATCTGTTATGCTGCCGACCCTGACGGGTGCAGCAGAGCCGTTACGATTTGCGCCTGAAGCCGCGGTAATGGAAACACAGCCTCAAACCAGCAATGCCGAAACAGCGGATACAAAATCAACCGGCTTAATTATAAATGCCACAGGACTGGCTTTTTCGCCCATGCTAGATGTCAGAATCCAGACTCAGGAAGGTAAAGAATTATACGGCCCGGGGCATGTCACCCAGGGTACTAACTGGCTACACTGGGCAAGAAGCACTGAAGGCGCAAAAGCAATGAAGGCGGTTATTGGCGAGAGTCCAATCCTGGTAGGTGTGGCCAGTTTAGGTGAGCAGTCCCAGCTGGTTGTCAGCGACGAAGATGCCATAAAAATATTCAGTACAAACCTTACAAGCGGCGATTTTCTATCACAGGGCAGGGTAGTATTCATCGTCGATGGAAATTAGAGATTGGCTATTCAAGATTTGATTATTCGGACCCGGATTATCTGGATTGCAGCCGTGCTTTGGTATAGCCCTTGCAGTTTGTCTGAGGAAGATAGCTTTGAGACTTTGGATGCCTTGCTTGAAGCACAGTTTCAATATACCGATGAAACGCTTGAGGCCGATTACCAGGCACTCGATGCAGCGCTAAAGAAGGCTTATAAGCGATTTAAGAATGAGATTGAAGACGTCTGGGGAGAAGGTGAAGTTGTACTTCCTGAAAAGTCGACCTGGGTTGATTATTCACCGAACAGAAAGTTAAGACGCAGATTTGATTTTGAGAAAGGCTTTGTGCAGATCGAAAGGATATTCAAAGAGGACTCAGAATTAGACAACGTAACCCGTGAGATTCAGTTAGCAGTACAGGCGGCGGCGGCGGATACTGGCGCTGATCTATCGAGGAAGGATACCTTATGGCAATACGCCAGCCAGGATTTGCAGAATCGGGCAGTAACAATAGAAAACACGGTGGATACAAGCCAAAGACCGGTTATGGCAGATTTGCTGGATATTCCAGAGTCTGCTGCTGTCCTGACTGTTCTGAAAAAAACTACCAAGCCAATGCAGCAAAGCCTCGGGTTATCGCCACAACAAGAAAATCCTGCTGTTCAAACCAGTAGTGATACAGATAAACAAGCGAACAGGCCAGAAATGACAGCAACGGTGATTGCTATGGCCAATGAGCAAAAAAAAATTATGGTGACAATCCCTTTGCGCCAGAACTACTTATCTTCGGCTGCCGCGGCCTATCAGCCGAAAGTGCTTATTGAAGCGGCTCGGCAGAGTTTACCGCCTAGTTTGCTGTACGCCATTATGGAGACAGAAAGCCACTTTAATCCCAGGGCCAGGTCTCATATACCTGCATTTGGGTTGATGCAATTGGTGCCAGCATCAGGAGGGGTGGATGCCTATCAACATCTGTATGGGGAAAAATTAGTACTGGGTCCAGATTATTTTTATAATGCCGATCAGAATGTTGAGCTTGGTGCGGCTTACCTAAACCTACTTGATACTCGATATTTAAAAAGTATCAGCAACAGCCTGAGTAGAACCTATTGTGTTATCGCCGCTTATAATACAGGGCCGGGCAATGTAGCCAGGGCATTTGTAGATTCAAAAAGCGTATTAGTTGCGTCCCGGGAAATTAATAAACTCACGCCTGAGGTGGTCTTCGAGCAGTTGGTCCAGAGGTTACCCTACAAAGAAACACGGCACTATTTACAGAAAGTCATATCAGCACAGAAGAAATATCAGGAAATGGATCAACTGGTCCGTTTATAAATCAGAGAGGTTTAAGCATGCTGCGATGGATACTGGCATTTTTAGCGATCATTAGTTTGTCGATCAGGGCGGATGAAGTCGTTGAGGAGTTTGCAACAGGCGCCATAAACTGGAGTCAGGGGAGGGTCCTGGCCCAGGGTTTTGGTACGTCAAGGCAAGGGATGCCAGCGGCACAGCGGCGGTTACTTGCCCGACGGGCGGCGGTGGTCGATGGGCAGCGCAACCTGTTGGAACTCACCAAAGGGGTAAGATTGACCTCAATGACTAAAGTTGTTGACCATGTTCTTGATAATAGTGCGGCTGCAAGCCGTGTTCAGGGTGTTATCCGAGGCGCCGTACCGATTAAAGAGTCCTACCAGAATGATATCTATACCGTCACCATGGCCATGTCTATTGGCGGTGATCTTCTTTACGCAGTATATCCTGATGGCAAGGACATAGTGGCTATCAACCCTTATCTGGGTCACACCAGTAGTCGCCTTACTGCCCTGTTACACACCATCAGCCCCTATGTGCTCTGGTTGGAAAGGCAATTGATCGTACCTGTCCATGCTGGAGAATTGTTCGTGCTCGGTAGTGATAGCGATGCTGCCACAGCCCAGCGAATTATCGAATGGATTGATGTTAACCAGCCTGCAGATATTGCTGGCGCTTTGAGGCAGTCTGTAAACGAATATGCGGCGGGTGAATTCACTGGACTTCTCATTGATGCCACCCAGGTCAAGAATTTTGAACTGGCGACGATTCCAACTATTCGAGGCCATGATGGCAAGGTGATTTATCCGAACCAGAATACCTCTTATTCTGATATTGCCAATAAAAGGGGTGTGAGTTATGACCTGGATATCAGTGATGCAGTGAAAAATGAGCGGGTGGCACGGGTGCCACTGATTGTGCGTGCAATTACCACCTATGAGGGCTTGCCCTCAGATCTTGTTTTGCCCGCTGAGGATGCTAGAAAGATCATGACCAGTAAAAGTGCGCAGGCGGCCATGAACAAAGCCGGCGTCATGATTGTCATCTCGATCTAGTGCCTATGGTTCAAGCAGGCGTGCCTTGAGATTATTCTGGTCATTCAGAGAAATTCCTGCTGCTTCAAGGTACCCATCCAACCCGCCAAAGTGCTGATCTACCTCATTCAGGCCGGCTTCTATATAGGTTCGATGCACACCGGTCATTATCTTGAGGGTGCTTTCTTCAATCTCGATGCCCTGTTCTGCCATCCTGGCGCGCGTACGACGCCTTAAATCACTGGATTGATTGGTCAGTAGGTAGTCCTCTATCACCAGGGCCCGGTTGACTCCCAGAGTCAGCTTGATGATAGCTGCGCCAAAACCCGTTCTGTCTTTTCCAGCCATGCAGTGAATCAGGAAGCCCTGTTCTGTTTCTATCAGTGCTCGCAGCACAATTGTATAGGCAGCGACGTGCTCTCTGGCGATTTCCCGGGTGATTTCCTGCATGAATTGGATCCGATCCTGATCGGAATTCTCCATTTTAGATAGGCTCGCTCTTAAAGAGTTGCTGGTCCCAGGTGATATGGGGATATGAACTTGGCAGTCAAATGGATCCGTTTGTGGCGATGGATAAAGTGCGACTTCATCATGGCTGCGCATATCACAGATAACGCCGATGCCCAGTTGGGCGAACTCAGCATTGGCCGATGTCGGGATATCTGTGAGCATGCCGCAGCGAAACAGGTAGCCGAGCTTGATGCGCTTGCCATCTGCCGTGGAATAACCACCAAAATCCCTGAAGTTAAGGCTGCCTGGGATGCTTATAAATCTCGAGTCCTGTCGTGCTCTACTCATACAAATATCGTCTTATTAAACCTGGGTTGAATAGTATCTTAAGTCATCATGGTTTAGTAACTCGGGGCGGTATACCTTCGAGGTTGCCTGATGCTCACGGCGTCTCTTACAGGCCGTATAACAGGGGTTTTTCAGCGAGCCTGCGATGCCTGAACTCCTCTGGAAGAACAGCCTGGTGGGCGTCAAGTAGTTCTCTTGTCATACTGCGAATCTTATCCAGGGTCAGTATTGAAGCGGTGAGTGGATCCAGGCACATGGCCTGAAAAACAAGTTCGGGATCGGCTCTTTGTGATGCCAGCACGGCCAGGCGCTGAACATTAATCTGGTTTCGATTAATGGCGGCCAGGTGTTCTGGCAGAGCGCCAAAGGGTATGGGCTGGATGCCTTGACTGTCGACCGTACAGGCGACTTCAACGCAGGCATCTTTCGGCAGATTATCGATTAAGCCATGATTAGGAACATTGCCATAAATGATTTCCGGTTGGTTACTGGTAATCGCATGGATAATCTGTGAGCCATACTCGATACTTCTTTCCAGGGAAATCGGCGTTTCCCAGGTTGCCATCTTGCGCATGGTTTTACGCCAGTCAGGTCGATTGTAGAGTTCTTTGATAAATCCAGGGCCACCATTCCAGCTACCACCAGGGCAGTATCTATTGATCATCGCCTCATTTTTACGGAACCAGGGTGAGTATTCGGAGTTGTGGCCAGAAGCTTCAGTGACGGGGTAACCAAAGTGTTTGACGTATTCCATTCTGGACGTGTCATGTCGCCATATTTCAGGTGTTTCCGCTAGCCTGCCTATGTCAGCCAGAAGGTCGTTTGAACCTGCTTTGAACTCTGTAATCCAGGCCTGATGGTTGATACCGGCACAGCGAAACTGCACATCATCGATGCTTAGGCCCAGTCGTTCTGCCCATTGCTCGGTGGTTCCCTGAACAGAGTGACACAGCCCTACCAGCTTCACATCTGGACAGGCCTCGCTCATTCCCCAACAGAGCATAGCCATGGGGTTGGTATAGTTGAGCAGCAGAGCATCAGGGCAGAGTTTGAGAATGTCCCTAGCCAGGGCTGCCTGGATGGGTAAGGTGCGCAGGCAGCGCATGATACCGCCAGGCGTAAGGGTATCGCCAATGGCCTGGCATACCCCGTATTTTTTTGGGATATCGATTTCAGCCTGGATAGCCTGATAACCACCCACTAATATGCTTGAAATCACGAAATCGGCATCGACTAACGCGGTAGCACGGTCCTGATGCAGAGAGTAGCTGGCAAGCGGGTAGGGGCCTTGTTTACATATTTTTGATACGATCTGACCGGCGTAATCCAGTCTTTCCGGATCTATATCAACCAGGGCAAAATGGCTGTCCGCAAGCAAGGGGTAACTGAGCAGGTCGGCGGTTAATCTACTGGAAAAGACCAGGCTACCGGCCCCAATAATAACAATTTTCTTCATTCTGGCACCCGTGTTTTGGTTTTGTTAAATCTGGCTGCAGGCGAGGACAGCAATCACGCATAGCTAGCCCACAAGCGCATGGCTTAGGCCTAACTAAGCACAAGGCCGGGTTTTTTAATAGCTAATCTAATGTTTAATCTAATATGTTATAAATAGCTCATATCTATTTGAAAATACTATAATTAAAGTATCTATTTTATTAGTTTCCTTTGAAAACTGCGGGTCTTTTGTCCGTGTAGGCGTTGATAGCCTCATTGAAATCGTTGGAATTGAACAGATTGACCACGCTCAGCAGCACATGATGCGAGTGACTTTCAAAGTCCTGGGTCAGACCATGCCGGAACAGGCGCTTCATTTCCTGGATTGCCAGCGGGGCATTGGCAGATATCTTCTCCGCCCATTGCCGACATTCGTCCATCAGAGACTCATGCTTGACCACTTTGTTGATGAGGCCGAACTCCAGCGCTTTCTCGGCACTGAGGGGGTCGCCGAGCATGGCGACTTCACAGGCTTTGGCCCAGCCTAGCAATCTGGGTAGATACCAGGTACCACCGCTTTCTGGAATGACCGCCATTTTAGCAAAGCCGGGCAGCAGTTTAGCCTGATCAGACATCAGACGCATGTCGCAGCCAAGTGCGAGGTCCAGACCATACCCGGCAGCTGGGCCATTGATGGCTGCTATGACAGGCGTATCCATGCGCTGAAGTGTCACCGTACAGATTTCTCTGGTTGAATAATGGTTTGCTCCTTTATTGCCTGTGAAAGCACCCGCGATACCCTCACCAGTGGCGGCTTGTTTGAGATCCAAGCCAGAGCAGAATGCACGACCTGCGCCGGTAAGCACAATGACCCTGACATCGCTGGCATCATCGGCTGCCTTCAGCGCAGTATTAAGCTCAGTCAGCATCTGCGGCGTAATGGCATTCATAACATCCGGCCTGTTTAGCGTGATGCAGCGTAGGTAGCCCTGGTTTTCCACCAGTAAGGGTTGCTCTTTCATGTTATCTCCTAGTCGATGGGTCGACTTAGTCGTAATTGGCTGTTCTGGTGGACCGTAAGCTGCTCCGCTGCGTTGCCGTAGTGGATGGCAATTCTAAGGAAGCCTTCCCAGTCAATAAAGCCAATCCATTGTCCGCGGGGGACGTCAGCGTATTGCTGACCCAGGGTGATCCTGATTTGCCGATTATCGGTTTGTATTAGAAATTGATCCCTGCTGACCAGTCCTAACTGGTCGAGGTCTGCCTGGGTAAAAGAGGTATTCAGGTTGCCATACTCAGGTGCGATGTTTCTGATATGTCCCGTGATAGTCAGGTTCTGATCTGCCTGAGCAAAAAACCCCGTAAAAAAGCACCCTAAAATGAGCGCTAACCTGCAACCTCGTTTGACGGCCATGCTATCTGGACCCCTGGCCATCATCGATTTTGATGACCGTACCCGTGACGCATTCTGATGCCGGTGAAACCAGGTAAAGAAGCGTGCTATCCATCTGGGCTGGGTCGCATATGCGTTTCCTGGGAAAGCCGACGCTGATATCACCGATTCGTTCTAGCATGCCATCCATCATCTCGCTGGAAAATGCGCCTGGGGCAATACAATTGACGTTAATGGGGAAACGCGACCATTCAACCGCATGCGCTTCGGTCATTCGCGCCACACCGCATTTCGTGGTTGCATACAATGATGCGGCTGACTGAGCTGTGGTATTAAATGCAGCCATAGATGCAATATTTACGATTCTGCCAGCCAGCTTATGCTCGATCAGACGTTTTGCCACTTCGCAGGAGAGAATCCACGGGCCAACCAGATTAGTGTCAAACACCGCATCAATGAGCTCGTCGGTCATCCTGACAGCGCGTTGTGCATCAGGGATACCGGCATTGTTAATTAACACAGTGACTATGCCAAGTTCTTGTTCGGCCTGGCCTAATGCCGAGCGGATACTTGCTCTGTCGGTCATATCTATGGCAATCGGGGTACAGGTGCCGCCGTCATCTCTGATTTCTTCGGCAAGTTCATGGAGTTTTTCAACTCGCCGCCCGGTCAGCGCAACTTTGGCACCACAGGCAGCTAGCACCTTGGCAAAGCGCTTGCCCAGACCGGATGTAGTGCCGGTAACGAAAGCCACCTGGCCCGATAAATCTGTTGAGAAATGCGGTAGAGGGAATGCTGACATATTCGGTTTCCTATTGTTGAGTCGGATCATTATTGATGGTTTTGGAGTCTGCAGACCCGCTTAATTTGACCTCCAGATTACCTTGTCTGAGACTTCGTGGATATCTCTTAATCCACAAAAAGCCATGGTTAGGTCGAGTTCGTTGCGAAGAATCTGCAGGGCCTTTGTGACGCCGGATTGTCCCATTGCGCCCAGACCGTATATATAAGATCTGCCAATGAGCGTCGCTGTCGCTCCCAGTGCGAGCGCCTTGAAAATATGCTGACCACTGCGGATGCCGCCATCCATCCAGATTTCACAGGCTTGATCGCCAATCCGGGAGACGATCTGGGGCAGGGCATCGATGCTGGCGGGTGCCCCGTCGAGTTGCCGGCCACCATGATTTGATACAATGACAGCATTCGCGCCGGCATCTACCGCCATTTGAGCATCTTCAGGGTCGATGATGCCCTTGATGATCAGCTTGCCTTGCCATAAATCCTTGATCCATTTAACGTCATCCCAGCTCAGCGCAGGGTCGAACTGTGCTGCGGTCCATTGGGACAGTGAGCTCTTGCTATCGATACCTTCAACATGGCCGCTGATATTGCCGAAATCGCGACGGGTCGTTCTAAGCATTTCCAGCGCCCAGCCAGGTTTAGTGGCCATATTAATCAGATTACGCAGGGTCGGCTTGGGTGGTGTTGACAGGCCGTTTTTGATGTCTTTATGGCGTTGACCGAGAATCTGCAGATCAACGGTCAGCACCAGGGCGCTGCAACGCGCTGCCCTGGCGCGAGCGATAAGCCGTTTAATGTAATCCCTGTCACGCATGACATACAATTGAAACCAGAAGGGTTGATCTGTGCTTCTGGCTACTTCCTCAATGGAACAGATGCTCATGGTGGAGAGGGTGTAGGGAACGCCAAACTGCTCAGCTGCTCTGGCAGCCTTAATCTCGCCATCAGCTCTTTGCATACCGGTAAGGCCCACTGGCGCAAGGGCGACTGGCATTGTCACGTTCTGGCCGAGCATGGTGGAGGCTAGACTTCGATTTTCCATATTGACCAGAACACGTTGTCGAAATTTGATTTTGTCAAAAGCAGCGGTGTTATCCCGGAAGGTGCTCTCGGACCAGGAGCCGGATTCGGTATAGTCGTAGAACATCCTCGGTATTTTACGTTGGTAGAGGTCTTGCAGATCTTCAATACAGGTGATGATGGTCATTGGATTGTCTCTTGGGGTTACCATTCAATGGTATCAGGGTTCTAAGGCACTGGCACGGCCTGCAACCGGCAGAGGATGCGCTGCTCAATTGGATACGTTATTCTCAGTGAAATTGCGACAATAAGGGGGTGTAATGAAACAAGCATGGCGATTTGAAAAGGGCCTGCACCAGACGGGCAACGGGCTCTATGCCTGGTTACAACCTGATGGTGGCTGGGGTTGGTCAAATGCAGGGTTAATTGTAGACGGTGATCAATCCCTGCTGGTGGATACGCTGTTTGATGCAAAGCTCACCCAGGAAATGCTGGACGTCATGTCGGATGTTGCCGGTATTTCCGCTGCAGAGATCAATACGGTGGTTAACACCCATGCCAATGGTGATCACACCCATGGCAATGGCCTGTGCACATCGGCCGAGGTGATTGCCTCTGCTGCCAGTGCCAGAGAAATGGAAGCGTTCACACCACAGATGATGCAGGGATTTATGGATGCTGCCGATCAGCTAGGCGATGCCGGGCTGTATTTGAAGGAAATATTCGGGCCATTTGATTTTCGCCAGGTTGCCGAAAAACTACCCACAAGAACCTTCTCCGGTGATCTGCAGTTACAAGTGGGTGGTAAGCGCGTTGAACTCATCGAGGTAGGCCCGGCCCACACTCGGGGAGATGTGCTGGTTTACGTTCCGGAGGATAAAACCGTATTTACCGGAGACATCCTGTTTATAGATGGTACGCCGCTTATGTGGGCTGGGCCGGTGGCAAACTGGATTGCAGCCTGCGATCGTATAATAGCTATGCAGGCAGACGTGATTGTACCGGGCCATGGACCGATTACGGATGCTGCTGGCGTCCGACGGGTTCAGGAGTATCTTGTGTACATTCAGGCAGAAACAAGAACGCGTTTTGATGCCGGCTTGTCGGTGAGAGAAGCTGCCCTGGATATCAGCCTGAGACAATTTGATTCCTGGGGAGATGCCGAGCGCATTGCTATAAACGTTGATACGTTGTACCGCGAATTCTCCGGCAGCCGTTCCCCGGTAGACAATGTCGCGCTGTTTGCCTTGATGGCCGAAGTTAGAAAAGACCAGAGAGGCTAGTGCAGATGATGCAACGATGGGTGTTGTTGTTGGCTATGCTGGTTAGTGTGGCTGGTTTTGCCTTGAATCACTATGCCAGCCAGTCCCCGGATTCAAAATCTACTCATACCAGTCAGAGTGAATTCTCAGCAGAGCGAGCATTTGATTTGCTAGCAAGGCTGCTGGGAGATGAAAGTCCTCATCCAGTAGGCAGTGCAGAGAATGCCCGGGTGAAAGATGAAATTTTAACATGGTTAGCAGAACAGGAGATCGACGCTACCGTCCAGCAAGCATGGGGTTGTGCGCACAGCGGATCACGCTGTGCCTGGGTGGAAAATATTGTCGCGACCTTACCAGGAAAGCATAACGGACCGTACGTTGCGTTAATGGTTCATTATGATTCTGTACCCCCTGCACCGGGTGCCGGAGATGACGGGGCAGGGCTGGCAGCTGTGCTCGAGGCGGCCAGATTGCTTAAAGCATCCGGACCAACTCAGTACCCGGTTATGCTGATCATTACCGATGCTGAAGAAGCGGGATTACTAGGCGCAGAAGCCTTTTTCAAACAGCATGATTTGCGCCAGCAGATTTCTGCTGTCATTAACATTGAAGGTTCCGGCTCTTCCGGTGTCAGTCAGATCCTACGTTCTCACGGGGATAACTTTGATCTAATAGAGACCTACAGTTCGTCAACCGATTCGCCTTCCGGTATGTCTTTGATTGACGAGATCTTCAAGCGGATGCCGAATGATACTGATTTCTCTGTGTCCAAGCGCGCGCAGATTGCAGGCCTGGACTTCGCCTTTGCCGGTGATCGAAACCATTATCATACGCCCTTGGATAGTCTTGTTAATCTTGACATGTCTACTTTGCAACATCACGGCGACAACCTCTGGCCACTAATCAGAAATCTCGCTAACACGGATATAGAGAATGGTTCCTCTGGGAACAAAGTTTATGGCGCTATTTATGGCTGGTGGATGGAATGGCCCATGTCCTGGAATTTGCCCTTACTGCTGTTTGCAGGCGTAATAATGGTTCTCGCGCTGGTTAGAGTAGATTTGCCAAGAATGCGTCTACTTGGAACACTATTCATTCTGCCTGTAGTTTTGACGTTAATACTGTCCTTTACCTACGGATATTTCTGGTTGTTGGGGCTCGCCAGGGGGACGGTTGTTGCCTGGCCAGCGCATGATTTTCCGTTAAGAGTAGGATTGTTTGCTTCAACACTTTTAGCAACGCTTTGCCTGGGACAGTTCTTACGCCATAGAAGTGGTGAAAAAGTGTTGTTCCATAGTGTCTGGTGGAGCTGGTGGTTACTGGCTTGTGCTGCTTATTTGTGGTTGCCAGCGGCGAGTAATTTGTTTCTAGGTCCGTTAGTCGCCGCTGCAATTATTCTGCTGTTACAGCCTTTTTTAAGGGCTGAGGTGGCAATGCTGGGAAGGCTGATGACCCTCTTTATAGCACTTCCGGCATCACTGGGTCTGGTTCTGCCAATGGAGGAAAGCCAGGGGTACCGGCTAATCTGGACTTGCTTTGCCGGGCTGGGTTTGTATGCGTTGCTGTTACTTCCTTTTTCCCATGGGCTCGGTTTGAGAGGTTTAAAATACGTGTTGGGTCTTGTCGTGGTGTCGAGTTTTCTGGTGAATCTGGCCGTGCCGTTATATTCAGAAGACCGGCCTCAACACGTTAATTACCGGTTTATCCTCGATGCTGATAACCACAGTGCCTGGCTGGCGGTTGAATCTCCTAATCCGGTCTCCAGCCGCCTTAAGGATGTTGGCCAACCTAATGAATCTGTAACCCTTCCTTGGTCCGATACAGCCGTTCCCATCACTGCTGATGTGGAGATGAGGGTGCCACCATTGCCTGAATTGGAGATCGTTAACCGGCATGATACGGATAAAGGTGAAAACCTGATGCTGAAGCTTTCCACTGCGCGTAATGCCAACGCCTTAGGACTGGTTTTTGCCGCGAATGAAGGGTCCATCAATTTCACGGTTGCAGGACAATCAGGCCGCGTCACTTTAACCCGGTGGGGGATGTTCAAAGGAAGCAGGGTACTGATGATGATGGGTACTCAACAGCATGATGCGGAAATCGCTCTCATTAGAAGCCGTAAAGGTCCTCTGGCAGTGTATCTTTTTGATTTGAAGTATGGCCTGCCCAGTGACTTTGCCTATCTGGACATGCTCAGGGGAGACCTGGCAGTACCGGTCCACAGAGGTGACTCTTCTTTGGTTTTCCGTGAAATACAGTTATAAAGCCATTTGCCACAATGCCTGTATAGGCCAGCTATTGAATGGATTGATTTACAATAGGCCTGGTTTTGATGTGTTGTCGGTACCGGTTAATAAATGAATGTAGACAGTTGCGCTTGGTGACAGACGCTAAGGACTCTTTATGCACAGGCTGATCCCTCTTATTGCTTTGCTTTTGTTTACCCAGTGTATTGGAGCCAGACCGACCATTGGCCTGGTTTTAGCCGGTGGTGGGGCCCGCGGTGCGGCTCATATCGGGGTCTTGAAGTATCTCGAGGAACAGCGAATACCGGTAGATTTAGTTACTGGAACCAGCTTTGGTGCGATCGTCGGTGGTCTGTATGCCTCTGGACTCAGCGCAATTGAGATTGAAGAATTGATGTTAACCATGGATTGGCAGCGCGCTCTGGTGGATGATATTCCCCGGGCCGATCGCTCGATTAGGCGCAAGTGGCGCGAGGATACTTTTTCGATTCCCGGTTCTCCGGGTTATGGAAATGGTGAGTTGAAAATTCCCAGTGGCGCCATACAGGGCCAGAACGTGATTCTTGAAATGCAGAAAATGACCGAGCACGTCTCGCACCTGACGCTGTTTTCGGAATTGCCAAGGCCTTTTAAAGCGATTGCTACTGACATTGTCACCGGCGAGATGGTGGTCCTCGATCATGGTGAACTGGCGGTGGTGATGCGAGCTTCCATGGGCGTGCCGGCGGTTTTTTCACCCATAGAAATTGAAGGAAGGTTGTTGGTCGATGGCGGCGTGACCAATAACCTGCCCGTTGATATCGCACGCGATATGGGCGCGGATATCCTCATCGTAGTTGATATCACCACGCCTATGCTTGATCGTGAACATATTGGAGACATTATTACCATAACCGATCAATTGACCCGCTTACTGGTTGTTAATAATACAAAGCAGCAGATACAACGCATGCAGGACAGTGATATTCTCCTGGTACCGGCTTTGGGGGACTTCTCAGCTGCGGCGTTTACCAGTGCTGCGCAGGCCATTGAAATAGGTTACCAGGCGGCCCTGAACAAGGGTGCGGAGTTGAATGAACTGGTGCAGGCAGCGGCGGACTATCAAACCCTCGCCAGGCCGCTTGCCGGGAAGCCGACTATTCGTTCAATCAGTGTCGAAAACACATCAGGATTAGATGATCAGATCATCCGATCTGCCATTGATGTTCGCATCGGCGATGTGTTTAACCTAGAAAAGGTCTCTCATGACATGAACCGGATTCATGGCCTGGGCAATTTTGAGCTGGTGTCGTACCAGTTAGATGAGCATGAAGGCCGTGCAGATCTGAAAATATCTGCCACAGGGAAGGCCTGGGGACCTGATTATCTACATTTTGGCTTTAACCTGGATAGTGAGTTCAAGCATGATTCGAGAATCTCGTTTTTGCTCGGTTATTCTCGAGAGGAATTGACTGCAAACGGGGCTGAATGGATCACTCTGGCTGGCATCGGCGATGAGCCTCGTTTACAAACGAGTTTTTATCTGCCCCTGAATCCGCAACGCGACTGGTTTGTTTATGCTGATGCTGAGTACCGAGATGATGCCCTGTACCGTTACGACGGAGAAAAACGTTCATCGACTTATGCCTTGCGGAAAACGGCAGGGAGCATAGGTTTTGGCTATGAATATGGTTCTCAGTGGCGGCTGATGCTGGGCCTGAACCGTGTTCGTGGCCGGGCGCATGCAGTAACGGGTGAGGATTTTACTTCGGGGTCTGGTTTTGAAGAGGCCAGCATTAACCTGCAGTACGTATTTGATACCCGAGATGATGTGGATTTCCCATCATCGGGCTCGATAGTTGAAGCTAAAGTCGCTTCTTATACTGAGTCACTGGGCTCTGATCAC
>Ga0206683_10001723_pt1 | contig 14995 bp, 14 predicted proteins | sample M280m12015metaG_FD_155483 | JGI IMG/M metagenome (GOLD analysis project Ga0206683, IMG submission 155483) | Ammonia-oxidizing marine archaeal communities from Monterey Bay, California, United States - M2 80m 12015 | ecosystem: Environmental > Aquatic > Marine > Intertidal zone | place: USA...
AGAGTAGCCGCACATAACTTATTGATTTAGTTGGTGGGCCCACGAGGACTCGAACCTCGGACCGACGGATTATGAGTCCGGCGCTCTAACCAACTGAGCTATAGGCCCCTTTGTTTTTGTAAATCTTTATCGTACAGTCTGAAATTGTGCGGCGATACTTTTTTCTATGCCTTTAGGGTCTGCTTTTAATCCCTTAGCAAATCCGATAGCAAAAGTGTCGGAGAAAATATCTTCTTCTCCGTTAGCAATACCTTCGAATACATTGGTGGCCACTTCTTCGGGTGATCCCTTATCCCCCATTGCCATGCCTGCAGTCATATCTGTATCAATTGGCCCAGGATAGACACCACATACGAGTGTATTTTGTCCCGCCATTACAGTTCTTTGACCTTGGGTTAGGGAATGGCCAGCAGCTTTTGAACAAGAGTAGGTTGGTGCGAATGGAAAATTTATAAGACCTGCAACAGATAAGATATTGACCATTGCACCTCCACCATTAGCTTTCAAAATCGGTGCGAATGCTACACCCATTCTCATTGGACCAAAGAAGTTTGCTTCCATTTCCAGTTTTGAATTCTCTACTACATTTTCTGCCAATAAAAGCGCGCCAGTGCCCATGCCTGCGTTGTTGATGATAATTTCAACATCGCCCGCGGCGGCGGCGGCCGCGTCTACTTGCTTCTGATTTGTGACATCAAGTTCGAGCGCGACGACTCGGTCACTATCTATTGCCTTTAATTCAGCAAGTTTTAATACATCTCGAGCGGTTGCATAAACTTTACTAGCGCCTAGTTCAAGCGCCTTTATAGCTAGGGCTTTGCCTATACCACGATTAGCTCCCGTGACTAATACGACTTTTCCTTTTGCTAGGACTCCATTCATTTAAAGCTCCGTCATTGGACTTTAGTTAGTGGCTATAATTGATGAATAGCGCAACCGTGGAATCATCGTGCCACACCTATGATCTGCAGGAAGTTGCCACGAGATTTTTTGCGATAATAAAAGCTATAAACTACTCGTCAAGAAATGATCGCAAATGATCAGAGCGCGTAGGATGTCGGAGCTTGCGTAACGCTTTTGCTTCGATCTGTCGTATTCGCTCACGGGTAACATCAAATTGCTTACCCACTTCTTCTAAGGTGTGATCAGTATTCATATCGATACCGAATCGCATGCGAAGTACTTTTGCTTCTCTGGCGGTGAGTGAGCCAAGTACATCTTTTGTTGCTTCGCGCAGCCCTTCATCAATAGATGAATCCACGGGTGAATCGACAGTGGCGTCTTCAATGAAGTCACCGAGATGTGAATCTTCATCGTCACCAATTGGCGTTTCCATGGAGATCGGCTCTTTAGCGATTTTGAGAACACGACGGACCTTATCTTCTGTCATTTCCATGCGCTCTCCCAACTCTTCTGGAGTCGGCTCACGACCTTTTTCATGCACCATTTGCCGCGAGATGCGGTTTAACTTATTAATGGTCTCGATCATGTGCACAGGGATGCGAATCGTACGGGCCTGGTCAGCAATGGAACGGGTAATTGCTTGTCGAATCCACCAAGTTGCATAAGTAGAGAATTTATATCCACGGCGGTACTCAAATTTGTCTACAGCTTTCATCAAGCCTATGTTGCCTTCTTGAATAAGATCGAGAAATTGTAAACCTCGGTTCGTATACTTTTTAGCAATTGAAATAACCAAACGTAGATTTGCTTCCACCATTTCTTTCTTGGCGCGACGAGACTTGGCTTCTCCAATCGACATCTGACGATTGATATCTTTGATTTCGGAAACTGATAATCCAGTTTCTTCCTGCAATAACCGAATTTTTTTCTGTGCCCGAAGGACTTCGGTCTTAACATTTACCAAAAGTTCAGAATATGCTTCTTTGGCTTTTATGTGCTGATCGATCCATTTTTCATTGATCTCGCTTCCAGGGAAAGAGCTAATGAAAGTCTTGCGAGGCATTTTGGCGCTGCGCACAGCCAGGCTCATTACGGTTCTTTCATGACGGCGTAGGCGGGTTAAGACGGCGCGTATATGGCTCAAAAGAGGATCGAATTGGCGAGGTGTGAGTTTGAAACATTTAAAAAGCTCGCCTAAGTTTTCTAGTTCAGATTTAGATTTCGCATCATTGCGGCCACGGCGACCAACAATTGAACTAGTGAGTTCGTATTGTTCTTTTAATTCAGTAAAGCGAATTTTTGCTTCTTCTGGATCCGGTCCAACGGCTGCTTCGTCTTCATCATCGTCACCACCTTCATCGGAACTCTTATCGGCAGCTTCTTTAGCGGGGGCTGGGGCCGCGGCTGCAGCTGCAGCTGCTGCTGCTTCAGGACTGATCGGAATCTCATCAGAAGCATCAAGGTAACCTGTAATAATTTCGTTGAGGCGACGCTCTTCGGGTTCGACCAATGCATATTCATTTAGAACTTGCTCTACTGTGCCTGGAAAGAAGGCCATCGCTTTCATTAATTCGCGAAGTCCTTCTTCGATACGTTTGGCGATAACAATCTCACCTTCACGTGTCAACAATTCAACTGTACCCATTTCTCGCATGTACATACGAACTGGATCAGTAGTTCTGCCAGCTTCATTTTCAACAGCAGCTAAGGCGGCGGCGGCTTCTGCGGCAGCGACTTCGTCAGCGCCTGTATCATTTTCTTCATTGAGCAGGAGTGCATCGGTATCAGGTGCTGCTTCGAACACCTTAATACCCATGTCGTTAATCATTTGAATAATGTCTTCGACTTGATCTGGGTCGGAAATAGATTCTGGTAAGTGATCGTTAACCTCAGCGTACGTGAGGTAACTCTGTTCCTTGCCTTTGGCGATCAATGCTTTCAGACTTGATTGTGGTGCAATAATTTCGGCCATGAATTCTCGTCTTGGATCCAGCAGGAGCTCTGGTTTGGGTGAGTAAAAATCAGCCGGGCATTATAGCGGCGGCTGGGCGGGTTGTATATCTAATTCAGCTGCGGTTAGACATCTATTTCGGCAGTTTAGTTTTGATCTTTTGGCGCATATAAGCGTGATTGCAAGTCGTGTTTTAATTGCAATAACTCCAACTTTTTGACGATATCTGACAATATATTGTCAAGTATCTGGAGAAATTCATCCTCAACGCCCTCTTGCGGTGTGATCTTCTCGGCGGTGAGAAGCTGCGTTAACTGGCTCCCCAGACTGGTACCATAACAGTATCCTAACAGTGTAAATGTTTCTGTGTTGGGGTCTTTTTTCACCATTTCAATGAGGGATAACAGTAATTTACGCCCCTCGTCTTCGGCTGTTCGCAGAGGTTTAAGATCTATCGAAACCGCCAAAGCAATTTCAGGGTTGCGCAGCAACAGTTCTATGGCTTTGAGGCTTGCAGGTTTTCGATAGACGCTGAGATTAGAGCTCAAATTTTGATGTCGCCCAGAGCGTTGCCATTCGTTCGGATGAACGGGTGGGAGATTGTCAGCCGGGGGAGATGAACTTTCTTGTGCGGGGGAATTTGTCGCTAAGAGCTTTTCTAGTGACTCGCTATTGACTCCTAATAATTCAGAGAGTCGATCCAGCATTAACTGTCCATAAACTCCGTGGGGTATTTGACGAATATAATCTTTTGCCAGATTACTTAGCCTGGCTTTACCTTCTATAGAATTAACATCCAAATCTTGAGAAAGCTTGTCGAAGAAAAATTGTTCCAGTGGCGGTGCTGAACTTAGTTCTTCTAAAAATTTGTCCTGCCCAACTGCACGAACATGAGTATCAGGGTCAGCGCCTCTGGGTAGGAACAAGAACTTCACCTGACGACCATCTTCCATCAGTGGCAATGTGGTTTCCAGTGCTCGCCATGCGGCAGCAGTGCCTGCATCGTCGCCGTCGAAACAAAAAATAATCTCAGAGACCTGTCGAAACATACGATTAAGGTGGCGAGAACTCGTTGCGGTTCCAAGTGTAGCTACCGCATTGCGAATGCCCATCTGTGCAAGTGCTATAACATCCATGTAGCCTTCAACTAAAAGGAGTTTGCTAAATTTTTCTCCAAATTTCTTTGCTTCATAAAGCCCATACAGTTCTGAGCCTTTGTGGAATACTGGGGTTTCAGGGGAATTCAAGTACTTGGGTTTATCGTCATTTAAAACTCTTCCGCCAAAGGCTATGGTGCGGCCTCGACTGTCACGAATGGGAAACATAATACGTTCACGAAATCGGTCATAGTAGTTTCGCTCATTCGCGCGCGAGTTTTCATGGTCAGTAATTTTGTTCTGAGTCTTGTCTTGATTCCTTTCAATTATTAATCCGGCTCTTAGAAGAGATTGTTGTCGTTTATCATCCGTGCCTATTGAGGTGAGTAAGTTTTCCCAGCCAGGTGGCGCATAACCGATGCCAAAATCTCGGGCAATTTCTCCGCTTACGCCTCTTTCTTTCAAATAGGCTACCGCACTGGTTTTTTTCTCATGCTGGCGAATTTGGTATTGGTAAAATTTACTGGCTAATTCCAGCACTTCAATAATTATGGCGCTCTCTGAGCTCTTGCGCTGTTCTGTCTTAGATTCTTCTCTAGGTACTTCAATGCCTGCATCCCGGGCCAGGTTTTCTACAGCCTGAGGAAATTCCGATTGCTCGAAATTCATTACAAACCCGATTGCGTTGCCGCCAGCGCCACAGCCGAAGCAATAGTAAAATTGGCGATCTTGGTTGACGCTAAAAGAGGGCGTTTTTTCCTGATGAAAGGGGCAGCAAGCGGTATAATTGTTCCCCTGTTTTTTGAGAGCAACTCGTTTGTCGATAACCTCAACAATATCAGTTCGATGTAATAAGTCGTCGATAAACGCCTGAGGGATGAGTCCGGCCATGAATTTTTAGATTAGTTCTGGGTCGATCAATGCTGAATGGATGTTAGTTGACATGCTACACGCGGCGACGCTTACTACAAAATCTTTATTGGAGTAATTAATTGGTAACAGCTACAGCTTTATGGAAACGATCAGCCATTTGGGTAAAGCTCAATGAACCTAGGAAGGGTTTATCACCGTGAGTGACTCTCACGCCCGGTATAATCTAAGAAAGAGACGCTTTTATTTTAACGGACACGGACCCCATGTCAGCACGACCAATTACCTGAGGCTTAATTATACCCATGACTTTGCCCATGTCTTGCATACCTTGTGCACCTGACTCGCTTAATGCGCTAGCAATGATTTTATCTAGTTCTTCTTCGCTAAGGGCTTTTGGGAGAAACTCCTGCAGCACATCAATCTCAAACTTTTCCTGCGCTACTAACTCATCTCTGTCGGCTAGTTCAAACTGTTTAATTGATTCCCTGCGCTGTTTAACCATCTTGTCCAGAATAGTGGTTACTCGCTCATCGCTCAGTTCGATTCGCTCATCAACCTCAACCCTTTTTATTTCAGACAAGGCAAGTCGAATGGTACCAAGCCGCGCTTTGTCTTTCGCACGCATGGCATCTTTCATGGCTTCGGTTATTTGTTGTTTGAGTGCACTCTCGGGCATGAGTGTTGTCTTTTGAAGGGTAAGAAGGAAGTGTAGTAATAGCGGATGATTTTTTGCTATCGTACAACTGACTAGTACAATCGTTGATTCTTTCTGCTTTCGCGCTGAATTTTCTTGAGATGCCGTTTTACGGCAGCAGCAGCTTTTCGCTTTCGAACCGAAGTAGGCTTCTCGTAGAATTCTCTCCGACGAACTTCAGCCAAAACGCCGGCCTTCTCACAAGAGCGTTTGAAGCGTCGCAACGCTACGTCGAATGGCTCATTTTCTTTTAATTTTACTTGTGGCATCGAATTATTTTTACCCAGTTTAACTATTCACTGCCCAAACTAAGGGGCTGTAAGTGAATTTAGAGGGAGCGTATCTTAATGCTCAAAGGTCTGAATTGCAAAGGATTTGGGCATTTTTGACCCCTATTAATCAGGGATTTGGGATATTTCAGCTTTTTTGGCATGATTGCGGTTCTCCCCCTATCTCCTTGGAATTAAAGCATTGAAAGTATTGGGTATTGAAACATCCTGTGACGAAACTGGAATTGCCGTTTATGACAGTGATGCCGGGCTCTTGGCAGATGGTCTTTATAGCCAGGTTGAAATTCACGCTAAATACGGAGGAGTGATTCCCGAATTGGCGTCTAGGGACCATATCCGCAAAACCCTTCCACTTATAAACAAAGTCTTAAAAGGTGCAAATCTGGTTTATCGAGACTTGGATGCGGTCTCTTACACCGCAGGTCCTGGTCTTGTAGGAGCATTGTTAGTAGGAGCCAGTATTGGACGCTCAATGGCAATGGGATTGGGAATACCAGCAATTGGTGTTCATCATATGGAAGGGCATTTATTGGCGCCTATGCTCGAAGCAGAATCACCTAAATTTCCGTTTGTTGCACTGCTAGTTTCTGGCGGTCATACGCAATTGGTGCGGGTAGATGGTATCGGCCAGTATAAGTTACTCGGTGAGTCTTTGGATGATGCGGCTGGTGAAGCGTTCGATAAAGTCGGGAAGATGTTAGGTCTACCCTACCCAGGAGGACCACGGGTAGCTAGGCTAGCTATGCAAGGACAGAGCGGACGGTTTGAATTTCCTCGTCCCATGACAAATCGACCGGGGTTAGATTTCAGTTTTAGTGGCCTAAAGACATTCGTTAAAAATACTATTGCTGAGCACACAGACTCTGGTGATTTAGATAAGCAAACATCTGCAGACATTGCCAAGGCATTTGAAGAAGCAGTTGTAGGGACACTCACTATCAAATGCCGGCGAGCTCTCGAACAAACCGGTTTAGACACGTTAGTTATCGCTGGTGGTGTTAGTGCCAACATCTCTTTAAGAGAGATACTAGAATCGGCAGTAACCAAAATTGGGGGACGTTTGTACTATGCACAGCAGCAATATTGTACGGACAATGGTGCAATGATCGCCTACGCTGGTTGCCAGCGGCTGTTGGCTGGTGAGTCCGATGATCTGGGGATTCATGTAAAACCACGTTGGCCATTAGAGTCTTTGTCAACAATTTAATCAGATAGCTTTTCCAAACTAGAGGCAACTATGGATATTGTTTACATCCGCGAACTTGAAGTGAAGACTATAATAGGAATCTATGATTGGGAGCGAGAACAAAAGCAAGTAATTAGTATTAATCTAGAAATGGGTGCTGATATTAGAGCTGCCGCAGAAACGGATTCCATTGAAAATGCTTTAGATTATAAAGCCGTGGCAAAGAGGCTGATTGATTTCGTTGAAGGTTCTGACTTTTTCTTGGTAGAAACTTTGGCGGAGCGAATTGCTGAAATCGTTTTACAGGAATTTGGAGTCACTTGGGTAAAGCTCCAATTGGGTAAGCCAGGTGCTGTCACTGGATCAAAAGATGTTGGTGTAATAATTGAACGTGGTAACTATAGTTAAATGGTGGGTTGGATCAGATTATGGCGCTTCTAATTCTATCATTAGGCAGCAATGTCGATGCGCAGCTTAACATTGGTTTAGCGATTCAATCCCTACGTATTGAATTTGGTAACATAAATCTCTCCACAGTTTATGAAAGTGAAGCAGTAGGTTTTGAAGGGAATAATTTTCTTAATCTAACGGTGAGTATTGAATCTGATTTGTTGCTAGAAGAAATAAACAATTTTTTGAAGCAACTCGAAGACACTTTAGGCCGTGATCGTAACCAGCCTAGGTTTTCAGACAGGCCTATCGATATAGATATTCTTATTTATGGGGAAGAAAGTGGAGAAGGCTATGGATTAGCGTTGCCCCGTGCTGAAATTCTAAATAATGCTTTTGTTTTAAGACCACTCGCCGAAATGCATCCAACACTTCTGCATGAATCATCCGGTTTAAGTTATGGTGAACATTGGGAGCAGTTCGAAAAAGTTAAACAAAAACTCTGGCCCATAGATCTCAATTTCTGAATACCGGTTTATCTTCTAGTCTGACGAGTCTATGTAATGTGGCTGTTATTGCATTGCTTTTATTTATTAACTTTGTATATACAGAAATACTTGTGATTCAGATGAGGCTGCGCCCACCATCGACTTTGATGACTTGGCCACTGGTATAGCTTGCTGTGGTGGCAAGAAAATAAACCACATGCGCGATATCTTCCGGTTTACCTAATCGTTTGAGTGGAATTGATTCAAGTAGTTTCTGTCTGCCCTGCTCGACACCAGGATCGTCATCCCTTTCGAGTGTGCCAGACCATAGAATAGCGCCAGGAGATACGCCATTGACTCTAATTTCTGGCCCTAAATCTTTGGCGAGAGATTTGGTCATAGTCTTTAGCGCAGCCTTCGCCATATTATAGATCGAGTGATTAAGCAGAGGCTTGTCAGCATGGGTATCAACAATGTTAATTATTGTACCTCGGTTCTTCTTTAGCTCGCTCGTCAGTTTTTGACTTAAAAAATAGGCAGCTCGAACGTTTGAATTAAACAGGTCATCCCATTGCGACTGTGTCGATTCTTCAAGGGGTGTTGGAAAAAAAGTTGATGCATTGTTCACTAAAACATCGAGCCGACCAAAACATTGCATAGCTTTTTCGGCCAAGGTTTCCACTTCCGCGCTTTCATGCAAGTTTGATGACAATATTTCCGAACTGTTCGGTCGGACTATATTTAATCGTTCGACTAGTTTGCCCGCTTCTGACAGTGAACGATTTGCATGCACGATGACTTTAAACCCTTGGGCATGAAAAGTTTCAGCGATACAAGCTCCAATCCGCTTTGCTGATCCGGTTACTAAAACAACACGATTCTCAGTCATTGCTGGCACTTAACTCGGCTACTTTGTCAGTCACTAGTTGCAACCGCTTGTTTTTAACTGCTTCAGCTGCGTTTCCTTTGCCTTTTTCTGCAAGCAGAGTTGTAAAGTTTAAATCCCTTATTGCCGCTAGTACAGCGTTAAGGTAGTTGCGTTGTGGGTATTCGCAATCTTCGCACCCTGGTCTGCCGCGTGCATCTGCTTCGCATACAAGAAGAAATTTTTCCAAGCGTTCGGGTCGTCGAAAAGCATCTAGAGATTCTAACAAATCCAATAAGGCGCTTGGTTGCATTTGTTGGACTCGAAATAGTTCAGTGTGGTGCTCGCATACCAGTGCCGCCAATTCGTTATGTTCGTTTGGAATTCTTAAGCGTCTAGCAATTTGATACTGAAGAGCTATGCCTAGGGCTTCATGCCCAGAGTGATTGGGCCATTTGGACTGATCTGTTGCTGCCTTACCAACATCATGCACTAAAGTGGCATACCTGACAGCGATGTCATCGGACAATTTCACGACCTGCTCAAGGCACATTAGAGTATGAATGCCAGTATCTAGTTCATGGTGATACTTTGATGTTTGTGGAACCCCAAAGAGTGCGTTTACTTCAGGCAAAATTATCTTGAGTGCTTCACATTCCCGAAGCACGGCAATGTATTCCCTGGGTGTTGTTGACGCCAGAGCTAATTCCGTTTCTTGCCAAATTCGTTCGGCGACTAAAGACTCGAGCTCGCCACTTTGAACCATGTTATTCATAAGTTTTAAGGTTTCTGGCGCGACTCGAAAACCCAGGTGACTAAAGCGGGCGGCAAAACGGGCGACTCGCAGCACGCGCAAGGGGTCTTCAGCAAAGGCATCAGACACATGTTTTAGTAGCTTGCGATCTAAGTCCTTTTGGCCATTAAATGGGTCAATGATTTCGCCAGTCTCAGTTTGAGCCATGGCATTAATCGTTAGATCTCGGCGCCGCCAGTCTTCTTCGAGACTTACATGCTCTGATGCGTCGATATCAAATCCAGTGTGGCCTGTTCCTTGTTTGCGCTCAGTGCGTGCTAATGCATATTCCTGTTTGGAGTCCGGATGTAAAAAGACAGGAAATCCTTTGCCAACTTGTTTATAGCCCAGTGCCAACAGGTCTTTTGGGCGTGCACCAACTACTACCCAGTCTTCGTCTTTGATAGGGATATTGAGCAGCTTGTCGCGGACGGCGCCGCCTACTAAGAAGGTTTCCATATACAGATTGTTCGATTACCTGACTTTGTCTAGACAGATTAGTTTGAAACAGAATAGTAACGATGATCTTCTAATCGCATAAGTGTAAGCTCTCGCCCCCAAACGTAACCTGTGTCCAATGCTAGCACTCGGCGTTTTCCGGTGTGACCTTCGAGAGCAGCCCAGTGGCCAAAAAGAATTGTAGCCTTAGAAGAAATATTTTCATATTCATACCAGGGTTTGAATCCCGACGGCGCAGAAGGTAACCCTTCCTTGACACTAAGCTGTAAGCTACCAACTTCGTCACAAAATCTAACCCGGGTCAAATAATTGGTGATAGTTCTCAAACGGTCTTGACCTTCCAGTTTGTCATGCCACCAGAGCGGGTGGTCGCCATACATATTTTTCAGAAACTCTCGATAGTTATTTCCACGCAGTGCGAGCTCCACTTCGGCTGCAAGATTTAAGGTTTTCTGTATTGACCAGCGAGGGGCGACTCCAGCATGAACCATTAGGAAGTTTTCTAAGCCATTGATCGTATCTAAACAATCAAAATATACCAGTGGCTTCTGTCGCAACCAATCGCTCAGCTCATGGCAATCCCGTGCATTGAGTAATTTTGAAAGGGTATCTTTAGTTCTTGGTGGCGCGCATCCCTCGTGCATAGCAATGAAGTGGAGATCGTGATTACCAAGCACTATTTTTACAGAATCATCGATGTCTTGCAGAAATCGGAGTGTCTCGAGTGATCTAGGCCCTCGATTTACTATGTCTCCCACGCACCAGAGGTTGTCCCGGCTGGGTGAGAATTTAACTTTCTTCAAAAGTTCTCTCAGGGGCTTGTAGCATCCCTGAATGTCTCCGATAACGTATGTACTCATGCACCTGGCTGTAATTTACGAAGGTCGCAGTATAACACTCATATTATTCGATATTTCGACTGACTAATGGACAGTATGGGGAAGGGATAACAGGAAAGCAGGTATTGGCGCCTTAAATTTTTCACCAGTGGCAGTTTGCATTCCATAACTTCCGTGCATAGTACCAAATTTGGTAGCTAGCACCGCTCCGCTGGTGTAATTAAATGATTTCCCTGGGAGAATCTCAGGCTGCTGACCAATTACTCCTTCACCGCTAACTTCCTCAACCTTGTTATTGTCATCGGTAATATGCCAATGACGGTTTAGCAATTTTACCGATTCGTTGCCGAAATTTGTGATTTCTATTGAGTAAGCGAATACAAAACGGTTCTTTGCTGGATCAGATTGCTCATGCAAAAATTGTGTATTGACTTCTATTTTGATCGTTTCGCTAATGCTTTCCATAGTCTCTCTCATCCACAAGAGCATCGCTGATTAAGACGTAATCAGCCAGTGATAAGTTTTCTGGTCTTAGGCTAGCATCGATGGCTAATTTATTCAGTGTCGTTTCAGAAATGATGGCTTTTAGGCTATTTTTCAAGGTTTTTCTGCGCTGGTTAAATGCAGTACGAATCACGGTTTGTAGGCATTCTGGGTCTTTTGCGATCACTGGGAAGTTTGTATGTGGTCGCAGTCTGACTATGGCTGACACTACTTTAGGTTTAGGCGTAAACGCCGAAGAGGGTACATTAAACAAATGATCTACTTCACAAAAATATTGCACCATTAATCCAAGACGTCCATAGTTTTTCTCGCCGATAGTAGCAACCATCCGCTGAATTACCTCCAATTGCAGCATGAAGGTCATATCGTGAATCAATGAGTGATCTTTGAGCAAATGAAACATCACCGGGGTTGAAATGTTATACGGAAGATTGCCAACCACTCTTAAAGATTTTTCGGTTTTGCTTAACGTACTTATATCAAACTTTAATATGTTGTGTTGATACACCGATACTGAAGGTTTTTGTGCGAACCGTTGCTCGATGTGAGCCACCAAGTCGCGATCCAATTCTATGCAATCGAGTTGGGCGCCGGAATCTGCGAAAGGCTTAGTTAAAGCGCCCTGGCCTGGTCCGATCTCAACTAGATGGTCTTCAGAGGTAGGGGAAATTGCATCGACAATTTTCTGAATTATATATTCGTCATGAAGAAAATTTTGTCCAAATCTTTTCCGGGCCTGGTGGAGCTTGCCATTGTGAAGTCTCACGGCGGTTGGATCAGGTTTCACGCTTGCTCCAATGGCTAACCATGTCTGTGGCAGTGGCGATGGCATTGTATAAACTGCCAGTATTTGCATTACCAGATCCTGCGATATCCAATGCGGTGCCGTGATCAACTGACGTTCTAATAATTGGCAATCCTAAGGTGATATTGCAAGCATCACCAAACCCTTTGTATTTTAATACAGGCAATCCTTGATCATGGAACATCGATAATACGGCATCAGCATTATCAAGATACTTTGCGGTAAACAGCGTGTCAGCAGGCAAGGGGCCGATTAAGTCCATACCTAAAGATTTTAAGTCAGCCAGAACTGGTGCAATTGTGTCGATCTCTTCCAGTCCTAGATGGCCTCCTTCGCCAGCATGCGGATTCAGCCCGCAAACAAGGATAGTCGGATTCTCAATGCCAAATTTCTGGACGAGATCAGCATGAAGAATAGTGATTACTTCTCTTAACAAGCTTTTATTAATTGCACTTGGCACTTTTGCCAAGGGTAAATGGGTAGTGGTCAAAGCAACACGCAAACCTTCGGTTGCTAACATCATTACGGTTAAGTCTTTTTTGCAATGCGCTGCAAGAAACTCTGTGTGTCCGGTAAAAGCGATGCCAGCCTCATTGATCGCTCCTTTGTGCACGGGACCAGTAACTAATGCATCGAGATTGCCGGCCATTACTTGGTCAATAGCGATACGTAGAGTTTCTAAAACGTACTCTGCGTTAGCCGTATTCAACTCTCCGTGAATTACCTCTTGTGCTACATCCACCTGTAGGATCGAGAGTTTTCCAGGTGAAGAAGGGCTGGGTTTACAATCTGAAAAAGGGTGAAGAGAAAGTGGCAATTTTAAATGCCGTGCTCGTTGTTCGAGCATGGATTGATCGCCAATTATGACGAGTTCTGTATTAACTGGGGGGCGCTGCGCAACAGCAACGGAAATGTCAGGTCCAATTCCAGCAGGCTCGCCAGTTGTTACGGCAATTCGAATTGTCACAAGGCATTAACCTGAACGTTTATTCAACGAGTTCTACGAAGGCTTCTTCTCGGATTTCTATAAGCCAGTTCTGTAACTCGAGATCAAACTTTCTGTCGCGCAGTGTACCTTCAGCTTGAGAGCGCGAATACTCAATGCTCAAATCTGTTTCTCGTCGACCTAAAACTTCTGCGATATGCCAGCCGGTGGCTGTCAAAAAAGGTTCACTTAGTTCATTTTCGTCTAGCTCATTAACCGCCAGCTCAAATTCAGGAGGCATGCCACCCTCATTTACTCAGTCGAGATCACCACCTGCAACGACTGAACTTGCGTCATCAGAATTTTGTCTCGCTATGACAGCAAAATCTTCGCCAGCAATTATGCGCTCTCTGAGTTCATTGATTTCAGCAATAGTTTGATCTTCATTGCGAATTTCGTTGGAAGACAACATGATGTGTCGAATATTAGTTTGATTCACCATCTGCTCAGTCCCGCCACGTTGTCCAGCGAGATGGATAACATGGAAACCATTGCCCGCTTCGATCGGCCCCTCAACATCACCGGATTCCATTTCGGTAACAATCGATGAGAATAAATTTGGCAATTGCTCTGCTTTGCGCCAACCGAAGTCGGTGCTCTCTACAGGGAAAGTGTTGGATAAGCGAGCATTAGCTCTCACTTCTAAAAAATTCTCTCCTTCACTGGTTCGGGCAATAATGTCAGCAGCAAATTTAAGTTTTGCTTCTTTCTCTGAATCACTATCACCACTAGATAAAGGAATAAGTAAGTGATCGACGAAGTAGTCAGCGGACATTACTTCTCGGCCCATGTCTGAATTTAGAAAATTATCAATTTCTTGATCAGTTATCGTAATACGTCGATTTACCATGCCACGTTGTAGTTCCTGCAACATCATTTGGCGTCTTACTTGATCGCGGGTTTGCAGATAGACGTTGTTGGTCTCAAGCGCTTCTACGTATTGTTCGAACGTCAGGTTATTGCCTTCAGCCATGCTATTCAGAACACGATTGATCATGTCATCATCGAAACGGATGCTGACCTGCTCGGCCATCTGTAATTGAATATTCTCTATGATTAATGCTTCCAGAATATCACTTTCCAGCTCGTCTTCTGGAGGCAAGGGCTGATTTTCCCTTGCAGCGGCCCCACGAATGTCGGCAATTCGGAGGTCCAATTCACTCTGCAAAACCACATCCTGATCTACCAGTGCGATTACTCTATCCAGCAAAACCCGTTGTCCGAAGCTTGGAAAACTTAAAAGTAGCGCCAGCATGCCCGCTATGTAAATTGGTGTTTTCATTGTTTGATTAAAGACCATAATCTGTTTCTCTAAATCCCCAAATACTGTCAGTCAACAGGTTGCTCAAGCCACCTCCAGTGAGGTTTCCTAGCCCATTTAGAGTAAATTGGACAAAAACGCCACGTTCAGGTTCGATATTAGGAAGAAACAATTCGTCCTCGTCAACCCATTCCCTTCCAATAAGCCTGATCGTGGCGCAACAATTAGACCACTCTATGCCAGCAAAACTTTCTAAATTACGAGAATTGCTATGGTCGTAATTCCAGCGTGCCAACACCCGCCAGTTAGTATTTATAGGCCATACAGCGGAGACATCGGTTTGTTTAATTCTAGGATCTATGTCGTTTGGCAGGGTGAAAGTGGGCGAGCTCACCAGGCTGCGGACGCGATAAGCAAAGTTCAATAAATGGTCACTATCACGGTGATAACGGAATTGAATGACGCCTTCATCAACCTCTTGAGAGTCTTCATCCCATTGAATATCGGTATTAAATCGCCAGTTGTCGCCGAGCGAAAAAGCTACTTCACCAGCCAGCGCGGATTTATTTGTTAGTGGCGAATAACGAGGCAACCAGGTCTGCAATGGATTGG
>Ga0206683_10001725_pt1 | contig 14987 bp, 23 predicted proteins | sample M280m12015metaG_FD_155483 | JGI IMG/M metagenome (GOLD analysis project Ga0206683, IMG submission 155483) | Ammonia-oxidizing marine archaeal communities from Monterey Bay, California, United States - M2 80m 12015 | ecosystem: Environmental > Aquatic > Marine > Intertidal zone | place: USA...
AGTTGCTGAAGTCAGGGTTAAGCCTGATCCAGAACCTACGTCGGTTACGCCCGTAGGAGCTGCGGTATAGTTACCCCCAGTGAGTATATCAATAGCTGTTACAGGTCCAGTAGCACCGCCGCCACTAATAGTTTGAACTCGAGCCGTAGCATGAGCACCTCCAGTAGCTAAAGTACCTCCTGTAAAGGTTAATAAATCACCTACTGTATATCCAGTTCCTGCAGCATTAATCGCTACAGAAGCAACAGATTGAGAACTAGAAGCCTCATCTAATCTGGATTTAGCAAGTAGTGCGTTCCATAGACACTCATCAACCAAGTGAACTTTTGAGTCTCCCCAAGAATAAGTAGTACTTGATCCAGGTCGTACACTGTTTGATGCAATATACGGACGAAGATAAGTAGAGAAGCTCCACTCGACAGGGGCCAAAGAGTCGTTAAACATCTTACGGCCACGTCTTGAACTTCCCACTGTACTTTCCATTTCAGCGAGAGTTATCTCACTAGAGTTAGTAGTCTGACTGAAACTAAACCCTTCTAACATGGGAATAGAGAAAGCCTGGCTACTAGCAGGGAACGTACCGTCTGCCTTATTAGGGTAGACTTGTAGGGTCGCGTCGCGTTGAAAAAATAGAGCCATAATGGTCTCCTATATAACTTGAGCTGTATTTACTATGCGTTTGCTGAAGTAAATTAAGCTCTAATATCGTATTTCTACGATCATCTCGCCGACCCCGAGAGGTTGCAATGCTCCCTCATCGGTGCTTATACTAATTACACTAAGCTGGGTCACTTGTTGTGTCCCAGTAGTAGTGCGATAGTCAAACTGGCCTGCGTCGTCTAAAACCGTTTCAACGTCCTCTAGTAACTCTTCCAATTCAGTTATGGGATCGTCAGCGTTGACATAGACTCGAATTGTAACGGTTAAAAATCTCCATTTTTGTCCACCTCCATAGTACTCACGAGTTTCAGTACCAGAAGACATATGCAGACAAGGGAACGATTCTACTTCGTCCCAGAATTTCATACGGGGTTCTATTGCCCCAGATAGGTCTTGTTTATAGCCGTCACCGCCGTCTATTTTCTCAAATAGTTCTGCCATAGCGTTTAGTATGGCGGAGCGACGCGTAGTATTTGTGCGTGCCATCAGATAACATCCACAATTCTATACATATCTAGAATTCTTTTAATGTGATCTGGGAAACCTATATCCTCGCGGATAGTGGTTGACGTTTCATTTTGAATCGTTGCACCAGCTAAAGACTTTCTACCTTTGTACTCTTCTTTAAGGTAATAAGTAATTAAGTCATATATAGCTAATCGCAAGTCTTGTGGAGTTGCGGAGTATCCAGCTCTGTAAGTCACTTCAATCGACGCGAAACCTTGAGCCCAAGATTTAGAACTAACGTCCCCATCGATTCTATATAGTCTATCGTGTTCGGCATCTATATAATAATCAGTATTATTAACTAAAGTAACATAACTAGAAGTTATGCCTTCTCTCTCCTTTACGGAACTTACACTTACTAAGGGCGATTCAGTTAAGAAAAGCTCTGCAGTTTGACCATCAGATATATCGAAAATTTCGACCTTATTACTACTATAGTGGTCTATAAAACTGGTACCGCAATAGGTTTTTACTAACGTACTTATAGGCGACAGCAAGGAATCGATTTTTCCATCGTCCTTGAAATGTTCAATACCTTTATATTCTTTGTATTGATCTCTAGTAACTAAATCTGCCATAAAATACCCTTGTAAAAACCTGGGGAGGTTCCCCTCCCCAGATTACCCAGTATGATTAAGAAGCCTTATACTGTAGTGCCCACTTGTCAGTAGCACCATTAATAATGTCGGTAAACCCTAGACGCTGGCTAGCAACCAGTACTCGTCTTTGGTTTGCAACCTCATAATCACTTTCAACCGTAACACCACGTAGACGTGGAATTACAAAGTTACGAGTATTAACCGCAACGGCATAATACTTGCTTACAGCCGCAGTAGCGAACTCATCACAAACAACTACGGGAGACCCGTAGACCTGGCCTACTTGACCAGTAAGTTTCGTGGAGAGACCTTCTACTTGGCTAGAGTCTGCGTATGCAGCATCTGCAATTAGATTATGATACTCTGCCACGGAAACGATGTAAACAACGTCCGAGGGGCGAATACCATATTTACCCATATTCTTACGAGCGCCCAATAGTTGAGCAGCAGTAAGAGCTTCTGAGGCAAAAGCAGTAGCAGATTGAGTCTTATCAGAATCAGCCTGAGCGAGAGTAATAAGACCGTCAGGAGCCGCACCACCAGTACCAAAAGTACCGTCAGCGTGATTACCTGCAAGAATCATGTTCTCAACTGCACGAGCGTGTGAACGAATAATACTTTCACGAATCAAAGGAAGAATCGGAATGATTGCATCCTCTTCAGTTTCGTTACCAAGATAAGATTGAGAAATCAATTTCTTGGTTGAAAGAGTTCGCTCTGTCATATTGTTACCACCGAACGGTGTACCATAGGTATCCCCTCGTGATTCCAAGTTACCATGAGGGCTAGTGCCCGAAGCAGCTTGGTTAGCGGTAAACTCAGCATATCCACTATCCGGTAGGATAGGAAGAATCTGAGTTGCTGATTGCATAGCGATTTCACGGAACATAGGAGCTAGTACTAGCTCAACTTGAATATCCCGCTCGATATTGCTTGAAACGGTTTGTTCGAAATCAGCAGAAGAAACCTGAACACCTGAGTGCTCATTTACTTTCTGCATGACATCTTTGGCAAAGTTAGTTTCATATCCTTTACCAGTAGCTTTCGCTAGAATATAAGCATCGTTTACATCTTGCTCATATGCTTTCTTCCAATCATTGGAAGAACGTTCTCCACCGAAAACTCTTTTAGACTCGCGAATGTGTTGGATTTCTTGAGACTTCTCTTTTATTTCATTTCGAAGCTCTTCAACAACATCGCCTAAGTCCTCTTGATTTTTTGAAACTCTTTGTTCCAAATCTGAGATGAGACGTTCCGCGCCTGTCGTTACGCCCTGTACTACAGCTTGCACCTCAGCTTTCTTTTCTTCGAGTTCAGCTTCTTCAGTAGCTTTTTGGACTTCAACATCAGCAGCGACTTTTTCAGCCTCTGCTTTAGCAGCCGCTTGATCTTCAGCCTGTTTCATCTGAATCTCAGCAGCAGTCTTACGAGCTACCTCTTTAGCAAACTCTTCGAGATTAAAGTCTTTATCAGACATTTTACCTTCTCCGAAGACAGCATTTGCTGTTCCTTTGGATGAGTCCTGTTCGGACTGATCTATTTCAACATGAGGATCGTTAACAAACTGTTTTTTCCAGTCCGCATATTCTTCATCTGTGTCGAACGATTTCGCGACAGAGAAGATAGCGGATTGATTTGCGGGGACAGAAACAACTGACACCTCAAACAGTTCCGCATCCTTGATCCTTAAACCATCGGTTTCCTCTATGTAGTCAGCATCCTTAACTCGGAAACCGACGCTAAAAGCGCCTAGGATGCCCTCCTTCACCATCTCAGCGATTTTACCCGCAGATTTGGAGATTATACCATCGATTTTTAATCCTCTATCAGTAACTTCAAGCCCTGTGGCTTTACCGATTGGAGTATTATAATCATGGTTAAATAATAAGATAGGATTGTTTTTGAAATTGTCGAGACCGCCTTGTAACCAAGCGTCTTTTTCAATTACATCACCAGCCCTATCTGTATCATTTGTACTTGCGTACCCCTGTATTTTAACAGTGCCATCATCATCTGACTGCGCTTTAAATACTGAGGTTAAATTGAATATTTTATTCATCTTCTGTGTTCTCTTCTGGCCTTCCGCCCTCTGAAGGATTAGCTGCTGATCCTGCTATATTAGCAGGAACTCTAAGATCATCATGTCCTTCAACAGGACTGAGTCTTAGGGCTTCCCTGGCTTCATTTGGACTCATTACACCACCATTTACCAAACTAGAGTAATAAGCGGCTTCGTCTTGTAATTCTGGTCTAAGAGCAGGAATATTACTTATGTCTTCCTTTAAGTCAAAACCAAAATATCGTTCAAATGCAAAGTTAATCTTTCTCACAATAGGTAGTATAGTTTCTAAATAGTATAGCCTATGATTAGGTCGGATATTCGCATTATTTCCACTATCTAAAAGTATTGGAGGAACTCCAATCGCTTCTAAGATAATCTTTTCATTTTCCTTGATAGATTCTTGGAAATTTAATTCTCTAAAATTAACTTCATTTAAACTGCTAACTTCTAAACCACCATCTAATATAAGTGGTCTATGTCCGCCTGCTTCTGGATTATATCTTGATCTCCATGCTGCAAGCATTCTTTCTTTAATTTTCTCACTAAGAGTATTCGGGCTCTTTATTACTAGACCAGGTACCGCTCCATTCTTAAAAAAGTTCTCTTGGAACTTTCTCATCGAGCCAAGTAGTTGCATTCGCTTATACGCTGGCTTCAGTCTTGGAACTCCTCGGTACATAGAACTAAATGAATTCTCTTTTACGTGTATAATCTCTTGAGGACTATACTCTAATCTTCCATCGTAGATAAAAGATTTTATGTAAGTAGTTTCATCCGTCTCGATTTCAACATTTCGAGCTGGTAGTTGATATAGGTGTGCGCCATCAAAATAGACAAAAATATTTCCGTCTATTAGTAAATCTATGATTAAATTTCTTTTGAATGTATTTATATCCTGAAACGGATTAGGTTCAGTATTCAAAAGTAAATCAACCCTCGATTTTCTAATATTTTGATATACTGGTGCTAACGGTAATTTTCTCCCTATGTCGACTCTAATTTCTGAAACATCATCTACGATCATGTTTACGGCACGATTAACTACTTCAAATTGTTCATACGCATTTGCATAGTTTACATAATTCTCACTAGTAGATACAGTAAATCCTTCCTCACGAGCTATGTACTCTTGGGCGGGATTGTTTTTTTCTTCCCTTTTAAATATATTACTGTACCATGCCATACTTATCTCTTTGCTTCTCTACCCACCGTTTTTGTTTGGGGCCTGTTACTAACTTAGGTCTTTTTCCATAAATTGAATGCAACTTTAAGTGATGAGTATGACAAAGAGTTACTGCCTCATCGTACAGCTCTACCATGTGCTCTTCTATAAAGGTATCCCGTACATCCATTATCTCTTCAGCTGTAGATATTATGATCCTGTTTTTACGCAACCAAATATCTAACAGTTCTGTTAATCCGTAAAAGTGATGAAAATCCAGGTTCTCATTACTTGCGCAAATAAAGCAATCCGTACCCTTCTGGTACTTCGCCTTTGCTTTATCTCTAACGTATTTTACTAGGTCTCGCTTTAGGTCCATTTACAGTTTTTCACTTTTAAAAATTATACCAAAGATAGGGTACGAAAGTCAAGAGTTATTTTTTTCTTGGTAGCTTTAAAAAGTTCCTGCGGAAACTTCAAAGCTGTATAGTGCGTACCTCAACGCATCCGACATGTGAGAGAACCTATCGTGCTTAGGCTTTTCTCTTAATAAATTAGGATTGGGGTCCCATTGATACTGGTCTAAGCATTCTAAAGTATGCTCGCACTTCTGGCTCACCAGCAGTTTGTTATTGTCTACTACATTTGCGACGTGTGCAATACCATCCAGTACTGACTTCTTAGCGTTGATGGTTGAGATATCATAGTTCTGTGCGAAATCAAATCTTGTCTGCTGTGCAGCAGAGTCGATGTAGATATAGTCAATATCCCATTTGTCAATAAGTTTTTGAATTTCAAGAGCGTGTTGCTCGGTTGTTCTTTCAGCATTAATATACTCGTCTAATACATAATAAGTTTCACTATCCCAATCGTAAGCAATGACGCAGAAAGCTGTGGGGTCTTTATACCCTACGTCAAGTCCTGCAAATACGTCCATACCGTCAGGGTTAAATTGATCGGTATTAGTAGTACAGTTTTCATAATCAAAGTTCCAAACTTGCCCTTCATAAGTATTAAAATCAGCTAAATACTCCTGGGCAAATTCAGCCGTGGACATGGACTTTTTGGCCTCTGAGATATCATCTTCACTAAGCCGAGGGTTCTCATGGTAAGTTGCCTTAATGGAAATCCACTCTGGAAACTCGTCATTAAATCCTCTATAAAAGAATTCAGCAAACCAATTATTCCTGCCTCTAGGAGTAGAAATAAACAACGCCTTGCTGTTTTGTTTATCTAGTGTAGGTCTCAAAGCGACATTGAAAGCCTCTCGTCCATCGGTCAAAGCTGCTTCGTCAAAAATAATTAAGTCATAACTTCTTCCAACTACTGAGTCTACCTGATTAATAGATCCCATTCTTATAGTAGAATTATTAGAGAGTTCTATGACTCTATCTTTTGCGTTATCCCTAACTACTTCCAAATCAAAGTGCTTTATCAAATTTCTCTGTAGATCAAAAGAAATTTGAGAAAGCGAATAGTTCGGAGACATAAGTAGTACATTACTTCCTGGAATTAAAACTGTAAGTTGTCCAATTATGTTAGCTATATAAGTTTTACCTTGTCGTCGAGAAAGAGCACCGCTAATAAAACGATACTTAGGGTTATTAATAGCATTTATAATTCCTATTTGAGAAGGAATTGCTTCTATCCCTAATAACTCCAAGTAAGAAGTTACAGGAAGTTTTATAAATCTTTCTTCGGCAGTATAGGACATCAACTCGGTGCCTATTACATCAGCCCTACTTATTTCTAGCATCTAGTGTATGACCATCCTAGTTCTGGATAGCTCCTCTTGTGGGTTAGTTATTAATTTATTAGCTTGCGCTAACCTGTATAAGTGTGTAAATCCAGTAGCCATATTTATAGTACCCAAGTCTTGTGGGTCTATCTCCTCTAGAGACAGCTCGTCTTTTCCGTACTTATGCTGTAACTCCATTAGGGTATTCTGGCAATCATCCAGTACTTGACTAAGCCAAAACTCTTGTGGGTCTATATCATCAATCATCTTTTAATAAGTTCCTATAATTCATAGCAGAGTGATCAGCAAAAGAATCAAACCATTGCCTCTTCTTCCAAGCTTCTTTTCTTCCTCTCCAAGAATCCTTAAAGCTCTGCCACCACGTTAAGTTTCTAATCTTGCCATAAGCATTAATATAGTTTAAGTTTCCTCCATCATAGAATACCCATCCCATCTTCAAAGGAACTCTAGGAACTATATCATTGTTATTTACAAAACGCTGCCAATCACCACAGTCTCGTTGTATTCGTTCACAGAAGACTCGGTTGCCAACTCTAGGTTGTCCGTAAGTATAAAGCTCTTTTACATTATAACCAGACTTTAATAGAAAGCCTGTCATAATAACTGCCATTGCACCACCCAAACTATGTCCTGTTACTGCGATAGGTTTTTCATCGTCAGGTAGGTTCTTTATAACCTTTGGAAAGAGAGAAAAAGCCTCAGACCAGAAGCCTGAGTGAATTTTCTCTCCAGTTCCGGCGGGGTCGATACGCCAAAACTTTAGGTCAGCCGTTAAATCTTTCAGTTGGGAAGGTTCTGTACCTCTACAAGATATAACAGTGGCTTCGGGGGTGAAGAACATCCACGCCTCTGCGTTGTCTGATTCCATGAACTTAGCACGGTCAAACGCAGGGTCGTTGGACTCTCCTGGATTACAATAGGCTAACTGAGCTAGCTTAGCGTATGTGTAATTCTTTGTTGTCATGCCAGCACTCGCACGGATCGCATCGACAGGTTAATCACTCCTCACCGCCTTCGTCTTCGTCCTCTTCTTCAACTATAGGTGCGGGCTCAGGCTCAGGTGCGGGTGCAGCGCCTCCATCAGCAGCTTCTGCGTCTTCTTTAGTGGCATGAGTACTTTGTACATTGCCTTCATCATCTTGTACCATCCAGTACGCTCCACCAGGTCCTTTTGCTATTGCCATATCTTTCTCCTAACTAGCCTCTTGCCAACATTGGCAATCATTATTTTTACACGTTTCCGCATCACAAACTTCTTCAGTACATACACAATCTGGGTTATTGCATTCCATCTATTTTCTCCTCGAGTCTTTCCAAGATTCTCTTGTTTCCCTCGACTTTTGTCTCAACTACAGACATTCTTTGATAAAATTCTACTCGGTCATGGTCGACTGCTGAGTGTAACCCTTCTAGTCGATCGACTGAAGCTTGTACGCCTGATGCCCACCATATAATTCCCGCAAATTGTACTATTAGAACTGTTAGAGTTCCTAGCTGTAGTTTGTCTAACCTAAGTGACACGATATACTCCTAATTTAATGGATTCGACAATTCATCCATTCCGAGCCAAATATCGTCGATCTCTTTACCGACACTATCTACTTTAGCTTCAAACTGTTTTAAATAACTTTCAAATCCTTCTACTTTGCTTACTATTAATTTTGCCTCTGCAATAGTAGTTTTCATAGCATCTACATCTTTCTCTGATTGTACTACCCGCTCTTTAATAGCAAGTAATTCTTTCTGCTGTTCAATGATTGTTTTTAAATTTACTCCCAGTTCAGCTAATTTGCCTTGTAAACTTTTGATGTCTTGGTCTTCGAGTTCTTGCTTTATTAACTGTATGTCTTCATGTAGTGGAGTAGTATCAGGAATCTCATAAGCTTCAACTGCTTCTAACCTGCTATATAACTCACTGGCTGTCCAAATGGCGCCTCCTATAGTAGATACGAAACCTAGTACTATAGCAATATATACGCCCTTAAACGACACGCCTCCTACATTTATCTCTGTTTCTTCTAATGACATCTTTAATCACAATTTGTTTCGTTAAAGAAACAATCGTAGCCTAGATAAGTAGGACTAGTAGTATAAAATAAACTGTTTGCTCCCGCAGTCAGTACATCTGTTTCAGTAGTAAATAAATCTATGTTTAAACCGCCAGTTCCGTCTATGTAGACTCCGGAACCTGACTGGGTAGTTGACCACATAACAACAACCATATTATTGTTATTATCATAAGAAGTTGTAGCTTCGTTTACAAAACTTGCATCTGCGTTATCAGCTCCTTGGTCGAAAAAAGCAGTAGCATTTGTATCGTTAGCCAATCCTATATAAGCTGCTGCTTGTTGGGCATAAGTCTCTATATCATCTAAGGACTCATTATACTCTGTAACTGTTTCCTGACTGAGGGTTAGTTGCTGTTCATTAAGTTCAACGTATTCTGCTACTAACTGCTTTTGCTCGGGAGTTCCATCGTCCTGAGCTGTCTCTGCCATTTCTGCTATTTCCATAATCGTGGAAATTTCTGTCGCTGTATCTACAAAAATGTCTACAGCGTCGTTCATGTTATCTATTGCTATATCTCCTTGATCTAGCAAATATAGTTCTGCATCGTAAAAAGTAGAACCGGCAACTACTGCAAGAGTGTTATTGTAAGCTTGCACTTGTGCCTGGGTTATTAAACCTCCGTGTACTATTCCGTTTGGTGCGACTTCACCATTTACTGTAAGAGCCATTAAACCACCCGTGGCTCGAATACCGTAGTCTAGGCTATTTAACACACTCCGACTATCAGTAACTAAAGCATCAATTGAGTCGGCTTGAACGGAAACGTTCAGAGATACTAAGGCCATTACTGCCATTAGCAATATCTTCTTCACTTGTCTCTCCTATTCCCAAGATGGTATTATACCATTCTTCCTGTTCCTCATATCCGGGTATATAGGTAACAGGGTTTTGTTTCATTATTAAGTACGCTCTTTTCCCTACTACTAGCTTGCTGTTTCTAATGAGAGGACAGGGTGTACCGGAAATAAACATCGACTTCCAAACCTCTTCATCTTGACACATTCTAGCTACTGCGGCAACTTTCATTCCTAAGTCGTTTAAGACTTTGGAGTCCCTTCTCCTGTTGCATTCTTCATCTACTCTATAAATTCCAGTGCTAAACCCAAATACTTGTCCTTGAGCTGCACCCGATATTCCTTGTAAGCAAGTCTCCGATCCTGTACTTATATAGGAGGGTGACATTGCTGATGAAGCAGGCATTCCCGAGCTACCGGCTCCATTATATGTTCTTGAATTGTTAGTACTTTTATTATTACTATTAACGGAACTGTTCTGATTAACAGTATTTAAACTTCCGTCTTGATTAGTGTCTCCATCTACTTGCCCATCAATAGGCACTAAAGGTATCTCCGGAGGTGATTCAGGTATAACTGGTCCTTCCGCAAATAACGCAGGGCTTACTAATAAAAGCATGAAGAATACTAACTTTTTCACGTTTTAATCCCAAAACTTAGTGCTCCCTGGTAGGTTTATAGGCACACAATATGCTGATATATTGTTCTGCCTAGGTCGTCTATCCCTATAATGGACATTTCCGTGTTCTATTGCGTGGGCAAACTGATTACAACGGTATACGTCTCTAAAATACCATCCGGTATTGTCCAATGCGTTATCATTAACGATAACTACTAACATGAAAGCTAATATTGTCATGATAGCATTGCTATAGCAAGACTAATTACTACTCCTGCTATAATTACTCCTATCAAACTTATAAGACTTATATTTATTACGTTCTTAATTAGCTCTTGTCTTCTCTTTCTCGCAATAATTATAGCTTTTACTTGTGCTTTGTGTCGTTCTTTAGAATCTGCAAGTGCTTGTTGATAGTTTTCCCATAAGTTCTGGCCTTCTCGGCTCATACTACACATTAAATGCAGTTCTTTATTGTATCTGTCGACCTGCTGTTTAGCCATAGCCACCTTCATGGCTTCGGCAGGTGTTAAAGGAGCAACTAAACTGGCTCTTTTCTCGATTTCGTATCTTTGGAGACCGTCTTGGAAGCTAGTAAGTCCTCCCATTAGACCTTGAACATTACCTTTGGCTTCCTTCGCTTGACTCATCAAGGAATTGATAGCACTTAATCCAGCAGTAATTGCGGCAATGGATTCAAAAACCAATTTTCTCTCCGAATATTCTCCTTACCTGTAAAAAGTGTGGTTGTCTATGACAACGATTTTATGTAAGTGTCTACTCCACTCGGGACTTACTTGGTCATTATGATAGTGGGAAGCTCCTTCCGTAAAATCGTACATATCTTTATATAGAAGACGTTTAGCTATGCCTATTGACTCGTTCCAAGTCACACTATCAACTGGTTTATCCGGCTTACCATCACAAAACCAACTAAATTGACACCTCCACTTTACTGGAAATGTCATTCCTGACTTTGTTTGATACGTAGGGCCTTGCGTTACTACCCCACAAATAGAGTGCGGGTATTGTTCCATCGCAGACCTATTCAAAGTTACATGACCAACTGCCATTTTACCGGCTACTGATTGGTTCCCTGCTTCCATATAAATATTCATTGCCATGCAGGTCACATCAGGACCAAGGTGCATGGCTTCGGGCGTCATCAAGAAGGACGCCACGAGTATTAGTTCTTTCATCATACGAAATAATTAACCGAGTACTGATTAGTTATTTTTTGCAGTACACCGTTTCTATCGTAAATAGTTACGTTATAGAATCTATCAATGTACTGCCTTTCCCCATAGTGCCTACCGGCTAAAATCTCGGTAGTCTTATAAGGTACGTTATATACCGCTGTCGGAGGGTAAGTTAGTATCGCTTCCATTGTTCTTATTCCTCCTAAATCCTGCTGCTTTCACAACTTTGTTAATCTTTCCTCTCTTCATCAGTTTATTAAACTGCTTCCATGTCTTTCTCATACTTACTCACTTTTCAGAAGTTTGTCCATTAATGCCCCATAATTACCTTGTCCGAATGGTACTTCGGAATTTATCATGACGTTGTTTTGTGTTTTAACAGTAGAGCCATTAGCTTTCTCCAGCTCTGTCTGTGCTTTTATTTCATCCATGCGCATCTTATGCGCTAGTTGCAGTAGATCTGCAAGGTCTTTATTAGAGTACATTTCTGTCTCTTCCGCTTCCTCTAGCTTTCTGTCAATTAACGTGTCCATGACTTCTGCTAGTTTGAATCTGTTTCTATACCCAGCATCTAAATAAACGGAGTCAATATACTTCTTGACTTCTCGCTTGTTTAGGTACTCGGACACGACATCGCGGGGCACCTTAAGTTCCGTGCTGACCGCAGTGATATCACCTTTCTCCAAATAGGCATTAGCTATCTCAATGCTTTCTGGGCTGATTCGGGTTGTTACTTCTTTACTCATAGCGGATATTATGCCACAAATAGACCACAAGTGTCAAGTGTTATTTTTTGAAACCTATTTGAAAAATTTTTAAGGGTGGGTGAATATACTACAAGAGTATAAAAAAAGAAATGGGACGGAAGAGATAAGCAAAAAGTAGGTCTCTTCCGTCCCAATTTTTTAAAAGTATGTTTGGACGATACTTTTAAAAATTATAGGCAACGCCTAATGAGTGAGTTGAATCATCAATATCATCTTCTGTCCATGTCCAAGTATAGGAAACATTGACTTTATTAAAGTCTTTTCCTAGTGCAATACCTGCATCCATGTTAGAATCCGCATTACGTCCAACAAAGCCCGAAACATCAAGAGGCATATCTACTATATCACTAACAGATACTGATCCCGCATAATAGTTAGAATCACTATCCAAGTCCCTGTAGATTGTGCCACTTACGGGCCCAAGCGATAAGGTTCCGTAGATTTCCTGAATATCGTCTCCGAGATTCGAGTCATCACCTGTGTAAGTATATTTTATATAACCTACATCAACTGAAACGTTATCATTTATATTTTTTCCGTAGCCGACTGTTAGGTCGATTTCGGCGGTTGTGTCATCATCAAAATCCACTTGACTCCCCCATGCATTGGCATAAAAGCCTTTTTCTGTCGTAAGTCCTATGGAACCCTGTAAAGCAGGATTGCCCGCGGACTGTGTAGCTCCCCTCCACACGTAATTGCTTACTACTCCAGCCGATCCATCTATCTCTACTGCGTTAGCAGTAGTACCTATTGCTCCTAAGAGCATCGCAGTTGCGATTTTTTTCATACTTCCCCCCACCTCGGAGCAAAAACGGGACCACCAAATAAATGTTCCCTCCATTTTTTCTCCATTATCGAGTATTATAACAAAGGAAGGTCTAAAAGTCAAGACTTATTTTTAACAAAGTGTATAATTAGCTCCTCTAGAGTAGTTTGTACCTGTAGTACAGGGACTAGCGCTACTCCGAGCGCAAGTGCTGCAGAGTATCTATGATGTCCATTCACTATATTGTTGGTTATATCCACAATTATGGGGTTTGGATTCGGAAATTTTTGTATGGCCTTCCAAAGTAAGGAAGGAACCCTCTCGTGCTGAGAGGGAACCAACCTATCGGGGGGTATATTAAACTTAACGTAGTCAAATTCCTCTAAATCCCATTCCCTAACTTGTGGAAGTTCTTTTCTCTTATAATTCATACCGTACTTCTGTCTCTAATTTATGTTTAAAGCTATTAGTTTTAGAACCTTCCCACTTTCCTTTAAAAGTGAAAGATCCTCGTTTTATCTTGTACCCCAATTCGGAAGAGTAGCCCTCAGTTCTAGGACCTGCTTCAATATAAAAATTTTTCTCAGTCTTATATCCGAGTCTAAAATGGTGTATGTCTTCTTGAGTCAGGAACTTATACTCATTTTTGTATTCTATATAGGGTGCCGCGAAGGCGGCTGGCGAGATGAAAAGTATCAGGGCAATGAGTACTTTCAATTAAGCTCTCCTTAAAATAAAACTTGAAATCTTATTCAATTTCATGTATATTATATCACCCTAATGTTACAGAATTATGAAATCATATCAATAATTTGATACGTAAATTTCTTTATCTCGTTTTCAAAATTACCCACGGTTTACATGTAGAGGACGCCCGCCGCGCAGCGGCGTGTCAAGTCTTTTAACCGCCCCGCCTTATAACATATTGTTATTTCTATATGCGATCTCGGTATAGACAGGGTGTTGACATAAGGTGGTGCATCCCTTATAATGGTTGAATAATTTAATCGAGGAACGACTATGACCGACTATGTAATCAAGACCAAGCAAGGCGCGCTCATCTGCCGCGTTGAGGCTGGCTCGGGCGATGCCGCTGTGAAGCGCGCACGTCAGGCTGGCTATAACGTGCGCACTGGCTGCACGATTCAATCTATGGACGGAGGCAAGCAATATGAAATCATTTAAGACAATTGCGAAAACGTGCGGCGCTTTGTTAGGCGCTGCCTTTTGGGCGCTGATGGTTTGGGCGATGGCGTACACTGGCATGTTATTCGTAACATTCGAGGGCGCGGTCTGGCTCAATCAAATCATGGGATATGGTATGATATTGGTTGCATTCTGCATGACCACGCTATTGTTCTTGATCGCATGGACTAAGAGACCGTAATGAGAATGATTCTCATTCGATTCCTTCCACTATATCTCCACTATTCTTTCAGGACTTATTCATTCTGTTCTGTCATAATACACACTGAAATTAACTAACTAACTAGGAGACATCATGTCTATTCCAAACTACACTCCCTCGATGCTTGCCACCATCAAAGGGTACGATTCCTTTAACAAGGATGTGGCAACAGAGATCGCCCGAGAAATCGGCAAATCGCCTCGCTCTGTGATCGCTAAGATCAAATCAATGGGGCTTCCCTATACCGTCCAGCGTCCTGTTAGGAAAGATGGCTCTGCTATCTCTCGCAAAGCAGACACCGTGGCGGCAATCGCTAAAGCGTTGGATATGGAATTGGAGGATCTTGACGGACTCGCCAAAGCTCCACGCTCAGCGTTGATCGCTTTGTTAAGGGAGATCCCTTAACATGGCGGCAAACGTCAGCGGATGGATTGGTGCGGCGCTTCTATGCGTCGCTCCATTCATCATCGATTCGGATCTTGGCAAATGGTTAGCTATGTCTGGCTTAGCAATTCTCTGCTTGCAAGCATGGTCAACCAAATGCTATAATCTGATCTTCTTAAACATAATCGGAATCGGAGGTTATACTTATGTTTTATATATTTGATTTAGATG
>Ga0206683_10001726_pt1 | contig 14986 bp, 11 predicted proteins | sample M280m12015metaG_FD_155483 | JGI IMG/M metagenome (GOLD analysis project Ga0206683, IMG submission 155483) | Ammonia-oxidizing marine archaeal communities from Monterey Bay, California, United States - M2 80m 12015 | ecosystem: Environmental > Aquatic > Marine > Intertidal zone | place: USA...
TCTCGCCTAAATGTTCTTAGCGGCTGTCCTAGGGCCTTTTCTGCAGCCTCTTCGCTGCCAGCCTGAGCAACTATATTGTCAACTTGTTGGTCTAGCGCCCGATCAACCTCTTTATCTCCAACCTCAACAGAGTCTAGCTCCGCCATAGCCAAAACAACCTTTCTATTTACAATAGAGTCTATAATTTGTTTTTTCAGGTTTAAAACTTTTAACTGGTCTCTTTGAGGGTCTAGTTTTTGTCTAAAAATTTCCATCGCCAGCGCCTGATTCACGTCACTAGTTAAAATTGGCTTGTCACCAACAACAGCAGCAACTCCGTCTATGTTTTGTATGTGATTCTTTTTGGTGGGCCCCCCAACCTCATCGTTGGTTTTGTTTGCGCCATCCTGCCCAAACAAAGGGACAATTAAAACAAAAAGGAAAAACCTATAATAATGATTCAAAACAATCCTTTCATAAAAAACTAAGCATAAAAAACTACGAAGATATGCGCGAAACAAGCACAGAAAAGTTCAGCGCAAACGCAACCGAAAAAGCCAACCCCGCCTCCGCGCCCCGAACCTCAAAAGAAAAAGCCAGCCCCTCGTTTTTTAAAGGAAGAAGACGAAAAGGAACACCCAGGTTTTTAGAAACTTCTTGCAAAACACCAAGGGTTTGTTTTGCGTTAACCCCTTTTGGTTCTTCTGTTAAAACAAACTCAACCGAAGAAGAAGAAACTAAACATCTTGAAACAGGGAAAGGGAAAAGGAGGCACTGTACTTTTGCCAAGGAAAACAAGTTCTCTATATTTTTTGTACAAGCACCAAAACGATCCACCACCTCTTCTTTAATCTCATCAAGAGCAACCACCTCTTTTGTTTCAGATATGCGTTGATAAAAAAACAGTCGATCTTGAACGAGGGGCATATAAACGCTGTCGATAAGTGCTGACCCAGAAAAGACAAGAGAAAGCTTTTCTTTTTTCTTTTTTTCAACCACGTTGTTTTTTTTATCAAGCGCCTCTGATAAGATTTTATTGTACAACTCAAAGCCAATGCGAGAGATTTGACCGCTTTGTTTATATCCAAAAAGGTTTCCCGCGCCCCTTATTTCCAAGTCTTTCATTGCAACTCCATAACCAGAGCCAAGAGCAGTGTGGTGCTCTATCGCCCTTAACCGCTGAAAAGCCTCTGGCATTAAAGAAACTTTTTTCGGTATACACAAATAGCAAAAAGCCTGCCTCTCTCCACGACCAACGCGTCCACGGATCTGATAGAGCTGAGCCAACCCAAGGTTTTGAGCCTCGTTAATTATAATTGTATTTGCATTTTGAACATCGAGACCAGACTCTATTATTGTTGTACACAATAAGATATCAAGGTTTCCAGCAAAAAAAGAAAGAACAGTTTTTTCTAAATCACCACTTTTCATTTTTCCATGAGCCAAACCAACAGAGTTGTTGGGGAAAAGTTTTTGAATTTTTTCAAAATAAAAAGGAAGCTGCTCAATATTATTATGTAAAAAATAAGCCTGACCTCCTCGAAGCAACTCTTCTTTTAAAAGGGTTTTAACCACACCCCAATCAAAGTGTTGTATTTGTGTTTCAATTGGAAGGCGCGCCCTGGGCGGAGTTGTTATTTTTGAAGTATCACGAATTCCAACTAAAGACTGTTGTAGTGTTCTTGGTATTGGTGTAGCTGTTAAGGTCAAAACATCAACGCGGTTTTTTAGCCGCCTTATTGTTTCTTTGTGTTTTACACCAAAGCGATGCTCTTCATCAACAATCAACAGGCCCAACCTTTCCGTTGGAACGTCTTCGCTTAATATTCTGTGTGTCCCGATTAAAACATCGACTTTGTTTTTGTGTATTTTCTCAATAATAGCAGACTGCTCGCGCTTGTTTTTAAACCTAGAAAGCAACTCAACCTCAACACCGAGGGAGCCAAGACGGCCCTCACAGGTTATATAGTGCTGGTCTGATAAAATGGTTGTTGGTGTTAGAAAAAAAACCATTCGTCCAGAAACCACCGCTCGCATAGCTGCGCGAAGAGCAACCTCTGTTTTACCAAAACCAACATCACCATAAACAAGGCGATCCATTGGGTTTGCAAAGTTCATGTCTTTATAAATATCGGCTATCGCTTTTTTTTGGTCTAATGTTTCTTCGTAAGGAAAGCCCTCTTCCAGTTGTTGAAAAAGATCACTTTCTTTAATATAGCTAAAGCCCCGAGGAGAAGAACGTGCGGCATGTATTGAAACAAGGTGGTCAACAACGTCATCAATGCTTTTTTTAGCAAGCCTTTTTTGTTTTTCCCAAGCGCCGGTACCTAGTTTTGAAATTTTTGGAGCAACGCCACCAACGCTTAAATATTTATGAACGCGATCAAACCGACCAAGAGGAACATAAACAAGACCCCCATCTGCAAACTCAATTTTTATGTTTTCTTCGCGGCAGCTTTCTTCCCCAACGAGACTTAAACCTCGATAAACACCGACCCCAAAGTCTTGATGCACAAGAAAGTCACCCCAACTAATCTCTGCCAAAGAACCAATTAGGCGCTCGCTTTTTTTCTCAAGACCTTTCGGCTGAGGGCGGTCACCAGCACCAAGCAAAGAAAAACACGCCAACCCAAGAGAAGGAACAATAAAACCAGATGACAGGTTTGACGAAAAATAAAAAAAAGAAGAGGGGTTTCTTTTTTTAGGGCTAAAACCACCAAACAAAAATAACGGTTCAATTTCCTTTGATGTTTCGTCAAGCCTATTTTCTATAATAGGCGTATCAACACGATTAAAAAAAACCTCTTCATAAAAGAGGCTTAAAGAAGAAAGAGCCTCTCCGCCAGAGATTATATGTTCTTGAGTTATGTATAATTGAAGATCACAACCACCGCGTAAAAAAGAAGAAAGCGCTTTGCCTTTTTTACTTTTAGCCAGCTTTGGTGGAGGTTGAATTTCAACCCGCTCCCTTGAAGCTGTTGACCTTTGTGTTTCTAGGTTAAAAAACCGTATTGACTCTATTGTGTCGGAAAAAAACTCAACGCGGATAGGGTCTTCAGAATAGGTTGGGAAAAAGTCTAAAATCCCCCCCCGCAAAGAAACCATGTTTGAAGCAACACAGCGATCAACGTTTTCATATCCCCACGCTATTAGTTTTTCCAATAACTCGCCAGGGCCTTTCTTTTCACCAACAAGAAGCAAGACTGTCTCAGTCTGTTCGTCTGTTGTCGAAAAGGTGTACTCAGAGCAACGCTTGTTTGTTAAAAAAATGCTCCCCTGTTTTTTTCTTAGTTGGTTATATGTTCGGTCGAACGTCTGTTTAGACTTAGAAACAAAACCAGAAACCGCAACCCCCTCGTTTTTATAGTCAGGCAAAAAACCAACCCCATCGCCAAGAAAAGAGGAAAGGTCTTCTTTTAATGACTTAAGGTGCTTACTAGAAACATCGGCAACAATACCAATCGGCCTACGAAGATGATTAAAACAAGCGGCGACAAAAAAAGCCTGCAAGGAAGGAGGTTGAATTTTTATTTTTGTATTTTCTGCGCAAAAAGAACGAACGGAGCTTTTTAGCTCATCAGCGCCACTAATCGTATCAATTATTTTATTTATATTGGGTTTCACGTGAAACTAGGTGCGCTTAAGAAATAAAACAGATAAGGCAGAAATATCTGCGGGCGTAACACCCGACACTCTCATCGCCTGACCAAACGTTTCTGGCCGAACAAAAGAAAGCTTCTCTCTTGCTTCATTAGAAATGCTTTTTATTTCAAAATAGTTAATATTGTTTGGAAGGGGGGTAGACTCATTTTTCTTCATTTTATCAACCTGGTCTTGTTGTCTTTTAATATACCCCTCGTATTTAATAATTGCCTCTACTTCAATCTTTGCCTCTCTTGCTGTGGCTTCTTTGTTGCTTTCGCTTAAGACGTTTAACGCAAGAGAATCAAGAGTAACAGAGGGCCTTTTGAGAATGTTTTTTAAAGGTGTGGCTTGGTTTATAGTGTTTTCCCCAAGCGCCAGAAGCTTGCTGTTTATCTTAGAAGGTAAAACAGAGCGGTTAAGGCTTTCTAGCATTTTGTCGATCAAAGCCAAGGAGGCCCTAATTTTTTTTTCTCGAGCGGGGCTCAAGAGGTTGTTTTTATCAGCGTGCGCACACAGTCTTGTGTGAGCGTTAGAAAAACGCAATAAAATTCTATATTCTGCCCTAGAGGTAAACATCCGGTAAGGCTCCAAAGTGTCTTTTGTGATTAAATCGTCAACCATAACCCCAATATAACCCTCGCTTCTTTTAAGTATCAGCGGCTCTTTCTCTTGTATAAGTTTTGCTGCGTTTATTCCTGCTATTAAGCCTTGAGCCGCCGCCTCCTCATAGCCAGAAGTTCCATTGATTTGTCCAGCAAAAAAAAGACCAGAGAGGTTTTTTGTCTCAAGGCTTGACTTTAACTGAGCAGGAGAAAAAAAATCATATTCTATTGCATATCCAGGACGAAAAAAGCGAACATGCTCTAAACCCGGAACCAACCGTAAGGCTTTTATTTGTATGTGCTCAGGAAGGCTTGTTGAAAAACCGTTTAAATATATTTGGTCAGACCTTAACCACTCAGGCTCAAGAAAAAGCGTATGACTGTCGTGGTGCGCAAAGCGATAAACCTTATCTTCTATGGAGGGGCAGTAGCGAGGACCAACGCCGCCAACATCCCCGGAAAACATTGGGCTCAGCTTTAGGTTTTCCTGAATTACTTCTTTGCAGTTTAAGTTTGTTGTGGTTGTGTGGCACGCAACGTTGGGCGGATCAAAAGAGCTTGTTTCATAAGAAAAAGGAAGAGGAAGCTCGTCACCATGGGTTGTGCTGGTTTTATTCCAATTAACCGAAGAGCCGTCTAGCCTTGGAGGCGTTCCTGTTTTTAAGCGACCAGCAACAAAACCCAAAGAAAGAAGAAACTCTGTTATCCCCTCGGCGCCACTTTCACCCATTCTTCCTGCTCGAATTTTTTTCTGACCAATATGGATTAACCCGTTTAAAAAAGTGCCACAGGTTAAAATAACTGCCTTGCCGAACGCACGAGCCCCACTCCTTAAAACAACGCCCTGAACACGACCTTTTGAACAAAGCAAAGAAACAACCTCTCCTTGCAAAACTTCAATTTTATTATTGTTTAAAACCCGGCTAGAAACATAAGACTCGTATTCTCGCTTGTCGACCTGAGCTCTTGGCGACCACACAGACTTACCCTTTGACTGGTTTAATATTTTAAACTGTATACCGCTATGGTCTGTGGCAAGGCCCATAACGCCACCAAGCACATCAATCTCTCTTACAATTTGTCCTTTTGCAAGACCGCCAATGGCGGGGTTACAAGACATCCTTCCAATTGCTTTTGTATCAAGCGTCACAAGAAGAACAGAGCAACCAAGCTTTGACGCAATTAGCGCCGACTCAATGCCGGCATGACCCCCACCACAAACAAGCACGTCAAAACTTTTATCGTGTTTCACGTGAAACTATTTTCCGACGCAGAGATTGTTAAAAATATTATTAATTATATCTTCTGGCGTAGTTTTCCCAAGTAAAACATCAAGCGCGTTTATACCGCTACGCAGCTCAAAAGAAACCAGCTCTAACTCCAACCCAACGGTTTTGCAAACATTTTGTGCTCTTTCGAGGCTTTTTGCACAAGCGTTAATTGCAGCGCTCTGCCTTGGTGTTGAAAGGAGAGAGACGTCAGAAGAGATTGGGCCAATTTTAAGCGCGGATTTTATTTCTAGCAAAAGAACCTCAAGGCCTGTTTTGTTTTTGCAGGAGATATGTATAATTGCCTTGTTGGGTTTTTTTGAGTGAAGGTCGGACTTATTAACAACGAAAATATGTGGCTGCGAACCTGTTTTGTTGGTTTGAGCCTGGGGGTCATCTGAAACAGAGATTATAAGATCCGCCTTTTCTTTGAGTTTTTTTGCCCTTGCGACACCCTCTTGCTCTATTGCAGATTTTGCCACTCTTATTCCAGCGGTGTCTAAAAAAACAAAAGGAACGCCGCCTAGAACCATTTCAGACCTTACTATGTCTCGCGTTGTACCAGGCTCCGGGCTGACAATTGCCCGACTTTCCCCGCAAAGCGCGTTTAACAGTGAAGACTTACCAACGTTAGGTGGACCCGTTATTACAGCCGTGACGCCAAGATTTAACATTTTACCTCTAATAAAAGTGTTGGATAGGACGAGAGCTTCTTTGTGTAAGGCGCGAATTTTTTTAGGTACGTTTTTTTGCTCTTTTGCGCTTAGGTCTTCTTCGGAAATATCCATTTGATACTCAAGAAAAGAAACAAGGTCAACAAGTTTTAACCTAAGCTTGTTAATCTGTTTAGAAAGGCTCCCGGAAATTATTTTCTGCTGTTCCTTAACGGACTCAATTGTTTTTGATTTAATTAAGGCGGCAACTCCCTCGGCCTGCACAAGATCCATTTTTCCATTAATGAAGGCGCGATAGGTAAACTCCCCCGGGTCGGCAAGACGAGCACCAAGAGAACAAAAAGTTGAAACAACAGCGTCGACAATGGTGGGGTTGCCGTGGGAAGAAATTTCAACCATGTCCTCGCCAGAGTAAGAAGCTGGGGCGACAAATCGAGTAATTACCGCGCGGTCAATCTTTTCACCTTTTTTATTATAAAAAGTAACAAGCGTTGCGGATCGATTTTTAAGTATCTTTTTGTGAGTGGCTATTTCAGCAAATTTAAAAGCGCTTGGACCACTGACTCTAACAACAGCCAACCCGCTAAAACCGAGAGGTGTAGCCGGCGCAACAATCGTGTCGCCGGAGTTCATTTGCCCTTTTTAAGCTTTATACTTTTAGTCGAATTTTGAGGAGGGTCGGGTATAAAATATTTTTGCTGAACAATTGATAACAGGTTGAAAACAGAATAGTACAAATTTAAACCAGATGGGAAAGTATAAAATAAGAAGAGAAAGAAGACATTCATGAAATACATCATGATTTTTTGTTGGCTGCCGCTGTCTGGCGCGGCCATAAGTTTTTGTTGTAAAAACATTGTTATCCCCATTAAAAAGGGGAGAACATTTAATGGGAATCCGGCAATAGTGGTGATTGTGTCTGGCGCGCTAAGGTCTGTTATCCAGCCAAAAAAAGGAGCGCCTCGAAACTCGATTGTTGAGCGAAAAATAGTAAAAAAAGAGATAAGGATTGGCATTTGCAAAAGAAGAGGAAGGCACCCACCCATTGGGTTAACGCCCTGTTCCTTAAAAAGCTCCATTTGCGCCCGGCTAAGCTTTTGCGAATCGTTTTTATATTTTTCTTTAAGTCGTTGTATCTGAGGCTGTAGTGCCTGCATATTTTTTTGGGAACTAAATTGTTTTTTTGTGAGCGGGTTTAATAGAATTTTTATTAACACGGCAAAAAGAATAACAACGAGGCCGTAGTTTGGGATTATAGAATACATTTTTGTTAACGACCAAGTCACTAGTTGCCCTAACGGCCTAAACAAAGCCCAGCCAAGGTTCATTGTTTTTTCTAAATCATTGCCAAGGGCCTTTATGCGCTTATAATCAAGAGGTCCAATATAGAGCCTTAATCTGTTGGTGCTATTTACCGATTGACGAAGAGATGTTTTGTATAGAGGGCGACCTTCTTTTGTGGTGCCCACAACTTCTGCGCCAGTTCCGGGCGTCTCAGGTATTAGCGCGGCTAAAAAGTATTTTGTTTTAACAGCAGTCCAAAGAGTGTTTCCAGTTTGTTTTTCTAATGACGAGCTTTCTTTTGGCGCGCCAGGTTTGAGTAGCTCACCACCCAAATAGGCATAGCCCTTAAAATGGGTATACTCATCTTTAAGGTTTTTTTCTGATGGGGCGAGACCGCCAGACCAAGAGAGAGAGTATTGACCGCGCGACACAACTGCATTCGGCTCTTCAAAAGAAACCTCCAAATCAATCTCATAACTATTAGGATAAAAGGTAAAGGTTTTTTGAATTTTTTGCCCACCATAAACCGTTTCATAAACAAGAGTTTGCTGCCTTGTTTCGGCATTTATCGACCTAGAACGGCTAACCGCCGCCCAGCTGTTCGTTAGTTCTATGTTTTCACCGTCTATTGAAACAAAGCTTAAAATAAGATTGTCTTTATTAAGGTCGTCAATTATATTAACCAGGCTCGAGTCATAACGTGAATATTTATCAAAAGAAAAGGAGTCAAAAGACCCGCCACCACGACTACTTAATCGAGCAGTGAAAAAACCATTTCTTACATCAACAAAGCTTTCTTTTTCTGAAAGCCTTGCAACCCTTTCCTGCTTAAGCGAGGTTTCTGCTGGGACTGATTTTACGGGATCGTTTTGTGGTTGCTTAGCTGTCTGCAGTTCAGGAACAGTTGTTTTAGCTGGTGGAGAAACAAGGCTCATATACCAGGGGGTAAAAATTAAAACAACAGCAATTAAGCCAAAGGCGAGGAGTGTTTTTCTATCCATTTGATTTCTTTATAGGGTCATAGCCGCCAGCCGAAAAAGGATGACAGCGAGAAACCCGTTTAAAAATAAGCACACAGGCTCTTAAAAAAGTATAACCGGCAAAAGCCTCAAGCGCATACTGTGAACATGTTGGGCTAAAGCGACAAGAGGGCCCAAAAAGCGGTGAAATTAGCGAACGATAAGCTTTAACCAAAAGGGTTGCCGCACCTCCAAGAAGACCACCTACACGTTTAAAGATTAAACCAAGCAACACTAAGCAGACAGAGACTTTCTGCCTTTCTTTCTCCTTCTGGCAAGAACCTTTCTCCCGCCAACAGTAGACATCCTTGAGCGGAAGCCGTGCTTGTTTTTTCTTTTACGTTTACTTGGTTGATATGTACGTTTCATTTTTGCTCCAAATTTAGCCAGTGAAAATAAGAAGCATGCTCCCAAAATACCAAAGGAAATGGTTTTCTAATTAATTGACAATATTTTTAATAAAAAAGCAAAAAGAGGATTGTAACGCATTAAAAAAACTGTATAAATTAAAGAAACGCCGATTGTGGAAAACATGTGGAAAACTATTAAATGAACCCAGCAGAATCTTGGAACAAGGTAAGAAAGAACCTTAAAAAATCACAACCCCAGCATGCTTATGCTACATGGTTTGAGCCTCTGGTTTGTATTGGTTTAAACGACAACAGCCTAATTATTGAAGTTCCAAACCAGTTTTTTTTCGAGTGGATTCAATCGCATTATAAAGAGGCAATAAAAAACGAAGTAGACAAAGAATTTAACGCGGCGACAAAGATTAAATATACGGTTTCTCCTGAGGGGTCGGAGAAAAGTGAAGAGACAACAAAAAACCCCGAACAAACGCAATCTCCACCACCACAGAATAAAAACTTAAACATTAACAGTCGGTATACGTTTTCTTCCTTTATTGAAGGAACCCATAATCAATTTGCTAAAGCAGCAGCGCTGAACGTTTCTGATAACCCAGGCCAACAATCGTTTAACCCCTTGGTGATTTATGGTGGAGTTGGAATGGGGAAAACACATCTATTACACGCGATTGGAAATAAAATATCGAACTCAAACAAGCAAAAAAACATTGTTTGTGCATCAAGTGAAAAGTTTACCCTTGATTTTATATCATCAATACAAAAAAACAAGACGGTAGAGTTTTCAAAATCTTATAGAAATGCCGATGTTTTGTTAATTGATGATATTCAGTTTTTTCAAGGAAAAGAACAAACACAGGAGCAATTTTTTCACACCTTTAATGAGCTTTTCCAAGCCGGCAAGCAAATAGTTATGACTGCAGATCGCTATCCTGGTGAAATGATCGGTCTTCAAGACCGACTGCTTTCAAGGTTTAAGTCTGGTCTGGCGGTTGATATTCAACCACCAGACTTTGAAACTCGGGTTGCGATAGTTATGGAAAAAGCAGAAATAAACGGATTAAGCCTACCTTACGATATAATAGAACTGATTGGCCTTCATATCAAAAACAATGTTAGGGACCTTGAAAGTACAATTATTAGACTTTTGGCACACTCCTCGCTTTCTAATCAAGAAATTGACTATGAGCTTGCAAAAAAAGTAATCAAAGAACGTATGGGCTCAAACATTGTCTCTGATTTAACAATAGAAGAAATTGTTCGTCGCGTCTCAATGATAACGCATGTTAGCGAAAAAGACATAGTGAGCGCGAGCAGAAAAATGGAAATCGCTGAAGCGCGCCAAGTTTCGATTTATCTTTGTAGAGAAATTTTAGGAACACCGCTTGTTAGTATTGGTATGCATTTTGGCGGACGGGACCACTCAACGGTTTTACATGCTTGTAGGGTTATAGAAAAAAAAGCAAAAGAGGATCAGCGTATTTCAACAATAGTTGGAGAATTAAAAAACGAACTTTCTTTTTCTATGACGTAAGAGACCTTCGCTTTTATTCGTCTTCGCCATCTTCATAATAGTCTTCCTCGTAATAGTCTTCCCCCTCGCCCTCACCATAATAATCAATGTAGTCACTGTAGTCCGCCACCTCATAGGGGTCATTTTCGACTGAAGCATCGTCGTTTTGCTGAGGAGAGGCTTGTTGTTCCTTTGAAGAAGCGGGGTGGGGTTTTTCTGAGAAAGCGCGAGCTTGGACAAAGGTTGGGGGCGCGTTTGTTCTAAAGAGGATGCCAACCAGAACTATTATTAGCAATAAGATTGCAGACCCAGCTCCACCCTCCGGAACAAGCTCATAACCACCAAACATGTTACGCTTTACACCAAAACTAAGAAAAGTAGCGGTTGACAATAAAACACCAAAAAGAATAATTATATTTCCGGTTACGTTTGGCATGGATGTTTGCATGATAGCCGAATATAAAAACCAAAGAAGAAGGCCTAAAATTGAAACGAAGCCGGCAAAAAGGAAACTCTCTGTATATATAGATATAATAAAAGCTATTATTGCAGATGCGGGGATTAAAAAACCAATGCCGATTTTAATGTTATCATTCATATTAATTTTGTGATAAAGATAGATAGAGACTGCAAAAAACTAAACAAAGTTCTCTCATTAAGCATTTAAATGCAAGGGTTTATACCTTTACTAACGTTTAAATTATCTACTGTAATTTCAGAGCAAAATTTCTTGTTATTATTGGTAAAGCAAAATGAAAAATAATATTAGAATAGGAGTTATTGGCGTTGGGCACCTTGGCCAACACCACGCAAAACACTATACGAAGATTGCCTCAGCTGAGCTTGTTGGCGTTTATGATACAGATAGTAAACAATGTGATAAAATAGCAAAAAAGCAGAACACAAAAGCGTGTAAATCCTTGGATGAAATGCTTAGAAGCGTTGATGGCGTATCTATTGTTACGCCAACAAAAGACCACGCAAAAATAGCTGAAACCTGCCTAAAGCAAGGGAAGCACGTTTTTATAGAAAAACCAATTAGTAAAACCGTGGAAGAGGCCGAAAGGCTTATCGTTCTTGCAAAAGAGAAAAATGTAACCCTTCAGGTTGGCCACATTGAACGTTTTAACCCAGCGCTAGGCCCATTAAAAGACTATAGGGTTAAACCAAAATATATAGAAGTTCAAAGATTGGCACCGTATATGATTCGGGGGACCGATATACCTGTGGTTTTAGACTTAATGATACACGACATTGATTTAGTTTTGTCCTTTATTGATTCACCGGTAAAGAAGATTGAAGCAAGCGGCGTTTCTATAATGACAAGCTCTGTTGACATTGCAAATGCGCGCATTCATTTTGAAAACGGCTCTGTAGCAAACATAACCTCAAGCAGAGTTGCAAAAGACAAGGTTCGCAAAATTAAACTTTTTCAGCAAAATTTATACATAACCATTGACTTTTTAATTGGGCTTACAGAAGTATACCGTGTAGTGGATTCTGAAAAACAAGAATCACCAGATATTATTTCTGCGCCAATAGACCTAGGGGGCACGCAAAAGCACATTGTTTATGAAAAACCAAACATCATCAAAAACGACGCACTACAAATGGAATTAATAAACTTTGTTGAATCTATTCAAGGTGCGGCTACCCCAATTGTTGGCGGCTTGGCGGGAAAAGAGGCGCTAAAAGTTGCACTACAAATACAAAACAAAATACTTGAAGGGTTAAAGTAGATGGATATTCGAAACTTTTTCTTTAAATATAGAAGCTACACACCAATACCTCTTGGCATAATGATCGTTTACTTTGCCAGGCCAAACAGCCTACACCTTTCTTTGGGCGCTTTGCTGTTGTTTGTTGGTGAGGCTATACGAATATGGGCAGTTTCTTATGCGGGGGGGATAACAAGGACGCGAAACGTTGGAGCTCCAAAAATCTGTTCATCGGGGCCGTATGCTTTTGTAAGAAACCCGCTATACGTTGGCAATATGATGATGTATTTGGGAGTCGTTTTTATAGCCGGCGCTGCAAATGTTTACTTAATGGCTGCAACAACAATCGCCTTTTTTTTAATACAATATAGCTTAATTATTTCTTTAGAAGAAGAAACGCTTCGCGGGTTGTTTGAAAAAAATTATAAGGAGTACGAAAAGAATGTTCCTGCAATCTTTCCAAGGCTTAGTCCATGGAAAAACTCCGACAACAGAAAACCACAAAAAATATTTAAGACAATAAAGACAGAGAAAAGAACCATCCAAAATGTCGTTTTTATTTTAGTGTTGATTCTTTTCCGGACAAACTTTATTTAATAACAAATATGGTTAGATGAGCAGAAATAAAGCCCCACAAACATTTTTCATTGTTGCCGGAGAAACTTCAGGAGACATGCATGGAGCACAACTAATAAGCGAAATTAAAAAAATATTACCCGAAAGTAATTTTGTTGGGCACGGTGGCGACAAAATGATTAAAAGCGGTTTAAAGATAATTTACCATGTTGATAAGCTGGCAGTAATGGGTTTTTCAGAGGTCTTGAAACACCTCCCTTTTTTATTAAATGTTATGGGGGAGTCCCTTGGCAAGCTTAGAGAAATAAGGCCAGATAGAATAATATTAATTGACTATCCGGGGTTTAACCTAAGATTGGCAAAAAACTGTAACGGCCTAAAGATACCTATAACATATTTTATACTTCCTCAACTTTGGGCTTGGAAAGAAAATCGAATAAAATCATTTCACAAATACATCGATCAGGCGCTTAGCATTTTTCCCTTTGAGCAAGACTGGTTTGAGAAAAGAGGCGTACCAACAAACTATGTTGGCCACCCCTTTACTGAAATTGAAGATGTTGGTTTATCTCAGGAGCAATTTTTATCTAAACACAAAATTTCGAAAGACGAAATTATTTTAACTTTACTACCCGGCAGCAGACAACAAGAAGTAGACAAGCACCTTCCAGTTTATCTTGCTGCGGCTAAAGAGTTACAACAGCACAACCCAAACTTAAAGGTTTTAGTAGCAAAAGCGCCAAGCGTTAACCTGTCAAGCCTATATGATGACATTTTAGTCGAAGAGGACAATATAAGGGCAGCCATTTCTTTTGCAAAAGCATCAATAACAACATCTGGAACGGCTAGTCTTGAATGTGCAGTTTTAGACACTCCACAAATTGTATGCTATAAACTATCAAGAATCTCAGGGACTATCGCAAGGCATCTAAATAAGTCACCTTTTATTTCAATGGCTAACCTTGTCGTCGGTAAAAAAATTGTTCCTGAGTTAATACAAAAAGATGTAAATAAAAAAGAAATTGTAAGTGCAGTTCAACCGCTTTTGGAGAACTCGAAAGAACGAAGAAATATGTTAGAAGAGTTTAATGGTGTTCGGCGAGCCCTTGGCTTGCCAGGAGCGTACGCACGAGCAGCCGAGGCAATTATAAAAAGAACAACGCATGCCAAACCCTAAAAACGAAAGAAGGTTAAAAAACCGCTTTCTTGTATGGCTTGGAGAGCTAATTGGCCCACCAGCGCTCAGGTTTCTTTATAATACAAACAAATGGGAATTTGTTGGAAAACACTACATAGAGGACCAAATAAAATCTGGGAAATCAATTATTATTGCTTCATGGCACGGAACGCTGTTAACCGTATTTATGGGGCTTGCAAATAAAAACTATTTTGGAATGGCAGGCAACCACCATCCTGAAGCTGAAATTATTTCTCGCGTTGGAAGAAAGTTGGGCTGGAAGGTTATTAGAGGCTCCTCAACTGACGGAGGAAAAGAGGCTTATGAAAAAATGATTAGGTCGCTAAAAACGCCGGGGTCCGTTTTTGCTATAACTCCAGATGGTCCCCAAGGGCCAGCAAAAACACCAAAAGCGGGCGCAATAAGAGCTGCACAAAAAACAGGCGCAATAATTATTCCAGCAGCAGGCCAATCAACAAAACGTTGGTCTTTTAAAAATTGGGATATTTTTTATTTAGCTAAGCCCTATGGTAAGATCATTCAACTTTTTGGAGAGCCAATTATTATAAATAAAAATGACGACTTTAGAACCTCAGTTGAAAAATTAAAAACAGCTCTTAACAATCTTGAAAAAGAGGCAAACGCTCGTGTTAGAATGGAAAAAGAATAAAGCTCTAAAATTCATTTTATTGCCGCTGGCCTTGTTTTATTGGGGAATGGTTTCTTGCCGCAATTTTTTTTATTCGCGGGGGTTTTTCCTTTCAAAAAAGCTTCCAACAAAAATTATCAGCGTTGGAAACATTACGGTGGGGGGAACTGGAAAAACGCCAGCCGCAGTTTTTATAGTTAAAGCTTTGTCTGAAAAAGGAATAAAGTGTGCAGTTTTAAGCCGAGGCTATGGTAGAAAAACTGCAGGAACGCAACTTGTAACCGACGGGATCACACCGGTTTTAGATTGGCGGAACTATGGAGACGAACCCAGCCTGCTGGCAAAACTTTTGCCAGGAGTGCCAATAGTTGTTGACTCAAAAAGACATCGGGGGGGGATGTTTCTTGTTGAAAACTTTAAGCCGGATATTATTATCCTAGACGATGCTTTCCAGCACAGGTCGATTGAGAGAGACCTAGATATTGTTTTGATTAATAGCAAAGATAAAAAAACCGAT
>Ga0206683_10001731_pt1 | contig 14948 bp, 13 predicted proteins | sample M280m12015metaG_FD_155483 | JGI IMG/M metagenome (GOLD analysis project Ga0206683, IMG submission 155483) | Ammonia-oxidizing marine archaeal communities from Monterey Bay, California, United States - M2 80m 12015 | ecosystem: Environmental > Aquatic > Marine > Intertidal zone | place: USA...
CACGGCCCCTGTTAAACCAAATGGAATAGAAGACATAACTACAAGAGGTTGAAAATATGATTTGAATGGTATCGCAAGGAGCATGTAAACCACAATCATCGCTAATAAAAAGTTTTTACCAATAGATTTTAAATTTTGTCCCTGCTCTTGCTGTTCACCTTCAAGGCTGTAAGATATTGAATTATATTTTTTTAAAATCTTTGGCAAAATAGAATTAGTAACAGCGGCAATTACTTCATTCCCAGTAATTACAGTCAAATCAACATCAGCAGTTATATTTATTGCGCGCTTTCTATTTTTTCGCTGAATTGAAGATAGCCCTTCACCTATTTCTAATTTTGCAATTTGACGAACTGGTATTGTTGATCCATTTGGAGCTTTGATCATCATATTTTCTAAATTAGAGATAGAACTTCTTTCCTCACTTGGATATCGAAGCATCACCTTCACCTCATCTCGACCACGCTGAATACTTTGAACTTCTAACCCATAAAATGCCTGCTGAACCTGACCTCCAAGCATCATCATATTTATACCATAATTTGCAGCGGCAGGAAGAAGCTTTAAACTGATCTCTTCTTTACCAATATTAAAATTATCCTTTACGTCGAATACGCCAGGGAATAGAACTAATTCCCTTTTTAATTCATCTTTTGCTTCCAGCAGGTCATCCATATATTTACTTGAAAGTTGGACATTAACCGGTTCTCCAGCTGAAAACAAGCTCGAGAAAAAGCCAACTTCTTTTACGCCTGGGACTGTTGGCATTAGCTTACGCCAGCGTCGAACGATTTCCTCTGTTCCAATAACTCGCTCTTCGCCGGGGATTAATTCCAGAGCAACCTCTGCTAAGTGAGGTCCACCATAAGAAGCATTAAGATTTCCGGGACCTCGAGATGTTTTAGTTTTCATAGGCTGAAACCCAATAGTAGACAGTCTATTCTTTATAATTGAATTTCCTGGAAACTCTTGAATTAATTGCTCTTCAAGAGTTTTAGCTGCAGCCTCTAGTTTGAGATACCCCTCCCGAGTTATTTCCATTGAGGTACCGGATGGATACTCTATTGTTCCAATTGCTAAATCTGCTTCAATAGGGGGAAAGAAGGAAAATTTAATTATACCCCCACCAATTATTCCAATGGTTAAAATAAATACTGAGGCAGCAACACTTAAAAATGTAAAAGGTCTGTTTACTGATTTATATAAAACTGGTTTATAGTAAGAATCAACAAATGATGATAATCCATCTTTTATTTTGGTTTGAAAATTATCCCATTTATCAGATATGGATCTAATCCAAGGGGTTTTTGATTTTTTATCTGAGCTATGCGCTAAGTGAGTAGGAAGAATCGTTAGACTTTCAAATAAAGACCAAAATAAAACAGAAATTGTAATTAATGGGAATATTCTCCATATCGCACCAATTGTTCCTTCTACGGCAAGCATAGGTGAGAATGTTGCCATCGTTGTCAATACAGCAAAGAAAACTGGGGTTGCAACTTGAGTAGCCCCTTTTATAGCCGCTTCCCTTGGTTCCATTCCTCGTTCACGAAATAATGTCACATTTTCACCAACGACAATTGCATCATCAACAACAATACCAAGAACGAGAATAAATGTAAATAAGGATAACATATTAATAGAGACACCTAATACTGGCATCAGCCAAAACCCTCCCATAAAGGAAATAGGTATTCCTAATGAAACCCAAAAAGCGAGCTTTGGTTTTAAAAATAGTGCAAGAACTATAACAACAAGTAATAGTCCATAATAAGCATTTTTGACCATTGTATCGATTCTTCCAAGAAGAAGCCTGGATTCATCATCCCAGGCACTAATACTAACACCTTCTGGAAGGCTTTTTTGTTTAATCTCAACATATTCTTTTACCTGAGATGCTATATCTATTGCATTTTGTTCACCAACTCGATAAATCGTAATTAGATTTGAAGGCCGGCTGTTAAATAAAAACTCTAAATCATAATCAATAGAAAATGCATCTTTGATTTCACTAATTTCTCCTAATCGTACTATCGAACCTGATGGGTCAGATATTACAGGAATAGATGAAAAATAATCAGCTGTGTATCCCTGACCTTGAGCTCGTATTAAAATTTCACCATTTATATTTTCAATACTACCACTTGGAATATCAATCGATAAATTTTGAATAGCTGCTGAAATTTGGCCTAAGGTTAAATTATATTTCCTAAGCGTTTTCTCACTAATCTCAATCGAAATCTCTTTATCTTTTTTAGCAATAATTGAAGTGTAAGTTATTTCAGGTAGGGCATCAAGGTCATCCTTGACTTCTTCTGTAAGGTTTACACGGGTAAGCTCATCCATTGCACCACTAACTGCAACAGTAATTGTTGCATTTATAGTTATAAACTGCTTGGTTGTTGGGCGTTCCACACCTTCTGGAAAATTATCTATCCCATCTACGGCTGCCTTAACGCGATCAAGCATTTCAGTGACATCTTGACCCGATAAGATTTCAACATTTACACTTCCAACATTTTCAGAAGCTGTAGAGGTTATTTTCTTTACACCATCAAGCCCCTGAACCCTTTCTTCAATTATAATGCATACGCCACTCTCTACATCGGATGGAGTAGCACCAGGGTAAATAGCTGTTACATTAATTATATCAACTTCAATATTTGGAAAAACTTCCATTTTTAAAAGAGGAATGGTTAAGGCCCCTGATAAAATAATAAAAGCCATTATGAGATTTGCGGCAACCCCATTATCAACAAACCAGCGAATGATACGTTCCATAAGACCTATTTCAACTCTAGAGTCACTCTTAGCCCATTTACTAAAGATGAAACACGAGAAGTCAGCAACCTATCTCCTAACTCAAAACCTTCTCCAATTAGCGCAAAATCATCTTCATTTCTTAGAACATCAACCGACCTATTTTGCATTGACATCTGATTATCAACAACCCACACACTTTCATTTCTAACAGAAGATCGAGGTAAAACAGAGATATTTGAAATTTCAATTCCAGAAATCTTTGCTTGAACAAATTGACCTACAGCCAATGGCGTAGTAAACATTTTTCTATCTGAGTTATCAACTTTTGCAACTACAGCCATCATCCGAGTAACAGGGTCAATTTCAGCTTCTGTCCTAACAATTTTTGCTGGCCATTTATTATCACCTTGAATGATAATTACGTCTAAACGCTTACTTTCTTCAATCTTCTGCCCATTAAATTCTAGGCCACTATACGGAACGTCCTGATCTGCAATAGGTAGCCGAACCTCATAGGCATCTGTGGCGTATATATTGCCAATAGACGTGCCAGGGAATACAGTGGTTCCGATGTCAATTCTGCTGGTACGAACACGCCCATCAAAAGGCGCAATAAATATGGTTCGACTTAAGTTTCTTTTCGCTTGTTCAAGACTTGCTTTTGCAGCAGCATACGTTGCCTTAGCCTGAGCCATTTGCGGTTTTCTTAGCGCTAAATCGCTTCCTAATCCCGCTCCAACTCTTTTCCATTCTTTTTTTGCCAACTCTGACTCTGCTTGCTCACGTTCTAAGTTAACCTCCGCGTTTAAAACCTGAGATTCAGCAGATATTAATGCCAATTCATAATCTCTTTTATCTAAGACGATTAGGGTATCTCCTTGTTTAAAACTTGAGCCTGCTTCCATCTTTGGCGAGAGCCACTCAACTCTTGAACTCAATTCTGAAAGCAGAATCAATTCAGATTCAGGCTGAACAATACCCTGAGAAGAAATAGATGCTTTCACCGTCCTAGGCAAAATCATCATTGTTTTAACATAAGGTACGTCTTCTTTATTTTCTTTAGCAACAGCTACCGGTCTACTTTTTATTAAAACACCAGCGATAATTATGCTTAAGGCTAAGATTATTAATCCAATATATTTTTTCATCTTTTATTTTATTTATTTAATTTTAATTCGTATCCCCACCAAGGGCTAATATTAAAGACAAGCGATTTTCAATTCGTTGCCGACTAATAGTTAAATGCTGAGAACGAATATCATTATATTGTCTCTGAGTATTTAAAACAGACTCAAGTGTAGTCACTCCTTTATCATAACGCTCTTTTGATAAATTGTAGGCATCTAAAGAGTGCTGCACGGCATCATTAATCGCTCCTTGCTGGATTAACAAAGACTTATCTAATTCTAAAAGTTGCTCTACCTCAGAGAATGCATTCAGCAAACCTTTTAACAAATCTTTCTTAGATTTATTCTGCGCTGATTCTTGCAGATTTGCCGCAGCTCTTAACCTTCCTGCATTAAAGATAGGAGCTGTCAAACTATATCCCATATTCCAAATTCCATAATCATCATTAAAGATATCTTCTAATTTTTGGGCTGATGTTCCGACAGAGCCGTTAAGTGAAATACCCGGCAATAAATTTCGTTTAGCCTGAGCTAATAATAGCCCCTCTGATTCTGTTTTTAAAAATAGGCTCCTAATATCTGGGCGACGAGTTAATAAATCTGCAGGGATAACTGATTCTATATTAGGCAAAGAAACAGGCAAGGTTTTCCCGGTAATTAAATCTCCTTTTGGATATTTACCGGAAAGAATTTCCAAACGACGATTTAAACTTTTTAGTTGTAGCGTTCTAGATTCAATTAACACTTTTGAAGTTGAAACAGATGTCTCAGCAAGTCGATAGTCCAGGCTCGATTTTAGCCCTCTTTCATATCTATCTTTTACAAGGTCTCTTATTTCTAAAAAACTATCGTAAGACTCTTGTGAAATCATCATTTGCCCATAGGCTTCAACTGCCTGAAAATAGGATTGAGTTGCTCTAATAATGGTTGAAAATCCAATATATGATAGATCATAGCTAATCGCTTCATAATTTTTCTGAGCAGCTTTTCTTCCGTTTAAAAGCCTGCCCCATATATCTATTTCCCACTGAAGGCTCAAACCTAACCTTGCTGTCGTATTCCCGAAACTGATCACTTCATTTGATGATTCGGAATTTTGAGAAGAGCTGTCATCTTCTCCTGATTGAGAATCTAGGAAGCTACCTATTGCTCCAAAACCCGACAAATTTTGAACACTTGTGTCAGCACTGATACTACCATTCAGAGAAGGAAAAATACCAGCACTGTTAATTTTCGAACTCTGATATGCCATATTCTTATTATCTATAATTGATTGCAGATCAGGACTGTTTTTTTGAAAATCTAAAATAAAACTTTCCAGATCGTCATCATCAAAAATTTCCCACCACTTGCCAGTAACTTTTTCACTACTAGGTATTGAAGTTTGCCAGATTTTAGGCATTTGGACATCGATGTCTTCCACCATTACCAATGTGTTACTGGCGCATCCAGAGATGAGCACTATGAATAGAATAATAATCAGATTCAATTCATTTTTTATGCGATTAACTTTATTCATTTTCTAAGTTTGACATAATCTTTGTTAAAACATCTTTAAAAGTTCCTATATCAGACTCTGATATATCACGGGAAACTTCTTTTTTGGTCTTATTCATTATAGGTAAAACATCATTAAATAGTTGTTTACCTGCATTGGTTAAAATGACGCGGTTTATCCTATGGTCTAGTTGATCTGTGACTCTAACTACTAAATTTTTCTTTTCTAGAGTGTTAACTATCCTTGTAATACTTGTTTTATCTTTAAAACAAAACTCACTCAATAATTTTTGAGAGGCATCGCCATGAAAATGTATTGGACCTAAAACCATCCACTGATCCAGTGAAATATCAAGACCTGCATCATGAGCATTCTGAACAAATCTTCTTGTAAGCATATTATGGACTGAACTGATAAGTTTCCCCATGTTCATATGAAACTGAAGTGAATCTTTGTTTTCCATTAGTTGAATATACAACTAATATTATAATAATTAATATATAATAACATGACTTATATAAACAAATTAGGATAATTATCGACGTAAAATTATAATTTATATATCTTTAAATGTACTATTAAAATAAATTTATAAATTTATTTAGTTGATAGTTCAACTTTATTCATTTTCTAAATTAACTATAATCTGAATAATTATTAATAGGCCATAGATAAGGCAGATCAGATGATTCATTCCACCCATACTTTTCATAATATAGTTTATCTTTTCTTTTAAGATTAGAGCGATGAGATGCATGAAATTTTTTCAGACCCAACCAGGTTGGCATTTGAATATTAATCTCAATTTTATATAATGGCATCGTATTCTTGTATCCTCTTCTCACCCATTCCTCAATCATAGTATTTACATATAACTTAAGCGCGTCTGGATAGGGTTTCCACATTAACGTTGCTGGGTGATTTAACCACCCTTTGTATAGCTTACCATTTAAAGAATTTTCTCCTAATATTGCTTTTAAAATTTGTACACCCTCAACCCTTTGCTTGCCTAATCTGCGGTAATCCAGACATGCTGCGGATTGCTTAAAGTCTGGGTAAGGTAAAAATGTCTGCATTTTAATTCCTTAAATAGATCAACGATTCTGGTGAAAATGGAATTGGACTAACATCAAATAATTTAAAAAGTTCCTCTGATTGACAAACATTGCTTTCAAGCAGCATCGTTAATTGATCCTTGGTAATTGGAAACCATTGAAATCGATCGAATAAAAATGCGAATCCCTGTATGATGATGGCTGGTGCGGGAATGGTCCATTTTTTTTTGCCATACGCACTTGAAATAATTTTAATTATTTCTTGCCAATAATAGGTATCACCACCTATGCAGTAAGTTTTTTTTACTGAACTCATCTCTTTGATAGATTTTACAAAAATGGATGCCACATCCTTAATGTGAATAGGTGACATGGCAAAGTCCCCTGCTTTTAATGGATTGAACCCTTTATGAAAATTTGGTGCAGGAAAAGGAAGGTTTAACATATCCTTTTTTAATTGGGTGCAGAATTCCGGACGATCATTACCACGTGGGTCTCCAAAAATCAAGGATGGCCTGAAAATCGTATAGTCTAAATCTGAAAACTTTAAATATTCTTCGGAAATGTATTTTGTACTTTGATAGCTGGTTCCATTCATTTTGGCACCATTGGCGCTCATTAGAATGAAACGATTAATGCCTTTTTCTTTTGCAGCATCTATACATCGCTTGGCACCATTAAATTGGGTGTTCTCATAGGTGATCCCGCGATTTGGAAATTCACGGATAATTCCGATAGCGTAGATTACAGCACCACAACCATCCAGAGTTTTATTAATCGCAATTTCATCATTAATATCTCCTTTAATTATCCGACATTTCTCCTTTTGAAGCAGTTTATTCTCAGACCCTTCCCGAATCAATAGGTTTGCTTCCATGCCTTGAGAAATCAATTCATCTAAAATATAAGACCCTACAAATCCTGTAGCACCAAACAGAGCAACTTTCATGATTTGATTATTCTTTCAGTAGATATATTTATTATTTCGAAGTAATTCTGGATTACGGTTTTACGATACTCAAAAATTTTCTCTAAATCTTTTCGTACCCAAATTGCATGGGCCAGTGTGCCCAACCACCCCAGCGGTAAAGAATATTTTACCTTGTCGATTATTTCAACTCCTCCTTCAACCGCTTGAAACATGTGTGTGTGATGCCAAAATGTATATGGGCCTTTAATTTGTTGGTCAACAAAACGAAAAGGAGGCTCATAATCGGAAATGAGAGTACGCCAATGAATTGGAATGCCAAATAAACGAATTGTATAATCAATAAGGCTTCCCTTCTCCATCTTAACTGGGGTCGGAGTTAACATATTGAATGAGAGTGATTCGGGAGTAATCATCTCAAGATTCTCCGGTTTTGAAAAGAATTCAAAAACAACCTCTAACGGTTTATTAATGTGTTGTTTAATATTGATCTCAAAAGTTTTCATGAGACTATCCCTACTTTAAAATAATTGAATAAATCCGTCATATTTTTTAATTCAGTAGTAGTGTATCTATTTTCTTCGATTAATAAATTATTCCCCGAACCACCAATGAGTATTTCAATATCTTTTTTATGACAAAATTGAATAAGACGAGATATATCTAAATTAAAAGTTTCTGGGTCCAGAACATAATTTGAAGATATAATTAAATGTGTTGGATTAAAAACTAGAACTTTAGATTCTATTTCAGCAACCGGTAAATTGGTCCCTAAATTGATATTAGGTATGTTCATTTCATGTAATATTGATTGAATCATTACTAGTGGTATTTCATGTTCATCATTACTTAATGTCATACAAATAACTTTTCTGGTTATTTTTTCATCATTTGTAGAGATTTCAGAATGAATTCGATACATAACATTTCTGATTGTCTCTGAAACAACATGTTCATCTGAAATAGAAAATTTATTTTTTGACCATTGGTCTCCTATTTTATTTAAAATATTTAAAATCAATTCGTCATAAATACGATGTTGCGGTTCACCTTTAATTAATAATGAATTTATAACTTCATGAATAGAATCAACTCCTTGCTGTAGGCATAATTGAAGTAAATAACCTCTTAAATATTCATAATCAATTCTATCAATACGTTGAACAAGTTCTTTATCATCCTTATTCAGATATTGAATTATATTTACTCTTAATTTTTGATTGATTTTTTCTTGTAAAAATTTCTTTAAATGGGATAAAAGAAATTTCCGGTGTCCACCTACTGTTTGATAACAATCAAGTTTACCACTATCAGTCCATCGTTTTATGGTTGAAACATTCACGCCCATAATTGACGCAACTTCTTTCGAATTTAAATATTTCATGCTATGAGATTAAATATTGATCACAGTATTTCAAATGCCGTCATAAGCGTATTAAGCGTTTTATAAAACATAATATTTATTTTATTTGAACTAATATTTCATTATGGCGGAACGGCGGTAACGCCCAGGGTGAATTATACTGCGCCACCATAAAATTACCAGTTTTACTTAAATTGAGTTCAGTTATTTTCGTTTCAAGTTTTTGTTGATAGTCATTTACTCTGTCTTGGGTCGCCCAACCACCGAATTGAATAACGGCAACTCGACTTAGTGATCTCTCTTCTAATTTTACATGCTCCAAATTAGGTTGGGGTAACATGGACATATCAAATTTTTTTGGCATCACAAACAATATCTCGTGTTCTTCAAGATCTGTTGAAATTTTTTGAGAAATAACCGGCGCGGTCATTGCAATACTCATTTTTTTATCATTACCACCAAAAATGTAATCCGCAATACGGCGGAATCCTTCACTCTGCGCTACTCTATAACTTTGATTGACGTTGGTCTTAGCTATAACCATTGGTTTATATTCTCGAATTTCTACCTTACCATAGTTTTGAATTACTTTATAATCAGGTTTTTCAATAGCCATTATTGCGCTCACTCCAAAAATGTAAATAAGTATATTTTTCATGTTGTTGTTAATTAATTCTTATCATTTCCTTTATAAAAAGGAATGAGAACTGCAGTGTTGGTCTTATATATTTGGTATTCATCCAAATTCCCCCATTTCTTGTCAGCACTTTCTTCTAACAGGTTTATGCCACTAACCTTGGTCAGCATCAGAATGACAAATAGAGGTGAAATCAAGGTTGCATTTTGCCAACCTGAAAGTACGGGAAAGGATATTACCGCCATACCGATCCAAATCAGAATTTCGCCGAAATAATTTGGATGACGTGATAAAGACCAAAGACCTGTTGTAATGAAGTTACCATGATTGGAGTCATTTTTCCTGAACTGCCTTTTCTGTTCATCCGCAATCACCTCAAATAAAAAACCAATGACCCAAATAATTCCACCAATACCTAAAAATAAATCAGTATTCATATCTGAATTTTTCAGAATTAAAGTCAAAGCATTAGCCGTTGTCAAAAAGACCCATAAACCTGAAAGACTGAAAAACATTAGAAATTTAAAAAAGGATTTTTTGGCTTCAGAAAATCTTTTATCTTCACCAACATTAAAGACACGGATCAGTAAAAATAAACCTAGGCGTAACGCCCAGACGAGAACCATTACAGCAATAATTTTAGACAGCAGTGAAAGTGAACTACTCTCACTCGCAATATATACCGCCAAACCGACCATGACAAAATATGCTAATGTTCCAGTAATATCATAAAATTTTTCCGTTTTTGAAAAGAATGACGGTAAAAAAATTATCCAATGAATGAAGAATCCTGTCCCCGCTATCAACATTAATGCAGGAAATCCAGCAAAAGATGGACCTCCATAAGACCCTGCCCAAGCAAATGCCCCTGCGATGATGACTGAAATGATTGAAATAAAAATATCCCGCATATTTATACACCCTTATTTAATTGAATAACATTTAATTTTTGCAGCAAAGACGCAATTAGACACCCCAAATCAATTTCAAACCAACGATGAGCAAAATTCCTGTTATTAGGTGTTTTATGGTGATTGTTTTGGTAGAGCTCACCCATCATCAATAAATCAATAGGCAATGTATTCTTTGAATTATCTTTGAGTTCCTTGAAATTGCGATAGCCAACTAGGTGGCCGAAATAATTGACAATAAATCCATGAATAGGCCCCATAAGAATATGTAATGGAATTAAAAAGAAATACCAAAAAGAAGGAGCGAAAATCCAATAAATACCAATGTAGAGAAGTATAAATAGCGCCCGTACAGGTAATAATTCGCCAATTTTTTCCAAAGTTGGCCAACGAGGTACATCCGCAATTCTGATTTTATTTTGGATGAGTTTGTTGACAAGATCACGGTACTCCAAAAAGGTCCTTTTATTAAATTGAAAAATATTTTTTATATACTTTGGTGAATGAGGATCTTGAAGTGTATCAGCATAGGCATGATGTTTACGGTGCAGAATGGCATAAGCAGCTGGATTTAAAAAAGAAGAACCTTGGGTAATAAATGTAAAAATATAAAATATCTTCTCCCATGTCAGACTCATGTTGTACAATTTATGAGATGCATAACGATGTAGAAAAAATGTCTGAAAGAACAGGGACAAATACCAATGGGCGATAAGTATGCCAAGTATAATCATATCAAAACGAATTCCAATGGGTTCAGATCATTCTGAAAAATTGAATCAATCTTGGTCGGTTCAGCTGAGTTTAGATATAAATTTTTCATTCAGAATTACCTTTAATAAATAAATAATGAGAGACACCCCACTCATTGCCATGATTAATCCCAAATAATTCCGCACAGGACATAAAAAATATTCGCCATCTTTGCCACCATATTTTTGCATTATTTTGACCATATGTTCTCGAAAATATATCAATAATGTGCGCTTTGTTCTTATCCATCTTTTCCAACCAAGCCCAAGATGTTTGGCTGTAATGATAACCTGAAATCCGCCATACTTTTTTGATATTTAAATCTTCTTGAAAATGAAGCAGAAGTCGGTGAGAAGGCATAAGTCCTCCACTAAAAAACTCTCTGGACATCCAATCGCCGGGCCCTTTATCTTCGAATGGATATACCAAAACTTTATGAGAAAATATGTGAACGAATAGTTTGCCTTCAGGTTTTATAAAACTACGAATTCTTCGTAATAATTCTTGGTAGTTTCGCATGTGTTCAAACATTTCAACTGATACGACTCTATCGAAAACATCATCTGTCTTGAAATCGTTCATATCTGCTGTGATAACCTTAACATTTCTTATTTCACTTTGACGACAACGATTTTGAATATATTCTCCTTGCTCATGTGAATTACTGACGGTAGTGATAGTTGCATTAGGAAGTAGTTTGGCCATGAAACAGGTTAATGAGCCCCATCCACTGCCCAATTCCAAGATGTTCATTCCATCTTTCAAATCCGCTCGCTCACAGGTGATATCCAACATTGCTTTTTCAGATTGGTCTAAAGTATATATGCCATCCGGCCAATAGCCAGAACTATATTTCAAATGCTTTCCCAATACCTGTTCGAAAAATTCTGACGGGACTTCATAATGCTGCTCATTTGCTTTTTCCGGCACCAATGCAATGGGGCTTTGTTTTAATTTTTCAACCCATAATTGATGATGATCTTCAAGTTCTTGATGGCCCATTTTATTAGCCCAATCCAGTCTTTTTCTGCACAAATTCTTGATACCAAGACAAATTAATCTATCTGGAAGAATTCCTTTTTCAGCAAATTGAATTAATGATTTTAACATAATTAATAATCGATTTTGATTTCACGTGCTCCCGGTTTAGAAAATACGAATTGATAGTCACCAATGTGCCTTTCACGAAATCCAGCTTCGCAATAAACGAAATAAAAATCCCACATTTTTATGAAGGCACTTGAAAAACCTAGTGCCTTTATACTTGGTATACTGGATTGAAAATTTTCTCGCCAAATCTTAAGCGTTCTTGCATAGTGAACAGTAATATCTTCCAGATGAACTATAGATAAATCAGTATATTTTTTCATTGTTTCTGTGACCTGTGATACTGAGATCAAACAAGAACCAGGGAAAATATACTTCTTTATAAAATCCACTGAATTTTTGTATACGTCAAAATTCTGGTCGTTATACGTAATAGCCTGCATGACAAAAAGTCCATCTTCCTTTAGCAACGACGACACTTTCTTAAAGAATACCGGTACATATTCATGTCCAACTGCTTCGATCATCTCAATAGAAACAATTTTATCATATTGGCCTGTAAGCTTACGATAATCATCCTTTAGAAGAATGATCCTATCAGCTAAGCCTTCTTGATTGATACGCTCTTTCGCTAATTCATATTGCGCATCTGAAATAGTGGTTGTAGTTACTTTGCATCCATAATTTTTTGCTGCATGAATAGCAAAACTCCCCCAACCAGTACCAATCTCTAACACGGAGTCCCGGTCTGTCAATTGAAGTTTCCGACAAATACGGTCTAACTTTTCCACTGATGCTTCTTCTAAAGTACTGGAATTATTATCAAATACACCACATGAGTAAGTCATAGTTTCATCCAGCCATAACTGATAAAACTCATTACTTAAATCATAATGTGCAAGGATATTTTTTTTACTGCCGCCTAATGAATTTTGACGAAAACGATGTATGTATTGATTAACTGGTTTAAATAATCCTGCCCATCCAGAGTCGAGTTGGCCCATTACATCTTTATTCTGAATAACAATCTGAATTAAAGAAACCAGATTATTTGATTGCCAATATCCTGCTGTATAAGATTCTGTAACACCCAATAATCCACCGCTACCCATAAACACATAAAACTCAGGGGAAAATATTTCGACGTTGGCTTTAAGTTCACTTCCATCATCTCCAAAATGATATTCTTCATCACCATCTGATATTTTTAAAAATCCAAATTGCAATTGCTTGAATTTCTTTAAAATAATCTTTTTAAAAAAAGTTGCCAAAAAGGACGGGGGGGTGATTGCCATTAGCTTATCTGCGGCTAAATCTACGCGCCTATTATCCTTCACTTATATGCTCACTATTTAATTTATTTGGATGCGTAAAAAAAGACGCTCCCTTAAACCACAATTTCAGTGCCTGCCAATGGATTCTAAATACAACTAAGAAGGTTATAAATGGAAATCTTAACAGGTGCAGCGCTAAATTTTTCAAGTTTAGTGGAGCCCTTTTCAAAATTAAGGTTGCATCAAATACTTTATGGTTGGATTTAAAATTTTTCATATTAATAGTCAGGAAGTCTTTCGGTGATGTAAAAAACCATTCATAATCATGATCCATTCCCCAAAACGGGCTTACATGTAGCCGTTTATTCAAGCTTGCTGAAAAATCATCTTTACCCTGAGCTTTTATCCAAATAAAATAAGTATATCTCTCCTGCCAAGGCGTATTAGTCACTTCAGCCATAATCAATTCTACTTCTTGGTCATTTTTATCAAAACAGTAATAGAAACTGACAGGGTTAAAACAATACCCAAAGTATCTTAAATGGGCTAAAATACGAATAGGACCCTTCAATATTTTACCTGTTTTCTCACGCACTGTGTTACGAACTGCTTCATCCAAAGATTGATTCACATTGCCATGATAGTCATTGCGGTAAAATGAAATGAGGGATGGTTTATTCACGTTCCATAGCCAAGATTTTGTCAACATATCATCAATTTTTGAGATATCAAAGTAAGCCATGAATAGTGGATAGGTAAAAAAATGGTCAAATGGCGTGAATCGCCTATGGCGGATAGTACCTTTATAGATGTAATTGCCTAATGATAGAGTCATAATCCTATCCCAAAATTTTTACAAACATCTAAGGCACTTACGACACCATCTTCATGAAAACCATTCCGCCAATATGCACCGCAATAATAAGTGTTATTCACACCACTAATTTCATTTTTGCGTGCTTGGGCTTTAATGCTTTCAGACGTAAATAATGGATGCTCATAGTTCAATTCTTTTATTATTTTACTTTGGTCGATCAAATCATTGCTATTTAGTGTAACACAAAATGTTTCATCTGAGTCTAGTCTTTGTAAAATATTCATATTGTAGGTCAACATAACAGGTTTATGCTCATCTTGGTCAAGATAATAATTCCAACTTGACCATGCCAGTTTGCGCTTGGGAAGGATAGATGTGTCGGTATGGAGCAAAGCAGAATTCGTTTGATAGGGAATTGCTCCTAAAATTGTTTGTTCTTTCTCAGTTGCATCTGCTAATAATTCTAGAGCTTGGTTGCTGTGGGTTGCTATAACAACAGCATCGAAAGTTTCTTCCTCATGGCTACCAGTATGAGTAATAATGATTTTACCTGTCGATCTTTTAATTGTCTTTATTTCTGATTTCATTCTTATGCGTTCTTGAAAGGTTTCAATTAATTTTTCTACATATTCTTTTGAACCATTTTTGATTACCCACCACCCTGGTCGATCTTTGATTTGAAGTAAGCCGTGATTATTAAAAAATCTAATAAAAAATAATGCCGGCATATCCATCATCAATTTTGCAGTTGTGGACCAAATGGCTGCTCCCATTG
>Ga0206683_10001733_pt1 | contig 14936 bp, 21 predicted proteins | sample M280m12015metaG_FD_155483 | JGI IMG/M metagenome (GOLD analysis project Ga0206683, IMG submission 155483) | Ammonia-oxidizing marine archaeal communities from Monterey Bay, California, United States - M2 80m 12015 | ecosystem: Environmental > Aquatic > Marine > Intertidal zone | place: USA...
TGAGCGCTCATTTCCATCAATAGCTGTATCAACCTTGACTTTTGTGCATTATCAAGATTAGCTGCTAGGTAATTAATACAATTCACTAATAAAGTATTATGCTTACCCAGCTTCCAATAAAATTGAGCCTGTGTGTCCACATCATCCCAAACATCACGAACTTCTATATCTTGTTCATCATATTCATTAAAAGCAACTTGCATAACGTTTAATTCACCTTCATGAACTTCTCCATCTGTTATCATCATATGTCTTATCACAAAGGCTAAAGCATGAGGCAGCTTCCAATCAGAAGAACCTTCTACTATATCGTCTTCGGATGTGTTCTCTGTTGGAATTTCTTCAGGTTCTGAAGTAGTATTATTATCACCTTCGGTAGTGATTACATAACCCAATGTTCCAGCATGTAGCAAAAAGTTTGATAAATTTTCTTTTCCCCATTGGTTACAAACAGCTATTTCTGTACCATCTGATAATGTTATTGGTTCCTTTATGTAATAATTTCGTTCGTTCTTTGCGTCAATTTCGGTTAGTGCTTTGCAAACACCTTTTCCGCCTTGTAAATCATCAAACCAAATTTCTAAAAATGCTTGATAATTGCCATCAAAACTACCAGCGTGATGGGTGACTATTTTTTGAACTAATCGCGCCTTGTTCAAATTAGAACCTACACTTTCTACATTGTACTTTGTATAATCTTTTGCCATTATAAATTTATATTAATTGTTTTTTTAAATTTTAATTCTCTCTTGGAACCTAATACTTCTATTTCTAATTTCTTCATTCTTATTAATTTTAATTATTTATTTAAATTTCAACTACGAGCCCAATCCTTCAAGAGAATGTGAGCAGTTTTGGAAATAACTAGTTAAATCATCATCGGATTCTAGTTCGAAAAGCGCGTTTAATTCTTCAGATACTGAACTGTCACCATCAAAATAATATTTTAGTACAACTCCAATGTCAATATCATTTATTTTAGAAATCCACAACTGAGGGACCCAATCATAATTCAATGAATAGTTTGATGTTATTTGCTTAATTTGTCTAATATATTCGGAATCATAAAATATTGAATCTGAAATATTCATCAAAAAATCGGTAGTAAGTGGTGTTGTAACCTTAAGGTTTAATGAACTTATAAATAAATCAAAATATGAACAATCATCAATTGATTCTGAGTTTTCCATATTTCGAATTATAATACGAACCTTGTTTATTATATTAGTTTCCATTTGTTATTTTTAGTTGTTTATATATTTATTGAATAATATTTCAAAAATCTTATTCTTCCTCAAATCCACTTCGTTCCTTATTGTACCATACAAATTCGTACAATTGATAGATATCTGCTTCTTTACCAATAGCCTCGTAAACTTCATCTTCGGTAACACCCTCAGGCAATTCGCCACCTGCTAAATCGTCAAACCCACCATGAAACTCAACATCCCAAGTTGCAGTATCGTTCCCATAAATAGAAACGTAAGCTATTCCGTCGTATTTACGACTCGCAACATAGTGGTCATAAATAGCAACATCTCTTTCGCCAAACCATCTTTCGTTATTATCTTCCTTGTCTTTATTGCCAAGAATTTCTCTTGTTTCCATATCCACTGAGATGATAAAACCCGCAGTGTCAGGAAAAGAAGGTCCATTTTCTAGATTGAAATCAACAAATTTGCCCCAAGCCAATTTATAATTAGTAAATAAGCCTTCCGGCAATTTCATTTTTGGAAATTTACTTGTATCCATTTTTTAGTTATTATTAATTAGACTGTATTTCTTCTAAATCTATTTTAAGATGGAATGTAATCGTGGTCAAAAACATCATTCTGAATCAAGTACGTTGCAACATCATCAAAATTAACTAAGTACTCATCCCTCCAAAGGTTTGATTCATCTTTGTATTCATCTAAATTAACTCCCAAACTCGTTAAGGTTTCTGATATAACACCCCATATAAAATCTCCTTTTTCAGCATCTTTCAAGTATTGGTCATTGAATACAGCAAGTAATAAATCAACTAATTCATCTTGGGCAATATCTTCTTGACACATTTTACAAATAGTACAATACAATGTGGTAATACATGTGTGATAGAAATCATCACCTGTATCATCAATATTTTGGGCATCGCTAAAATGCTTTATAAGTATTTCGAAAAACTCCTGCTCTTCATCTTTATCCTCATCTAATTTAAAGGTCTGACTCCTCCAACAATAAAATAAACTATATTCCTTTTTCGGATTAATAGCTAACTCTTTGCCAGCAGGGTACATTAAATAAATCACATTATCCCAGTCTAAATTTTCATCATCACTTTTATTTTGCAAAGGCATTAGACACCTTTGTATTAAAGGGATAATCCAATAACAACAATTATTACTGTTAACAAAATCAATAGCTGATTTATAAAAGAATTCACAGCGTTCTTTATCTCCAGATTTAATAATAACTTCTACATGATCTCGAATATCTTTTGAATAATACATGTCATAGGATAATGAAAAGAATTCTGATTCATTTGAATCTGTGTTTTTTTGTGTACTCATTTTTTTTTGTTTTTTATTAATTTAATTATGAATTAATAGTTTATCAAACATTTTACTTCGTGTTCTTCTACGATTCCTATATCAATTAAGCATAATTGATCGGTAACTTCGTATCCAACTTTTTTACACAAGGTTTCAGCTGCTTGCATGGTTCCTCCGGTTGCATATATATCGTCTACAATGACAACTTTAGTCCCCGTTTTTTCAGGAAAACAAGCCATTTCAAAGGAATCCTTACCGTACTCAAGTCCATAATCAACTCGCACTAGTTGACTATTTCCTAACTTTCCTTTTTTTCTGATCAATCTAATTCCACCTCCATAAATCATTGAAAGTGCGGATGCAAATAGAAATCCTCGGGATTCTAATGCTATCCAATATTCAGGTTTTTTATCAATAAGATTGCCCATGTCTTTAATGGCATTCCTAAATACAGTTTCATTGGCTAATAATGGCTGAATATCTCTGTACGTGATCCCTTTAATTGGAAAATCTTGTATGGCTCTTATATAATCTTTATAATTCACTACTGTTGGCAATCAAATTAAAATCATTTAAATGTCTACGAATTTTCTTTATCATTTAAATTTCCAGGCCCAGTCTGGAGGTATTATATCTTCATCTCCTTCTTCAAAAACTAGATCACCTGTGAAATAGTCTACGCCATCATGTTTAACTTCTTTTTTTAGAATATCTCGCTTATCAGAGGGAATTGCTGCATTACTAGGAACAAAATCAGAGGTTTCGTTTAGATAGGTCTTTATAAATTCCAAACGCATGTTGTATAAAGTTTCTGAAATTTTATCAGAATCTAATCCGAAATCTTCAAATGATTCATAAGCTTCCACCCATTCCTCATTGACGTCTGTAAATTCCATAAAATCCCAGGGTGACCCATTTGATCCACCAACCTTAGTTTTAATATCATAAAAGTAATATGAATCCATAACCCCGTCGCCATCATGCGATAAATTAAATATAAGGGTGTATTTTCCATTGGTTTGCACTACGCATGAGGAAACAATTGGAAAACCTTGGTCGCTATTTTCATTGGAGCTGGTTTTGATATAGGTGTAATGTTTGGTGTCTGTACTTTCCTCTATGGCTACTAACGATATTGTATACCCTACTGCTTCTGCTTTTTCGATAAACAAAGGCAAATTACGTTCACCCCATTGGTTAGATACAGCTATGGTTGCGTCTTTTATGGTTATTGGGTCATGTAATACAAAACAATCTGCTATTGAAAAGCAATCTTCATTTGCACTCATACGCTCTCTTTCTTCTGCTTCAGCCAAGGTGTCAAAAACGCCTGTATTCCCACCAATTTTTTGTTTTATATACTCTTTATCGCCTTGAACTTCGTCCGGAAATATCTCCTTGAGTTCATTAAAAGTGCATTCATTTTTGGAGCAGTAGTCTTGTAGGACTGCTAATGCTAATTTCCCTTCTTCAAAGGCACCATCTATTCCGTTAATTTGATATTCCATAATTTATAATCTTATTTATATTATTTGTAAAGCCTTTTTATAGTCTACAAAGCATTCAAAGTTTCCTGGTCATCCCATTCTTGCAGGCATGATTTAAAATTACTTATTTCATCTTCAGAGGCTTGGTCTTTTAATGCGATGGCTTTTGCAGCTGCAGTTTTATAGATAGGGGTATCAAAAAATTGAGAATTCCAATTTTCGTCATAACAGATAGTAGTATAGTCTTCAAAGGTAGTGGCTATTGCTAGTGCTTTTTCACCTGCTTTGGTCACTAGCTCTTCATTTTCATAATATTCCTCCGTCAAATGCCCTCCAACCAAATTAACCAATTTATATACACTATCCATTGCTTCGATGGCATAATAATAATTTTCGTTGGCAAATTGTTCGCATTCCACTCTGTCTTCGAAAGGTGCAAACTGCATCTGAACACAAGAACCTAACACACAATAATCCGTAGCAGTTTCTGCGCGTTCTGCAAGTTTGGTGACCAGTTCTCCCCAAAGAACTGCATACTCGATATTGGTTTTGGTAATACCCTCTTCTTTGTAATAAGCACGATAACACAAATTGCCAAAGTGCATATTTACCATACTTGCAATTTCGAAGAGTGGTAAGCTAATTACTTGCCCTTCAATTGTATTGTTTGTTACCATTTCAACTAATAGAGGCTCATAATCTAAAGCATCTAATTGTTTTTTGTTTAAAGCAGTTTCAAGTGCTATTTGAAATTTGTAACCACTTGTAGCTGCAGTAAGTGCTGTAATATTTTCTTTAGTCATCATAATAAAATGTTTATAATAATTGATTGATAAGTTGTTCTATTTTTTTAGCATCCGATATAGAAAAATCTTTAGCTGTAATTTCTACTGCACCGCGACCTGAAATTATAATATCTGCATCAATTAATTTTCGATCTATACGGACAGAGGAAATATTTTGATATACAAGATGTACCCGGTCTTTACCGATTAGGTATTTATTTCTTTTAATATAAGTAACTCCGCTTTCAGTAATAATTACTTTATCGGGAGCTAAGATATTACCTCCAAGTAAAATTTTAGAGGTAAATTCATGCGAAAACTTAGCTGTTGCGCTAGAATTTGAAACTGTGGATCCCACTTTAGTTCCGCAGGAGGGACAAAATCGATCGCCTGAATTCAGAGCACTTCCACAGTTTGAACAATAATTCATATAGTCTTTAATTTATTATAAAATCCTCATAACCATCAAGATAGTGACTAGTTGTAAGTTTGAAAATAGTCCATCTATTTCTAGAAAATGGTATGAATCTCTGGAACCATAATCCCCTACTTTATAGACTTTATTATCATCAACTTCTATAAAATGATACGATTCCATAGAGCCATAATCTCCTACTTTAAATACTTTATCACCAGCTATCTCTAAAAAATGATACGATTCCTTAGAACCGTAATCGCCTACTTTATATACTTTATCGCCAGCTATCTCTAAGAAATGATACGATTCCTTAGAACCGTAATCGCCTACTTTAAACAATTTATCGCCATCTATCTCTAAAAAATGATACGATTCCTTAGAGCCATAATCGCCTACTTTAAATACTTTATCACCAGCTATCTCTAAAAAATGATACGATTCCTTAGAGCCATAATCTCCTACTTTAAATACTTTATTTGCCATTATTTTAGTTTATTTATTTAATAAAATTTAATTATCTTTTGTTAACATATTCCAAAAGCCATCCATTGGTCTCTTTAGATTCGCCGACGTTACTTGGCCCTGATGGTAAGGAACTGTACCCTCCAATTTTTCGTCCAGTCTTTTCAATTTGTTCTTTCAAGAAAATTGCTTTTGGACTACTTGAATTTTGAATCCATGTAAAAGATTCACCTTTTTTTATCTGACCACTCCATTGATCTTTCATTGCTGTTGCTCTAAATGTCCAACTCATAATAATTATAAATTTAATAATATTTAACCTACTCCTTTTTAATGTTGGTTTTCGGCTTGTTCCAACGGATTTTTAATTATGTGTTTTGGTTTAAAAAGGAATATATTTTAGAAAACCAACTACCAGAAAAAATTTCATCTAATTTACTATCACTTACACCTTCAGGATAATCACCATCATCTAAACCTTCAATTGTATCGTGCCATAATACTCGCCATTCACCATAATCATCATCAATATTATTTGAAAAAATCATGAGCATCGAACTGGAATACGTTTCTTTATTATCGTTAGACAATAGTGCTTCCCAGGACCCAAACCACTTTTTTGTGGAATCATCAATCTTAGGATATATTGGTATAATTTTATTATTTAATAAATCTATTTTAATATTTGAATACTCATCTGAACAATCAGAGCTATTTTGATACTTTAGCTTAATATATCTTGCCCAATTAGGATTATATCCATTTAACTTTAAGTTTTCAGGCAAGGCCAAAAAGTCATTGTTGGTATTTTCTGGTTCCATAATTTATTTTTATATATTTATTAAAGTATTTTCTTGAATTGGTATCGATACCTCCAAATATAAATTTTATATTTTAATTTTTTGATACAAATTTGATACATGTTTTATTTTTTTATTTTATGTATTATCGGATAACAAACAAGCAAAACATACATTATACAAGACCTGGAAGTAAAATATAAATCCGCTAACTATAAAATGGAAAAACGAATTAAATATTGCAAGCGTTGTCATAACGACTTTTCGACCCTTTACAGAATACAATATAAAAACCCTAAAGAATGGGTTTTTGTTTGTGAAGAATGTTTGCTTATTCTCAAAAAAGATAACTCTAATTATAAATATGGCGGCACTTGGAAAAAATAAACTACCTTCATTTTTTATTAAAAAAATAACAATGTCTATCCATCAATTAGGAACAGGTCTTTTACTTATCGGACTTATAAGTTGCCAAACAGAACTCAAAAATAAAAAATCACTAGCTACTTACAACGATGTAACTATTGTAGGAGCAATGAAAAATGTGATGTGGAAAGGAGCCTTGGCTGGAACTATTAATTTAGATACTATCCCCAACAAAAAAGGACTCTACGGTCTTGGGCCTCAAAGTTATCTTAGCGGAGAATTACTTATTAATAATGGAAAAAGTTATCTATCTAAAGTAACGTCAGACTCCACCATGCAGGTCGAACGTACATTTGATGTTACGGCTCCATTTTTTGTTTATGCAAATGTTAACAAGTGGAAAGAAATCGCTCTACCCAATACCATAAAAACCATCAACGATTTAGAAAAATTCGTTCAGCAAAAAACATCCGAAATTAAAAAACCATTTGCTTTAAAATTAATTGGATCGGTTAGCAATGCAACTATTCACATTCAAAATTTACCCGAAGGAACCAAAGTCAGTTCTCCTGATGAGGCCCACCAAGGGCAAACCAACTATACAATTCAAAATGAAGCCGCTGAAATAATAGGCTTTTACTCGACGGAGCATCAGGGTATTTTTACCCACCACGATTCATTTTTACACCTGCATTTAATCACAAAAGATGCACTTAAAATGGGTCATTTAGATGCCTTAGAAATCGGAACTATGAAATTGTATTTACCTATGGATTAGGACTACTTTAGGTAGACCAAACGCTCTAATCGCTTCAGTTCTTTGGCGTCTACATATTTGCCAATTTCTTTTCTAAATTGTGCTAGGTTTTTATAGGGTCTGTATTCCATAAATTCATGAGTCATTCGTTTTCCGACGCCAGGAAGCGACTCGATGTCATCTTCAGCTGTTGTATTTAACTCCACCGGAACAAACACATAATTTAAGTAGCGTGAAATCTCATTTTCGTCTACATATTTTGCCATTTCACGTTTAAATTGCTTGATACTTTTATAAGGTCTGTATTCTTCAAATTCGTGAGCCATTCGGCCACCAACCCCAGGAATCATTTTAAAATCTTTCTCAGCGGTCGTATTCAAATTAAAGGGAACAAATAAGTTTTGGTACAGTACTTCCTTCGTAGTTGGATCTATCATTGCATCCAAATCTAGCATCGACTTAAAAGGTCTTTTTAAAATAATATTAGCGACCAATTCCTCGCTAAGCCCTAATGAAGCCAGCTCTGCCTCCGTTGCCAGGTTGGCATTGAAAACTACTGTAGATTTTAGATTTTCAACCGTGTCACTTTCTTTTTCTTTGTCGGATTGAATCATGGCAGCCTGCGCTTCACCGTCTGTTTTTTTGGTTTCATTACAAGCAACAAGAACTATCACTGCTACTAAAAGTGTAACTAATTTTTTCATTTTTTTTGATTTATAAGGGTTAAATAAGCGTAGCCCATTAAGGCTAAAACAATTAAGCTTAGTGGAGCAAGGGCAGGAAAAGCTCCCGAAATACTCTCAGAAAAGAGACTCCAAGTACTTGCGGTTGGATGGATTTCTTGTTCAAATTCAAAATTAGCTTGCAGGTGCAAAAAAACACCATAAATACCACTAAGTGAAATCAATACCAATACCAATTTAAAAAGTTGTTGAATCCTTTTCGAAGCACGAAAATTTAGAACCACCGTCATCACCAAAGCAATGGCAATACCTAATAGCGGTATTAATTGATACCTGTCTTCATAGTGATCTAACAAATACAATTCTAATAACATCCCGGTAGTCATCAACAGAAGTGCTACTAAAATAACTCGCTTGGTAGGGTATCTCAAATCTTAATTATTTTTAATTGGGATGTAAAATTACATACCAATGAGCAATAAAAAAAATTATTTAGACATATTCTAAATAATAATTATGGTAATATAAACAAGTCTTCCACTTTACAATTGATTGTTTTTGCAATTTTTAAAGCTAAGACTGTTGAGGGGACGTAAATACCATTCTCGATAGCGTTGATACTTTTTCTAGACACTTCTGCTTCTAAGGAGAGTTGTTGCTGGGTAAAACCAGCAGCTTTTCTTAATTGTTCAAGGTTATTTAGAAGTTTTTTATGATTTTTTCCCAAGACTATTTCTTTTCAAACTCCTCGACAGCATTGGTCAATTCTTTACCCGTGTTAGGGTACAGGTATCCGGCGATCATCGTACCAACACCAATCAACAATACTAATAGGCCTATTCCCTCAAAAAACGAACCCATCGAGAAATAACCGAGCACGTAAATACCCAATCCGACAAAAATGGTGATCACACCTCCCCTGCGATAATCAATGGGTTCTTTTTTTCGTTCCTCGAAGATATGAAGTAACTCATCCACTTGCGAAGGATCCTCTAGATGTTTTGCTATTTCTAACATCGTTTCTCGTTGTCCTTTACCCTCATAATACTTCCAAATAAATACCGCGATTGGTATGATAATTCCTGTTGCCATTCCAAATAAGGGTATGATAATGTTTTGATCCATAATTTTAAAATTTATTTTTTTATTAATGTAACGCAAACTTACCATTATAAAATATGAGTAGCAAACGTTACATCGAAATTTTTAAATTATTTTATATTTAGTAAAATTAATCGTAGAAACTTTTACAACAATATTTTAAAATGTCTATAAAAAATAGCTACACACTTCTATTGGGACTGTTACTCAGTTTATGTTCATGTAAAAAAAACAATACAATTCAACCAGGCGTTATACCATCCGGTAACGATCCTAATTTTGAAATTGTAGCCAACGTAGATGAAGGATTTTCTGGGTTTAATCGAAAAGTAGTGGTTTTCGGCATTGACCTTTATGCGGTCCCTGCGGTAGCAGATCTCAAATTACTGCATGCTGCAAATGTCATGGCCCAATACTTAGATAATAATGAGGATGGTACGGTAGATAATGTACTTGTTTTAGACCACATGTTAGCAAATAAGGCTTTTTTAGTCCTTTGGAAACAAGAAGATGATTTGGATTTTGATCCGCCTCAAGATAGGTTAGGTCAGGACTTAGGTAACGACGAAACCTTCCCTATGTTTGTAGCAGAGGGTAAAACAGGACCCTTTGATGCGAGCTTGGAAGAGGTTTTGCATCTCGTTAATTATGCGGGACATTCCTTTGCATATCCAAAAGTTTTTGGCTTAAATCCAGGCTCTGAGTTAGCCAATGCTATGGACATAGCAAGAGGTGGACAGTTTTTTAATATTCCTGATCCATATCCTACAGACGCTTGGTATAGCTACGATGATGAAACTTGCGAATACGATTGTCAAAGCATCGAATATTTATATTGGGCCATAACCTCTTTACTAGGTGCGCAAGAAAATAGATTAAGTGTTATTGGTCATGAGTGGAAACTAAATACTCAAGCTTTGTTGGAGCTTAAGGATCCAACAATCTATAACCTATTAACCAACCCAAGCTATCGATTACCCTCGAAGCTTCCTGATGGCAGTTATCGACATTAACAAAATTTAATGCAACTAAGTTGCATTTAAATTATTATACCTAAATTTGCTCATCTTTAAAAGTATTTAATACAAATGATCACAGTAAAAAATATTTCAAAAAAATATGGTGACTTTTCGGCACTAAAAGAGGTATCCTTTCAGGTTAAGAAGGGAGAGATTCTATGTTTGCTCGGTGCAAATGGAGCTGGGAAGTCGACCACCATCAACATTCTTCTTAATTTTACTCGAGCTACTTCTGGCATTGCAGAAATAAATGCTTACAATGTTTTAGAAGCGCCCATCAAAACAAAGGAGTTTTTGACCTATATACCAGAAAACTTAATGCTATATCCAACATTTAATGCTGTTGAAAATCTTGATTATTTTACTAAACTTTCTGGAAAAAAATTCAACACCAATGAATTAAAATCAATCTTATCGGAAGCAGGTTTAGAAGAGGAAGCACATCAAAAAAATATCCAAACGTTCTCCAAAGGAATGCGACAAAAGGTTGGAATAGCCCTAGCCATTGCAAAAGAATCGAAAGTATTGTTATTGGACGAACCCACCTCTGGCTTAGATCCAAAATCCAGTAATGAATTTGTTTCCCTACTCCATAAAATGAAAAACAATGGTGTGGCAGTATTGATGGCGACTCATGATTTATTTAGAGCAAAGCAAGTTAGCACTCATATTGGTATTATGCGCTCAGGAGTACTAGAAAACTATTCGGCCTCAAAAGATTTTTCGTTGAAGGAGTTAGAGACCATCTATCTTGATATTATGAACTTCAAAACAGTCTCCTAGTATGGTAGCTATTTTAGTAAAAGAACTAAAAGAAATGATGCGAGACGGAAGGATTAAAATCGTTGCGATTATTTCGTTGATTTTATTGGTTATTTCGAGTATTACCGGAATCAATCAGTATCAGAAAAAAAATAAACAGTACGCCGAATCGACCTCGAAAGAGCGTGCTATTTGGGAGACACAAGAGGAAAAAAATCCACATTCCGCAGCGCATTATGGAACCTATGTGTTTAAACCAAAATTTGCCCTATCGGTATTTGATTATGGAGTGACTACCTACACGGGTAATTCTATATTTATTGAAGCTCATAATCAAAATGAAGCCTCTTTTAGCGAGGCAACAGATCAAACTAGCTTAGCTCGTTTTGGTACGCTCTCTATTAATTTTGTATTGCTTTATATATTTCCCTTACTGGTGATACTTCTTGGTTACAACACCTATACCAAAGAAAAAGAGCAACAAACGCTCTTATTGATAAAAAGTCAAGGAATAGCTCCCTTAAAACTAGTCCTTGGAAAATGGTTGGCAACATTTTTACCTATTTTAATTTTAACGACACTTATATTTTTAACTGTTGGAGTGGTACTTACTCAACTAGAAGACTTAGTTTTTTTTAATTGGGCGAAGCTCTGGACGCTTTTGGTTCTCTACCTATGCTACTACCTTATTATTACCAGCATCACTATTTTAATTTCTATGTGGAGCAAGTCTTCCGGAATTTCCTTGATTGCTTGTTTATTAATCTGGATCCTATTCGGTTTTATAAGTCCAAAAATTGCTACCAATGTTGCTAATATTAAAAACCCCTATCCTTCCAAGTTTGAGTTTAATACGAGTATTGAAAATGATAAAAAAAATGGATTGGATGGGCACAACCCATGGAATGAAGCTGCAAAAAAATTAGAGAAGGAAACCCTTCAAAATTATGGGGTCGAAAGTATTGAAGAACTCCCGTTTAATTATGTGGGGTATCGGATGCAAAAAGGAGAAGAACATGAGGCTGAAATTTATAAAAAACATTATGGTCTGTTAAAAAATATTGCCAAAAAACAAAACAATACCTATAAGAGTTTATCCTTTTTGACTCCTTTTATCGCGTTTCGATTTTTATCTATGGAACTCGCAAATTCAAGCGATTATCTTCATTGGAAATTTAGCGAAGCCGTCGAAAAATACCGTATTGAAAAACAACAATTTTTAAATTATGATATAAAAGACAATTCGGTTTACGGAGAACGAGGCTATAAAATGAGTTCCGAAAAATTTAAAAAACTTCCAAAGTTTAGTTTTGCACCTCCCCCTCTTATAAAACTCTTAAAAGACAATCAACAAAACCTGTTCTTTTTATTCCTTTGGATTGCAATCCCTTTTTTAGGACTCCTAGTAACCTCCAAAAAAATCTAATTTATGTTTTTAACCATTCTTACCTACGAACTTAAATTACTGGCTAGAAGTAAATGGCTACTGATGCTGTTTTCTATTATTTTATTATTCGTCGCTTTTGCCTCTTTTAACGGTGCTAAAAATACGGAGAAAAGGCTTGCAGATATTGCAGTGGTAAAGCAAGAGTTTTTGGATAAGGATCAGGCTATGGTCGCAACTCTTCAAAAAATTGAAGCAGGTGAAAAATTAGTAATCCCCTATTGGAAATTACCATCAGAACCGATGACCATAGGGAATCGCTATCCAAGATTGGCCATTATGCAACCCGAAGCACTATCTTTTATTGCAACAGGGCAAAGTGATATGTACACCCACTTTAAAAGTCCACGAATTTACGGAAACACCTTTGCTTTAGACTATGCCGAAATGATAAATCCCGTTCAATTACTCTTTGGAAATTTTGATCTCGCCTTTGTGATCATTTATATTTTACCCTTACTCATCATTGCGTTTACCTACAACATTCTTTCTAAAGAAAAAGAACTGGGAACCCTGCGATTATTATCCTCACAACCCATATCGGTTTTTAGATGGTTGTTACAAAAAGTTGGAATACGATTTGTCATTTTTAATACCCTCACTTCACTAATTATTTGGATTGCCATCGCAATAGGTTCGATAAAGGATGCCCCTAATGCAACGAGTCTATTTGGATTGTTTTTATTGATAACAGGGTATCAGTTATTTTGGTTTGTTCTTTCCTTTATGATAGGTATAAAAATTAATAATTCCTCCAAAAATGCGCTGACGCTTATTGGCTGCTGGCTCTTATTGGTATTAGTTATTCCAGCAACCATCAATCAAATTGGAAATACCTTATACCCAACGCCATCGCGTTTAAATATGATCAATGAAATTCGTTTGATTAAAAAAGAAAACGAAAAAAAGCAGGATAAAATTATGGATTCGTATTTACGAAATCATCCAGAATTAGCCCAAGGAGCTGGACAAGAACAGTTCGGTTTTTGGCATAATTATTTTGCTTCTGAGAAAGTATTGGAAGAAAAAACAAAACCTTTACTAGCACGTTACAACTCGCAGTTAAAAAAACAGCAAACGCTTCAAAGAACCTTTCAATTTCTCTCCCCTGCCCTCCTAATGCAACAATCGTTAAACAAGGTCGCAGCTAGCTCCGAAATGCATTATAATGATTTTAAAACACAAGTAAACGAATTTTCATTAACGTGGCGAAATTACTTAGTACCCATGCTATTTAATCAAGAAAAATTTACCCTTAAAAACTACAGAGAGCTCCCTGAGTTTAACTATCGTAACAGGGTAGCACATCCTATTTGGCAAGATGTATTGGTGCTCTTACTTATTAACGGAATTGTATTGCTCGTTTTTGGTGACCGAAGCTTATGGAAGCAAAACTCAAAAACATTTTTAGAATAAAATTACCTTGTGTTCAAGCACAATTCGCAGGTACCCACCACTAAAATTTGAGAGCTCGCAATGGTTCGGTTCGGGATGTTAGGGATGGGTACTTTAATTTCAAGACAATCTACGGTACCACATTCGGTACATTGAAAATGAGGATGAACGTCCTGGTGTTGGGTTTTTGAACAGTCGCTGCAGGTTGCGTACCATTTGATTCCCTTCGTATCTAAAAAATAATGAACCACGCCGTCATCTTCAAGTTTGTCTAAGAGTCGGTATACGGTGGTTTTATTTATTTTTTGATCGAGACGTTTGATCAGTTCAATAGCAGAAATTGCATTGGTATCTTTTTTAAACTCTTCCAATAGTAAAATCGCCGCTTCTGTTTTTCTTTTTATACCCATACCACAAATTTATTACAACTTTGTTGCAATAACAAACGAGATGCTTATATTTGCAACCCAGTTGCATTAAAATTAAACCACTTATGAATATTAGCCTCCGAAAACCCGATACCATTGGTGCATTAGCTAGCACACTTTGTGTCATTCATTGTTTATTAACACCGATACTCTTTGCCGTGCAAAGTTATACCGCAGTCCAAAGTGAGGTAGCTCCGCTGTGGTGGAAAAATTTAGATTTTATATTTATTACGATTTCTTTTTTTGCAATCAATCGGTCTACCAAAAATTCATCCAAAAAAAGTATTCAATATGCCTTATGGGGGTCTTGGGTTTCCTTACTTTTTTTAATCATCAATGAAAAAATGGAGTGGCTTCACTTGGGGGAGTTGGTTACCTACGCCGTAGCACTTACACTCGCTGTTTTACACCTTTACAATCTTAACTATTGCCAGTGCAAAGATGAAAACTGTTGTCACCAAGATTTGAAGGATTAGAGCAGGGTATTCGCTTAAA
>Ga0206683_10001737_pt1 | contig 14917 bp, 13 predicted proteins | sample M280m12015metaG_FD_155483 | JGI IMG/M metagenome (GOLD analysis project Ga0206683, IMG submission 155483) | Ammonia-oxidizing marine archaeal communities from Monterey Bay, California, United States - M2 80m 12015 | ecosystem: Environmental > Aquatic > Marine > Intertidal zone | place: USA...
TCTATACCAATCAATACATTGGCAAATGCAGCTCCAAGATTTCTATAATGAAACAAAGAAATGTTCCATTTTGAGCCGAAATCTTTCAAGAATCCCATCAAGGCTCCTGGCCTTACTGGAAATTGACATCTATACAATCTCTCAGAATCTCTTTCTGAAATAATACTCTTATGCCCTCCTACCATATGTCGAAGGTGGTCATTAGAAATTTGATTCTTGGTTAGATCGCTAAATTTAAATTTGCTCTTCGAAAGCTTGCTCTTAATTTGTTTGAACGTTTCTTCGTTTTCAGTTTTTATTCCTACAAGAACATGAGCATCTGTCTTGTTAGCAAATCTATAGTTGAACTCTGTAATCTGAGATCGGCCAAAGACTTTGCAAAGCTTTAAAAAACTTCCAGGCTTTTCAGGAATCTTAATGCTAAGGAGTTTTTCTCTATTTTCTCCAACCTCTGATCTCTCAACTATATAACTCAGTCTTTCAAAATTAACATTTGCTCCACTGCTTATAGCTAATAGACGTTTATTTGAAATTTTTGAAGCATATTTTTTAAGCCCTGCTAAGGCAAGAGCTCCTGCTGGCTCAGAAAGAACTCTTGTGTCCTCAAAAATATCTTTTACTGCAGCACATAGTTCATCAATACTTACAGTAATTACCCCATCAACACACTCTTTAATAACATCAAAGTTGTTTTTGCCTATGCGCTCGACTGCCACTCCATCTGCAAATAATCCAACCTCTCGCAGCCTCACTCTTTTATCGGCCTTAATTGCCTCGGCTAAACATGCCGAGTCCTCAACCTCAACACCATAAATCTTTGTCTTTGTTTGAGTTTGAGCAACCCATGCGCTTATGCCTGCCAATAGCCCCCCACCGCCAACTGGCACAAAAATAACATCTAGGTCATTGTGCTCATCCAAGATTTCTTTTCCAACCGTTCCCTGCCCAGCTATAGTTAATGGATCATCAAATGCTTCAATAAATTCAAGCTTTTGCTCTTTTCCCATTTGTCTTGCTTTCTTTGAAGCTTGATCAAAATTATCTCCGTGCAGTAAAACTTTAGAGCCAAATCTTTTAACAGATTTTACTTTTATCTCGGGCGCAGTGACTGGCATTACAATAAAACATGGGACCTTTAATTTTTTACATGCATTTGCAACTCCCTGCGCGTGGTTACCAGCAGACGCTGTAATGACCCCCCTTTTTTGTTGCACTTGATTTAAATTGGCAATTTTATTGTATGCGCCTCTGATCTTGAAAGAAAAAATTGGCTGCATGTCTTCACGTTTTAAAAAAACATCATTTTTTAATTTACTTGATAGGTTTGTAGCAAATGTTACGGGTGTTTTGTCTGCAACGTCATATACTCTAGATTTAGAAATTAATTCTAGATATTTTTTAGAAAATTTATATGAGTCGGATTTTTTTATTTTAAGTCGCATAATAATTTAAGTATTATACCCATAATGAGCAATACAAAATTAAATGCTTCAATTGAAGCAATAGAATATATAAAACCTAAAATTGACATGAATTCAATTATCGGAGTTGGCACAGGATCAACTGTTAATTATTTTATTGAAGAGCTGGAAAAAATTAAGCATATGTTTAAAGGTGCAGTATCTAGCTCGGAAGCATCTACAGAATTATTAGAAAAATCTGGAATTGAGGTATTTGAATTAAATGATATTAATGAAATTCTGGTATATGTAGATGGGGCTGATGAAGTAGACACTTCTCATCATCTTATAAAAGGCGGAGGTGGGGCTCATACTAGAGAGAAGATTGTTGCATCAGCATCAAATGAATTTGTTTGTATTGTTGATGAATCAAAGCTAGTTAAAGCGTTAGGTAATTTCCCTCTTCCAGTCGAGGTAATGATCAAAAGCAGAAGCTATGTCGCTCGCGAAATTGTAAAGATTGGGGGGTTGCCTGAGCTAAGAAAAGATTTCCTAACTGATCAAGGTAATCAGATTTTGGATATAAAAGATTTAACAATTGAAGACCCATTAGATTTAGAACAAAGAATTAATTTAATACCGGGAGTTCTAGATAATGGGTTATTTGCAAACTGCAAACCGCAAAAGGTAATTATAGGGAAAGACTAAAGTACTGATGTGATAGCAGAAATTAATTTCTCAGATTCTGGCGTTACTCTAGACTTGTAATGGTCAATCACTTCACCATCTCTACCAATTAAATATTTTGCAAAATTCCATCTTGGCTCTTTGCCGGAGGCTGCAATAAGTTTTTTATAGAAAGGGTGAGCGTTTTTACCTTTCACCTTAGCGGTAGCAAACATTGGAAAATCAACTCCATATTCAGTGCTGCAAAATTCTGCAACTTTTGCTTCTTCAGAAAATTCTTGCTTGAAATCCCTCGACGGGATCCCTATGACTACAAAACCATCATCCTTATATTTAGAGTAAACTCTTTGAAGAGCTGCATATTGAGGGGTGTAACCACATCTACTTGCAACATTTACCACTAATACTACGTTACCTGAGTATTCGCATAAGTTTTTCTCGTCATCTGAGTCTAGAACTCTGAGGTTGCTATTTAACAAGTCAGTGCAGGCAAATGCGTTAAACGAACTTATTAATAATGTAAGGATAAAAAGGTTTTTCATTTTTTAAATACTACACTAATGGAGAAATAGCGTAAACAGAAGAAATGAATATTGATACCAATGCAACTAATTCAACTTTTTCAACTAACTGTGCTTTCATAATAGTCCTTAAATTAAGAGGTGGAGGGCCGGAGCCCTCCATAATTCCAAAGAATTACCAACAAATCATAGGGGGAGAGAAGTGTTGGTAAAAACTATTATATATATTTATAATTAAATATCAATTAAAATGATAAATAAATATAATCTATTTTAATATATAAATTTTAATTATTTTTGTAAGAAATTAACTGAGAATCAACATATTTTGAGCTTAAAGCTCTAAATATATATATAATTTCAGATTAATTTTTTAATCCAGAGATAAATATGACAAATCAGTTAAAGGGCAAAGTTAATTTCAGCGTTAATGGAAATATTGCTATTTTAGAGGTGGATAACCCACCGGTTAATCCCCTCAGCAGTGGTGTTAGAGCGGGTTTAGCAGAATATATAAGTAAAGCCAATGAAGATGATTCAATTGAGGGCATTATACTTACTGGGGCTGGAAGATCGTTTATCGCTGGGGCAGATATTTCAGAGTTTGGACAAAAGTCTGATGGGCCTGACCTTCACACAACACTAAAAGACATTGAATTTAGTAAAAAACCTGTTTTAGCTGCTATTAATGGTACCGCTTTAGGCGGAGGCTTGGAAACAGCGCTTGTATGTAACTATAGAATGGGTACAGAAAAAGCGATTGTTGGTCTACCTGAAGTCAATTTGGGCTTGTTACCAGGCGCGGGGGGTACACAAAGGCTTCCAAGGCTTATTGGACCATCACAGGCCTTAAAAATGATGCTTGCTGGTACTCCTATGTCAGCTAAAAAGGCATTGCAACAGGGGGTCATAGACGCAATTTCAGAAAATTCTCTTATGGACGATGCTATCGCATTCCTTCAAGAAAAAATTGGATCAGAAGCGCATCCCAAAGTAAGAGATAAAAATGAAAAGGTTCTTGAAGCTAGAGGTGATGATAATGTTCTTGCAGAAGCTAAAGCATTGGCAGCAAAGACCAGAAGGGGTCAATTTGCTCCTGGTCAAATTATATCTTGTGTAGAAGCTGCGATTAATGAAGATGATTTTGATGTTGGTATGAAAAAAGAATCTGAATATTTTCTAGAATGCTTAATGAATCCTCAGCGTGAAGCGATGATCCATATTTTCTTTGGTGAACGTGCTGCATCAAAAATTTCTGATATTCCAAAAGAGACGCCCATTCTGCCAATTAGCTCTGCAGGTATTGTTGGTTCAGGAACAATGGGTGGAGGCATTGCAATGAACTTCGCAAATGCAGGCATTCCTGTATTAGTGCTTGATCAAGATGAAAAAAACCTAGAAATAGGTATGGGGGTAATAGAAAGAAATTATCAAATGATGGTGGATAGAGGAAGAATGACACAAGAACAAAAAGAGATGGTTTTGGGTTTGATTACCCCAACTCTTTCATACAAAGAATTGTCAGATGTAGATATTGCAGTTGAAGCTGTATATGAAAATCTTGAGTTAAAGCAAGAAATTTTTAAGAGCCTGGACGCAGTTACAAAGGACCATGCTATCCTTGCATCTAATACCTCGGGACTAGACATAGATGCAATAGCTTCTTCAACTGATAGGCCTGATAAAGTAGTAGGTACTCACTTTTTTAGTCCAGCAAATGTTATGAGATTGCTTGAAGTTGTTAGAGGAAAAGATTCCTCAGACGAAACCATGGCGACTGTAATGTCTATCGGAAAGAAGATGGGTAAAGCAGCTGTAGTTTCACTCAATGCTCCTGGTTTTATAGGAAATAGAATGTTGGCTGGTTATACGCATCAAGCAAATATGTTGCTACTTGAAGGAGCATTGCCGAATCAAGTTGATAGTGCTTTAGAGTCATTTGGCATGAGCATGGGACCATTCAGGATGTTGGATTTGGTTGGTTTAGATCTTGGATGGAGAGCTCGTAAATTAGCTCATATGGAGACTCCGCTTGCTAATAAAATCTCGGATGCTCTGTGTGAACAAGATAGATTTGGTCAGAAAACTTCAAAAGGTTTTTATAATTATTCAGAAGGTTCCAGAGCTCCAAATCCTGCCCCAGAGAATGAAGCTATTTACCAAGAGATATCTAATCAAAATAATATTGAAAGAAGAAATATATCTGATCAAGAAATTATAGATAGATGTATTTTAGCTCTTGTAAATGAAGGTGCGCGGATTTTAGAAGAGGGCGTAGCTCAAAGATCTGGCGATATGGATATAGTCTATATAAATGGTTATGGATTTCCAATCTGGAGAGGCGGGCCAATGTTCTATGCAAATCAACTAGGTTTATCAGAGGTTATTAATAAAATGAGTGGTTTCTCTGAGTTAGATGAGCATTTCTGGAAACCTGCTCCATTATTAAAAAAACTAGCAGAAGAATCAGGTGCATTTGGCGAAGCCCCTGCTTCACAGGATAGAGCAGAGTTATTAAGCTTTAATAAGGCTAATATGGGCGGTGTATAGGGTTTAGAGCCTATAAATAGATATTTACAGTTGTTTTTGCTGGAATTATCTTAAAAAGCTCCAAAACATCATGATTTAGCATCCTGATGCATCCATGCGATGCCTTTTTGCCTATTAATCCTTCCTCATGGGTCCCATGTATATAGATATATCTTTCAAAGGAATCAACGTTTCCACCTCTATTAAAACCTTGTGTTAAGCCTGTAAGCCACATAATTCGAGTTGTAATAAAGTCATCCGGAGAATCAACTGCCTCTTCAATAATATCTGCTTCTTGAGAAATGTGCTGACGGCTAACAAAAAATTGATATTTAGGAACATTTGTGCCTATTTTAGTTTTAATCTCATGTTTCCCAAGAGGTGTCTTTAATGAATTCTCTGTCTGGCCCTCCCCATAAGCTGAACTAGATATAGGGTAACTTCTAATTATAAGATCATCACTTAGCAAATATAGCCTTTGCTCAGAAATGCTAACATTGATCGAATAATCTGCAAATAGTGATAAAGATATTACCTGGGTTACAATCAATGCAAATAGTTTCATCCTCTTAATCTTAATATAAGAACGCTGATCAACACAATAAGGGATAAAATTGGGGCTAGAAGGAACCCGAAAGAATAGAAGAAGCTAGATTTAGAAGTTTTAAATATTGTGCCGTTTAAAAAACCGCTTTTACCTTTTTTTAATATATCAACAATTGTTCCATTATTATCAACTATTGTTGATATTCCGTCTGAGGTTCCTCTTGCGATCCATTTGTTGGACTCTAAGGCGCGCGCTCTTACTATCTGAAGATGTTGATATGGTCCATACGAGGTTCCAAACCATGTGTCATTACTAATATTAACTATAAAATCAGCTTCTCTTATCTCTTTTAAATAGCTTAAAGGAAAAGCAATATCAAAACAGATCATTCCTAAAATTCTAAAATCTTTAAATTCTAAAAGACCCTGATTAGAGCCTCCTTCACTTAAAGATGACATAGGCATATTAAAAAATTCAATCAATCCCCTTAAAATACCTTCAAAAGGCACATACTCACCAAAAGGTACTAGATGCCTCTTCAAGTAGGTTTGGTCAGTTCCTAAAATAGTCATTGAATTATAAAGACTGTTATTTTTATATTGCCAAGATCCAGATAAAACGCCGGGCCCCTCTTCAATTCTTTCAATCAGCCTTTCCATTTTTGGATTTGAGCTTAAATAGGGCAAGGGTGATTCTGGCCAAATTATAAGATCTTCCTTTTTGTTCTGATTTGTTAAATATACCAACGCATCTTCAATGGTTTCATCTGATCCAGGGTTGTATTTTTTAAAAGGATCTAGCGATGGCTGGATAATAGAAAGATTTAAACTTTCTTCTAAAATTTCATCATTATTCTTTTGATATGGCAAGAAAATTATTAGGCAGATCAATCCCGCAAATAAAAAAGTCTTTTTCTTCTTTGTTATGCTTAAAGCAAGGAATGATGAAAAAAAATAAATAATATATGAAGCTCCATATACTCCAAAATTAGGGATAAGAACTTGACCAAAAGTATCCAAAAATACTAGCCCAGGTAATAGCCATGGGATACCGCCTCCTAATATAAACCTAGCAAGCTCAAGTAGCATCAAGCAACTTGAGAGAATAAGACTTTTAATAAATATATTAGGGTTAAATTCAAGAAATCTTACTGCTGCAAAAGGCACAATAAATACCGCTGACAATAACATTCCCATCAACATTATGATAGAGATAGATATTATAATGTTGGTGTTTCCGTAATAGTAAATACTCACTATTAGCCATCCTGTCCCACTTATCCAATATCCAACCCCCCAAGAAAAAGTAAGCTTTAGGGCATTAACAAAATTTATTGAATTGATAATCGAGTAAATGAGGGCTGTTAATGTTAATGGGAGAACTAACTTAAGATCAAATGGACTAAAGGCAAGGGTAGAAAGTGCTCCAATAAATCCTAAAAATATGTATTGAATTAAAGGGATGTTATGTATTTGTTTTAATGGTGATGCCAATTTTTTTAATTTTTCTTTTGTCGGCAGCTGTTACTGCTAAAATCATATCATCCAGCTCGATTTTATCTCCAACCTTGGGAAGGAACCCTAATTTATTAATAAATAATCCGGCTAAAGTTTCTGCATCCATACCATTAAAATTTTTGTTAAATTTAGCTTCAAATTCTGATAGCTCCAGCGTTGCATCAGCTATATATTCATACTCGCTAACTTGGATTAAGTCCTCATCATCTGAGTCATGCTCATCTTCAATTTCGCCAACAAGCTCTTCCAAGATATCTTCGATAGTTACCAACCCTGATATTGTTCCGTATTCATCAATAACTATCGCCATGTGAGATCGATCTTTTTTAAATTCCTCAAGTAATGAGTCAGCTTTCTTTGATTCTGGTACAACTTTAATATCCCTAATTAGATTACGAAGATTAAAATCTTCTAAGTCTTTATTTATGATGGGAAGTAAATCTTTAGCAAGCAATATCCCCTGAACTTCATTTTTAGCGGGCCCAAGAACAGGATATCTAGAATGGCCCGAATCAATTATTCTAGCTATCATCCCCATAGGATCTTCGTCAGATGCAAGTATGACCATCTCAACCCTGGGCACCATGATTTCTTTTACAGTTGTATCCCCCAATCTAATTGCTCGTTCCGCAATAAATTGGGCCTCTTTATCTATCAGCCTTGCGCTAAGTGCGTCTTCTAGAAGAACAGACACGTCATCTAAGCTTGATGGCTTTATCGTAAAAAAACGTTTTATTTTATTTAAGAAGCTCGACGGAGGTTGGTCTTTTTCAGTATCTTGATTCGTCATATTAGGTAGGGGTTAGCTATTTTAAAAAACTCTAGGTATTTAATCTCTTTAGCCTCCATTATATTTGCATCCTGATCTGTTTTATGATCAAAACCTAGTAAATGCAGTATTCCATGGGCTAATAGATGCATCATATGATCGTCTAGGCCTCGATTCAAGTTCTGTGACTCATTTTGTATGTAGGGCATGCTTATTGCGATATCACCAAGTTCTCCTGAAATTTTTTGAATATCTTTCTCTGCAGAAAAAGATAAAACATTTGTATCTAATTCTTTTGCTCTAAAATCTCCATTTAACTTTATCATTTCCTTACTTGAGATAAGCCTAAGATTTACTTTTAATTCATATTCATTTTGATCAAATAAAATATGCTCAGCTAGCAACCCTAGACTAGACTCTAATTCAGATGAGATCTCTTTAAAGTTATGATTTAAAATATTAAGGCTCAATTTTTTATTGATCAAAATTGTCATATGCATCAACAATTTTTCTTACCAAGGGATGTCTAACAACATCTTTAGAATTAAAAATTGTAAAGCCAATATCCTCTAACCCATCCAAAACTTTTAAGGCATGAGAGAGCCCAGACTCAATATTTTTAGGTAAATCAATTTGAGTCATATCTCCATTAATGACAGCATAGGACCCAAAACCCATCCTTGTTAAGAACATTTTCATCTGATCTACAGTAGTATTTTGACTTTCATCCATAATGATAAAAGCATTATTCAAAGTCCTTCCCCTTAAATATGCGAGTGGTGCGACTTCAAGAATTTCTTTTTCTAGTAAACGTACCACCTGCTCAAAGCCTAGCATTTCATATAGTGCGTCATATAGGGGTCGAAGATAAGGATCAACCTTTTGAGATAAATCGCCAGGTAGAAAACCAAGCTTTTCACCAGCTTCAACTGCGGGCCGTATAAGGATTATTTTTTTTACTTCCTCTTGAACTAGCATCTCTACTGCCTTAGCTACAGCCAAATATGTTTTTCCAGTTCCGGCTGGGCCAACCCCAAAATTAACCTCAAAATTTTTCATATTACCCAAATAATCATTTTGATTTCTTCCTCTGGGTTTAATTGTTCTTTTGGGCGTCTTGATAATGTATTCATTACCAATCGGTGAAATAGGGGTGGGATTAATTTCATCATTGTTATTTATTGCCATTTGAATTGTTTCCCTAGAAAGCTCGATTCCTTGAGTTGTTGTTGCATATAAATCTTGAATTGCATTAGAGGCTTTCTTAATGCTGTCTTCATTACCAGAAATACTTACCTTGTTTCCATTTTGAAAAATTTTAACTCCAAACCCCTTTTCAAGAATTTTAAGATTGCCGTTTAATTCTCCAACAAAAGATTTAAGGTTTTTGGTGTTTGCTGGTTCAAGCTTGAGTTGCGTGAGAGTTTGATTAATTTCTGCCATTAAGCTTTAAGAAACTCCTTTAGAATTTAAAATCTTGCCTGTCAATGAACGTTGGTATGCCTTGGTAATATCAATATCTACTAATTTACCTAGAATATTGATATTTTGGAAGTCAAAATTTACAACTCTATTGCACTCAGTTCTTGCTTGCAATTGGTTGACGTCTTTTTTTGATACTCCTGTAACCAAACATCTCTGAATGGTTTTAACAAGATCGTTGCTATAGTCGAGTTGGAGTTTATCAATACGTTTTTGAAGAATATATAAACGTTCTTTTTTTACCTCCAATGGGACTATATCTTCAAGCTGCGAAGCCGGCGTACCAGGTCTTGCTGAATAGATAAAGCTGAAAGATGCATCAAACTTAATCTCATCAATAAGATCCATAGTCTGATGAAAATCAAAATCACTTTCGTTAGGAAATCCTACTATAAAATCAGAAGAAATTTTTATATTTGGTCTGACCTTGAGTAACTTATTAATTATTTCAATGTATTCTTCTCTGGAATAATTTCGTTTCATTTTTGCAAGAATATCATTGGAGCCGGACTGAACTGGAAGATGTAAATGGCTTACCAATTGGGGAACATGTCCATATGCATCTATCAAATCATCAGTCATCTCTAGCGGATGAGAGGTTGTATATCTAATTCTTTCAACCCCATCAATGCTGCCACATACCTCAATTAAATCTGATAAACCAAGCAATCTTCCATTCAATGAATATTTGTAGGCATTTACGTTCTGTCCAACAAAGACAATTTCTGAAACTCCTTGCTCGACTAATCTTGCCACCTCGTCAAATATTTGCTCAGGCTTCCTGCTGACCTCATCTCCTCTGGTATATGGAACAACACAAAAAGAACAATATTTAGAGCAGCCTTCCATGATCGATACAAAACTAGATGCACCTGTTGCATCTGGCTCTGGCAATGAATCAAACTTTTCTTCAATTGGAAAGGACACATCTATGGCTTGAATCTTATTTTCTTCTTTAATTAAAGAGGGAACTTTGTGTATGGTTTGGGGTCCAAAAATTAAATCTACATAAGGCGCACGTTTGTAAATATTTTTTCCTTCTTGAGTAGCAACGCAGCCACCAACTCCAATTTTCAAATTAGGATTAATTTTTTTTAATTTATTAAGCCTTCCTAATTCTGAATAAACTTTTTCTTCAGCTTTCTCTCTTATGGAGCAGGTATTAAGCAAAATAATATCTGCATCGTTAGGATTATCCGTCTCCTCAACAGCAGGATCTTTTTTAAGTATCTCTAACGTTTTTTGGCTGTCATATTCATTCATTTGACAACCATAGGTTTTAATATAAAGTTTTGTACCCATATATCTAATTATGAAGAAAAAAACCACCTATAAAATAATTTTTATGCAACTCGGAGAAATCTACGAGATTTTTGCAAAACAAATTTATCAAAGTGACATGTACGGTTTCATCGAGGTCGAAGAGTATATATTTAATCAAAATAAACAGCTAGTAGTTGATCCAACATCAGAAAAATTAGAAAAAGAGTTTAAGTCTGTTGAAAGGTCATATATCCCAATCAATTCAGTAATCAGGATAGATGAGGTAATTGAGTCTGGTGAAGCAAAGATTAAACAAAATAAAAGCCAAGTATCTCCTTTGCCTATTAATATACAGCCTGCAAACAAACAAGATTAATCTCACAAGAATAGTCTATTTTTTTGCTTAGCATTTAAACAAATGACTGTTAATATTTTGTTATGAAAAGAAGGCAGGCTTTAAAAATTTCTTCAATTGGAGCAATCGGCCTTACAGCATCAATAAGTTCAAGCTGTTCAAAAAATACTTATTTTTTTCATCATGGCGTCGCCAGTGGAGATCCGTTAAATGATAGGGTGATTTTGTGGACTAGAGTAACTCCCCAACAAGCTGGGCCACTCGAAGCAATTCTTGAAATCTCAGTAAATGAAAATTTTTCCTCAATTATTTTTTCAAAGAAGTTGCAAACTTCTTCTTTATCAGACTTCACAATAAAATATGATTTTATAGCAAAGCAGTATTGTGATAGTGATGAGGGTTTTTTTTATAGATTTAGGGCTGGAAACGCAATCTCAGAGATTGGTCAATCAAAAACATTCTCAGAAAATACAATAGCTGCAAAGATTGGAATTTTTAGTTGTAGCAACTTTCCTGCTGGATATTTTAATGCTTACCAGGCTGCTGCTGAAAAAAATGACTTAGACCTGTGGCTACACTTAGGAGATTATTTATATGAATATCCTATGGGGGGATATGCAACAGATAAGGCAGAAAAACTAGGAAGGGTTCCTGAGCCCTTGCATGAAATGATCACTCTTTCTGATTACAGAACAAGACATGCTCAATATAAACAAGATCAGGGCTCCAAAGCTCTGCACAAACATGCGCCACTAATTGCTGTCTGGGATGATCATGAGTTTTCAAATGATGCTTGGAAGAGAGGAGCAGAAAATCATTCTGAGGATGGATCAGAGGGTGATTTCTATGCTAGAAGATCAGCTGCTATCAAGGCTTACTATGAATGGATGCCAATAAGGGAGCAGCAAAATAAAAGAAGAATATTTAGAGAATTTAAGATTGGTAAACTAATACATTTAATAATGCTGGACACCCGACAATATGGAAGAGATAAACAAATTCAACCAAAGGAATATTTAACTAACTCTGGATTTAACCAGGCAAAATTTTATAACGATCTAAATTCTGATAATAGAGAACTCCTAGGAACTAAACAACTTTCATGGATTGAAAATAGTATTTTAAATACAAATGCTGTGTGGACTATTTTTGGTCAACAGGTCTTAATGGCAAAATTGAAGTTTCCTGATATAAGTAAAATGCTCAAATCAGACGAAATCCCAAGTTTTCTAAAGCCTTATTTAAAATTTTTAGGCTTAGGCATCCCCTCAAACCTAGATGCATGGGATGGGTATCCCGCAGAAAGAAATAAGCTATACCAATTGATGAGCAATGCTAAAAAAAGATTCATAAGTCTTGCTGGAGATACTCATAATAGCTGGATTTCTGAGCTTGAGGATCAGTCAGGCAGCAAAGTGGGTATTGAATTAGGGGCTCCCTCTGTAACTTCGCCTGGTATTACAGATATATTAAATTTAGATGAAAAGAAATTTGTTGATAGCATTGTAAAAATTAACAAAGAACTAAAATGGATGGATCCCTCTAATCGAGGATATTTATCTTTGAATTGTATGGAGGATAAAATCATAGCCTCTTTTCATTACATCAAAGAGTTAGAAGAAATTAATTCTGATATCAGCTCATCTAAGTCTTTTGTTCTTCACCAAAAAGATCTTGGGTTAGAAGAAATAAATGCCTAGCTCAATCAAATAGCATTTGCTTATATAGCTTTAGCTCATTAATAGATTCTTTAATGTCATCTTTGGCTCTGTGAGAGCCTTTTTTTTCATATGTTTGAGCATCATTCATCCATCTTGAAATCAGTTCTTTAACTGAAGAAACATCAACATGCCTGTAGTGAAAATATGATTCTAAATCAGGCATATATTTTGCTAGGAATCTTCTATCATGAGAGACGGTATTCCCACACATTGGAGATACCTTGTTTCCTACATATTTTGAAATAAATTCTAGAGTTTCTATCTCCGCAGCCTGCTCTGAGATACTGCTCTCATTAACTGATTTGGTGAGACCAGAATTCCCATGCTGCTTAGTATTCCATTCATCCATATTTTCAATAAGTTCTTTGGGTTGATTGATAACTAAATTTGGACCTTCGGCAACAATGGTAAGATTACTATCTGTGATGATGGTAGCAATCTCTATAATTCTCTCTTTGTCTGGATCTAATCCAGTCATCTCAAGATCAATCCAGATCAGATTTTGATTTGATTTTTGAGTGGACATAAATGTTGTTAAATTTAAACTATAGTGTATTTTGAGCCCAAGATGTTAAAAGTTCAAACCGGTCAAATAATTGAGTTCTACTCAAACTCCTGTTGTGTGGCTTCTGAGGGCAAAGAATTTAAATGCACAATCCAAGGAAGAATTAATCTTGTGGTGGGTGATCGGGTTGAGATTCAGATAACTGCTAGTGATGATGCCTTGCAAGGGTTCGTTACAAAGCGCTTGGATAGAGTCACTGTTCTATATAAATCAAAAGAAAAAATTAAGAAGACAATAGCTGCAAATATTTCACACATTGGCATTTTGGTTACTAAAAGCCCTAAAACAAATCTTGAGTTTATTGATAAATGGATAACAATTTCAAAGAATGCTTCGATAGAGCCCTTTATTATTTTTAATAAAATAGATCTATTGCAAGATGATGCATTTGAAAAGGTTCAAAAATTTTATGAAGATATTGGAATAAAAACTTTTCAAATTTCTGCAAAATTATTTACGAACATTGAAGAATTAAAAAAATATCTTTTAAAAAGAACCACAATATTTGTTGGTAATTCTGGCTCTGGAAAATCTACCTTAACCGCGGCACTTACTGGTAAAAAAATATTATCGAAAGCACTTTCTAACAATCAAGGCGTTCATACCACCTCAGTTTCTACTCTTTATCATGCCCATGAAATGCAGATAATTGATTCTCCAGGGGTTAGAGACATTGGTATTGATCATTTGAAACCAAGAGAAATCATTTTAGGTTTTCCTGAAATCATGCATTATTCTTTAAGCTGCACTTTTCCAAATTGCTCTCATCAGATTGATGAGGGGTGTGCGGTAATCACCGCTCTAAAAAATGGCGATATTGAAGAAAGTAGATACAATAATTTTATCTTTTTAAGCAACCAAGAGAAAAGTAAATGAATGAGAAAACGCATTTTGGCTTTAAAGAAGTCGATGTTGATAAAAAAGCTGCCCATGTTGGAGATGTTTTCCATTCTGTTGCCGAGGAATATGATTTGATGAATGATGCTATGTCATTTGGCATGCATAGGCTTTGGAAAAAAATGTTAATTGAGCTATCAGAGTTAAGTGAAGGCTCTGTGGCACTTGATATTGCGAGTGGTACGGCTGATATTCCAAGATTAATTAACAAAAAATTTAAATCTGTATCAATGCATGTAACAGATATTAATGCATCAATGCTTACTCTTGGAAAAGATCGCGCAATTAATGAAAACTTCTTTCATAATTGCAGTTTTGCCTTAGCATCTGGCGAGAGCCTTCCTTATCAAGACCAAACCTTTGATTTGGTTACTGTTGGGTTTGGTCTGCGTAATTTTACTGACAAGCAAAAAGGGCTTGGAGAAATGAGAAGGGTCTTAAAACCAGATGGTGTCTTGTTAATTTTAGAATTTTCTAAGCCTACAAATTCTTTTTTTTCGAAAGTTTATGATTGGTATTCCTTTAACGTCATACCCAAATTAGGCGGCCTTCTGGCCAATGATGCTGAAAGCTATCAATACCTGGCTGAATCAATAAGAATGCATCCTGATCAGGAGACATTAAAAGATATGGTTCTTGATTCAGGTTTTGATGAATGTAAATT
>Ga0206683_10001744_pt1 | contig 14866 bp, 15 predicted proteins | sample M280m12015metaG_FD_155483 | JGI IMG/M metagenome (GOLD analysis project Ga0206683, IMG submission 155483) | Ammonia-oxidizing marine archaeal communities from Monterey Bay, California, United States - M2 80m 12015 | ecosystem: Environmental > Aquatic > Marine > Intertidal zone | place: USA...
ACATGGCTCACAACTTACTCGTAATGGGTGATACTGAGAAAAACATCTTTGTTGCACAACCATGGAATGGACTTGAACACAAGCAATACCAATCACAACTCTTGTTTGTTGAAAATGATCAACACGTGAGACTCTTTGTTGAAAACCATGGTAACGAACCAGTTTTCTTCCACATTGTTGGAGAAATCTTGGATAGAGTTGTCCAAGGCAACAGAGTACAATCCGCAGCAACTGAAACATGGTTACTCGGTGGTTCACAAAACATGATTGTTGATTTAGTCTTTGATGAACCAGGTGTATACGCAGCAGTAAACCACGATTATGCAGCAATTTACACTGGTGCAGCAACAATCTTTGTTGCAGGTGATCCATTTGGCTTGAACCCAGTTCTCGTCGATGCAGGTATCTTACCAGCCCCAGTACCATCTTATGCATATGCTTTAGGTAATCCAAGTGATGCAGTTCCTCCAACTGGAGCTAACAGTATTGCCCACCCTGCCTTGAACATTCACGGTTTGTACACTGATGAAGTAGCTTCTGAGTTACAAGACAATGGTGTTATTCCACTCTGGGAAGTAATTCCTGTAGTAGCTGGAATCCTTACCGGTCAATAAACTACAATATTTTTTCATTTTTTTAATTTTTTTAATGAATTATATGCCGCATTTCATTTTGGACTTTAATGAGTTTTGAAGATTCTGTACTTATTTGTGATGAGGTAGATCCTGTTTTAACAAAAATTTTGACAGACAATGGATTGAAGATTGCTTATGAACCAGAAATAACTCCTGAGCAAATTTTAGAAAAAATTTCTAATTTCAATATTATCATTGTAAGAAGTAGAACAACAATTACAAAAGAAATGATTGACAAAGCTGATAATTGTAAAATTATTGCACGTGTTGGTGTTGGACTTGATAATGTTGATCAAGAAGCTGCTAAAGCAAAAAATATTCGTGTAATTAATGCTGTTGAAGGTGCAATGAATGCAGTTGCTGAATTAGTTTTAGGTTTGATGTTGTCTTTGGCAAGACAAACTGCTAGAGGTGATAGAGCAATACGCGATGGAAAATGGCTTAAAAAAGAACTAAAGGGTACTGAACTTCGTGGAAAATATTTGGGAATTATTGGTTTGGGTAATATTGGAAAAAGATTGGGAAGACTTGCTCGTGCACTAAACATGAATATTATTGGATATGATGTGATGCCTATTGATGAAGAATTTGCAAAAGAAGTTGGTTTGATGAAAGCTGACTTGAATACTCTTTTACAAAGCTCTGATTATATTTCAATTCACGTTCCACTTTTAGATTCCACTTACCATCTTTTAGATGCACAAAAAATGTCTACTATGAAAAAAACTGCTAAAATTATCAATACCTCTAGGGGTGGTGTTGTTGATGAGGATGCATTGTATGAAGCAATTAAAAATGGTACTTTGGGTGGTGCTGCCTTGGATGTATTTGAAAAGGAACCTGCTACTGGAAATAAATTAGCAGAACTTGATAATGTCATTTTAACCCCTCATATTGGTGCTCAAACAAAAGAGGCTCAATCTTTAGCTGCAAACGTAATTGGCGAAAAAATTATTCAGATTCTTCGTGGTGTAATTTAGATTTTTTAGTGATTATCTCTGTCTAAGTTTTAAAAATACGCAAAAAAGTTGACTTGTACGTGATTAATTATCGTCTCTTTGTTTTTAACACCCTTTTTGGGATTACAATTTGTGTTAGAGAATAAAAATATGAATAATTTGAAATCTGAGCGACTTCCATATTTTCCTAATGTAAATTCATTAATGAAAATCTCACTAGGTTTGATCTTTTTCACTGTACTCTCTACAGTATTTGTTTATGCTGAAACCATTTCTGTTGATGTTGATGGTACTTCATTTGATGTTCAATACACTGCAGTGGGTATGACTGTTACTGGAATTGAATCTGATACTGAATCTGCATCTTTAATTTTTTCAGTTGATGTTACTGATTCCACTGGAATACTAAATGTGGAATTAGAACGTTCATTTTTTGATTCTATTTATGATGATGCTGATGATCTTTTTTTCATTCTAGCTGATGGTGATGAAGCAATTTCTGAAGAAATTCAAGCTACTTCACAAAGTAGAAGTTTAACCATAACAGTTCCCTCTGGAACTGAAGATTTAGAAATTATTGGTTCTGTATTTAATAATTCTGTTGAAGAACCAATTGTTGAAGAACCAATTGTTGAAGAACCAATTGTTGAAGAACCAATTGTTGAAGAACCAATTGTTGAAAATATTTCTAATAATGAATGTGGTCCTGGTACTGTTCTTGAAAACGATGTTTGTGTTCTAGATGAAAGATGTGGTCCTGGTACTGTTCTTGAAAACGATGTTTGTGTTCTAGATTCTGTTCCTATAACATCTTCGTCTTCCTCAAATAGTAAAGAATTGATCATGAGTGTTACCATTGCTTTTGTTATTGCTGGAATCATTGGTATTATTCTTGCATTAATTTCAAGAGCTAATAGAAATAAAAATTAATTACAAGATAATTCTTGATTTTTCATAACTTGATCTAATTCAAATCCTGAAATTTGAATTGTATGTGAATATGGAATAATTCCTGCGATTGGAGTTTGAATGCTTACTAATACTATGAATTTGTTAGGATCTACCCTGATCTCTCCTCCGTCAAATTCGTAATCTAGTGTCATAAACATATGTTGAGTCGATTGAAATTCTTCAGTTGAAAAATTACCTTTTTTTACAATTGATGATTGTGGTTCAATTAACGTTGAACTAATTTCAAACATACCTATATTTTCCGCATCATAAAATGTGGCAATTTGAAATTTTTCAAAACTTGTAGAAAATGGCATTGAATTACAAAATTCTATGTTGCCGTTATTTGACATTGCAAAAAATGAAAATCCTTCTGAACCATTCCATTTGTATTCCAATTGATTTGCTCCTATGATATTTAATCCTGAATATGCAAATGGTGCAATAATTATAATTATTGCAACAACTGTGATAATTGAATATTTATTCATATTTCATTCTCCCTATCTATTGGAAACGAGATAATTTTTTCATCTATTAAATACTGAATGTTTTGAACAAACATTTGATCTGATATCATTCCCATCACCCATCCTTTTCCAACACTTTTGACCCATTCTGGAATATGTAATGAGTCAATATTTTTTTCTGTAAATTCAAATGGTATATCAATTAATTTTTTATCTACTATATTTTGAAATCCACTAATTAACATCCCATCTGTAAATTCGCCATTGATCCATCTAACTACAACTGGCTGCATTGCTTCAGAAATACACATGTTGTTTGAATCTATTAACGTGAATTCAGCTGTGGTTTGTATCCCTAGATATTCTACATCTATGAAATATTTTCCTAGTGGAAAAATATCTTTTTCAAATGCATGTAATGATGGAATTGGATTTGATAATTTTTCTATTGGAATTGGAATGGCACTACTTTTTCCACCTGCTCCATCTCTGATATGTATAATTGCATGTTCTCCTGTAATTTCTGAAACTTCAATTGAATAAACTAATTTTTCACAATAGGTGTATGTTGTTTTTTCCATAATGATTGTAACTGTTGGTTCTGCATTGGCTGATGCCACCACACCTGTACTTCCGATTAATATGATAAAAAATATGATTTTTTTAGATATCATTAATTTAAGATTTGGATTGATCAATAAAAATCTGAAATTTATGCTCAGAAATCTTTTTTAACAACTTTTATCTAATTTGTTCATAGCGTTTTCTGCGGAAGCATCTCTTTGAGATGATGATTAAATTCATCACTCAGAGACATTTTAATTGATTAATCCTGTTTGGGTTATCTATTATTATGACTATTTTTGTAATTTTATAGTACAATTTTTGCATGTTGAAATCATTCTCAATAATCCTCTGAAATCAGTTATTAAAGGGGATTTTTTTATTCTTGATATGCCTAGTTATCAAGATCAAACTTGGATCCGACTTTGGAAAGAAAATGCACCAGAATTACGTGAGCGTGTGGTTGGATGGCGTAAACAAAATGCAATTACTCGTATTGATAGACCAAGTCGTATAGACAGGGCTAGAAGATTAGGTTACAAAGCTAAACAAGGTATTGTTGTTGTTAGAATGAGAGTAGGAACTGGTGGTATGAGAAAGCAAAGACCTACTGGTGGTAGAAGACCAAAACATCTTGGTGTTCTTCGAATTAAAGCTGATGATGATATGAAAACTGTTGCAGAAAGAAGAGTTCTTGAACGTTATCCTAACATGAAACTTTTAGGCTCTTACTATATCTATAAAGATGGAAAACACTATTGGTTTGAAGTTATTTTGGCAGATCCAGATCATCCTAGAATTGCTCAAGATAAAGAATTAAACAAACGCGTATCACAATCTGCATAGATTGAAATCTGTTATCTTCATTTTAGTTGTACTATTTTTTGTAGTGACTCCTGCATCTGGACAATTATTGTCTGATGCGACTGGTCTTGTAAATAGACTTGATGTGCAAACCTCTGGACATACTTTTGAAATAATCTTAACTTCTAATTTTGATCTTACTGATTATAGTTTTGATAAGGATCAAAAACAAATTGTTTTTTACATTGATAGTGTGTTAGAAAATAATTTGGGTGAAATAATTATACCTCAAAATTTGTTAAGTGGTGATTTTACATTTTATCTAAATGATCAGGAATTTTTTCCAAAAATTCAATCTAATGAAAAAATTCATTTTATTACTCTAAATTTTACTGGTTCAGGTACTAATCTTATAACTATTAGTGGTACTGAATATTTAATTGGTTTAACTGAAATTATTCCTGACACTGATTTAGAATTATCATCTGAAATAATTTCTGATGATTATTTTGTTTGGTTACTTGTAGGTGGAATTTTAATTATTATTGCTGCTGTATCTGTTGTACTTAAAATTCAAAAAAATAAAAATTAATTTAATCTTCAGCAAGTAATTGCTGAATCATTCCATCTATGTGTCCTGTTTGACCAAAAGATACGTCTCTTAGAATTCCTTTTCTGTCTACTAAAATAGCTGATGGCGTACCCTGAAGAGAAAAGTTCTCAAATGTTTCAGCAGAATATTCTTTTGATTTCATATGATCTTTTACTCTTTGAATTATTTGATTCCTATAATCTTCTGGTTGTGAATCAAATTCTGGAATTTGTGGATAAATGAATTCTAATATTTTTTCTTGAGTTATTTCACCTACACTTTTTGTTAAATTATCCATTCCTATTGGAAATGGAATTTTAAATGACAATTTACTTCCTTCTTGTAATTGACCGTATTGTGCCAATGCACTTTTTGTTTCACCCACCACTTCTCCTGTTTCTACAAGCATTTTCAAATTATCTAAATTATTTTTATCAAAGTCTTCAAATGCTGTTGCCAAACCTAGTACTCTTACTCCTTCATCCTTGTATTTTTCATAAATTTTAATTGCATCTGGAATTGCACCCATAAAACATCCTGGACAATTTACTTGAAATACTTCTAATAATACGATATGATCTTTTTCTTGATCAAAATTTGTTGGAGCTCCTTGCACCCATTCTGAAACTCCAAAATTTGGTGCTTTTTCACCAATTTTTATGCTCATATTATTGAGTTAATTTTTTTACGATAAATACATACCTCTACAAATTTTTATTTTTTTTCAAGTAGGCTAATATAGAACACAGAAATTTTTAAAATAAATTGCAAGCAGTAACTGATGAACGATTAGCCCTTTTTGCAGAAATGGAATCAAAATATGAAAACAATGATACTGAATATTTTGTTTCGCTTTTGAATCACCCTGATTATGTAGTCAGAACAAGAGCTACTTGCATTTTAGTTGATTTTGGCGGTGAGGATAAAATTCCGTATATTGCCAAAGTTTTGAAAAATGACGATAATGAATTAGTTAGGCATGAAGCTGCTTTTTCACTTGGTCAGATGTCCTATTCTTCTGCTATTCCTCCACTAATTGATTCAACTCTAAATGATTCTAGTATGTTTGTACGTCATGAAGCTGCAATTGCTTTGGGTGTAGTTGGAAATAAAGAAGCAAAGGAAACTTTACAAAAAGCATTAAACGATCCAGATGAACCTGTGGTTCAATCTGCAGTTGTTGCTTTATCTAATATTGAATTTATGGAAACATTAAGTAAGAATGAAAAATTTGCTAAATTAACAGGTGGATGAGATGAATCTTACATATGGTGTAATTGCAGTTGTTGGAGTTTTAGTTGCAATATCTATATCTCTAATTGTTACTGATCCAGATCAAGCACCTGAATCTCGCGCAATAGTAGTTCCTGAAAATAAAATTGGTCAAATAGAAGAAGACTTAACTAAACTTTCAGTTAATCCTAGTTTGTTAACTAGTACAAGTAATGTTGGCAGTTCACTAGTATTCGAAGTTGAATTTATGGATGATGATGGAAAGATTGTTGATCATGTAAATTATGATGTTTTTGCAAATCAAAATTCAAATACAATTCTTTCAGATTCTGCAGCACATCGTCACCCTGGAAAGTACCCTGTACATGAAAGTAGTACATTAGATGATTCTATAATTGAAATTAAAGTAATTGTTCAAGGTCTGGGACACGGTGATGACATTTATGGTCCTAAAGGTATTGAAACTGCTTTTAGTTTAACTCCTGGAGTTTCCGCACAAACTGCAACTAGCACTGAAATTAAAACTGCAGATAATTCTGGTATGAGTATGGACTGTCAAGCATCATTAGATTGCTATACTCCTAGTATTGTTACAGTAAGTGTGGGTGATGTTGTAACTATGATTAATTCTGATTCAACTGCAGCCATGCATTCATTTACTGCCGGTACTGTTGATGGATTTACTCCTTCCCCTAGTGGAACATTTGATACTGGTATAATGAGTGCAGATGATACTTTTGAATGGACTCCAGAAACTTCTGGCGAAGTACCATACTATTGTTTACTCCACACTTGGATGCAAGGAACTATTATTGTAGAGTAATTTTTTACACATTTAATACTTAAAACTAATTTTACAATTCATGTCATCTGATATCCAAAAACTTCCAAAGTTTCCTTGTGTTGATTGTCATACTGATTGTTGTAAGGAATATACTATTTTTGTTAATGCTCATGATGTTTATCGACTTTCTAATGGTTTGAAATGTAAATCTGACACTTTTTTAGAATTGATTGGAGCAAAAGATTATTCTTTAGGAATTCAAGTAGAAGAAGGTTTGGTGGATCTTGCTTTAAAACAAAAAAACAATGCATGTGAATTTCTTGAGGAAACTGATGAAGTTTTTAGATGTACAGTTAATGATTTCAAACCCGGTGTGTGCAAATCATATCCATTTGAAATGAAAAATGGCAAATTATCTCAAATGAGTGATATCATGTGCCCTACTGATTGGGATCTTACTGGGTTTAAAGAAATGATGATACCTCATTTACAAAAAGATGAATCTGAATGGAAGTTTTATGATCAACTTGTAAAGGAATGGAATTTAAAACATAATGGTAAGAAACCCTTATCTGAATTTTTGAAATTTATGTTGGAGCAAGTAAAATTATCTAACGAAGTGCAGTAACTTTGGTGCCTTCTCCGCTAGATTCAAACTTGTAAATTTGTCTAACATTTGAATCCTCAAATATCTCCTCATCATGAGTAATGATTAAAAATTGCATTGGTGTTTGTGAATTTGAAATTTCTGATAACTGTGATAATATTCCTACCAATAATTTTTTCCTTTCGACATCTAGATGTGTTGTAGGTTCATCTAGTATCATTAAATTTAGATTTGATGAGCCTAGCAAACTAGCCATTCCTAATCTTAAAGCTAATGCTATGCTTACTGATTCACCACCACTAAGTGATTTTATATCTAAAACCTCTGTGTTTGAATAACACGTAATGTCTTTTTCTGATAATGATATTCTTTGAATTTTTGTATTTAGAGATGATAAATATTCTGAAGCTTTAAGAGAAATTGAATTTAGTGCCCATGATCTTAAACTTATAGCAACTGAACCTTTTTTATTAAAAATATTTTCTTCAATTTTTTTTAATTTTAAAATATAATCTCTTACTTTTTTTAATTCTGAAATTATTTTTTTAATTTCATTCACTTCTTTTTTAGCCAAATCCATTTTCTCTAACATTCTTCCCATTTCTTGATTAATTTGAGATAGTTCTGATTGTTTTTCCATTATTATTTTTTTAAGATTCAAAAATTCTTCTTCTCTAAACCCTTTTGTTTCTAATTCTAATTTTAAAATATTTTCAAAAATTAATTTTGTTTGATTATCTATTTGTGATATTTGTTTTAAATCATCATTATTTGTTAATGACAATTTTTCTTTTTGAGTTTCTGTTTCTTTTTGAATTTTTATTAATTCTTCTTTAGTGCTTATTGAATGTGCTCTAAGTGTTGCTTCTGCATTTTTTGTCTTTTGTACTTTTTCTAGAAATTCTTTTCTTTTTTGAGTATACATATCTCGTTCTTTTTCTTTTAATTTGGTGTCTTGTTGTAGTTTAATAATTTCATCTTTGAGGTGCTCTTCTTGGAAAAATGGATTTAATTTTTCAACAGATGAATCACATACTGGACATTTGTTATCTTTTAATTGTAATTTTGCTGCAAGAATTTGCTTTTCTTTTAGGGATGATATTTGATTTGATATCTCTTGAATTTTCTTTAATGTCTCTTCAACTGCTTCTTCCACTTTTTGGATTTTTATCTCAAAACCTGTATTATCTTTAATTTCTTCAAAACAACCTTCACAATCACGTATTTTACGCTCATTTTCACTAATCTGTTGTTGAATTACTCTCTCTTTTTCTTTTACATACGTTACAAGTTCGTTTTTTCTTAATTCTAATTGATTAATTTTATCAATTTTTGGAGTTTCAATTTCTAACTCATTTTGTAATCCTGTTAGTTTTTCTTGTATTTGTTTTTGTTTTAATTCTAATTGATTTTTTTTAGGCTGTGTTTCCTTTATGTCTTGTTGATAACTTTCAAATTTTCTTGTTAAATTTTCGATATCATCATCATTATATCCTAAATCTGTTTTAATTTTTTCACGGAATTTTTTAATATTTTCTAGCATGTATTTTGATGCAATGTTTAATTTATCTATTCCAATTATACTGTTAAGTAATTCTTGTCTATCTGCCGCACCTGAATCAATAATTGCGTTTAGCTGCCCTTGTTGTACAATTGATGCTATTTGCAATTTTTTATAATCCATTCCAATAATTTTTTCTACTTCTTCTTTCATTGATTCATTATATTGTTTCCTTTCACCTGATGCAATATCTATTCTATTGTTGTCTGTTGTTTCAAAAAATTTTGCTTCAAGATAGTTACTACTTATATTTTTAATTTTTCTAAATGCTTCATATTGTTTATCTCTTATTGAGAATTCTATTTTTGCATAACCTTGATTTGTTCCTCTCCTGATTAATGATTTAGGATTTTTTCTTGTATGTTCACCAAATAATGCATATGTGATTGCATCAATAACACTTGATTTTCCTGCACCATTATCTCCTACAAAAATTGTTACTCCATCTTTAAATTCTAATTTTGTATCTGAATGTGATAAAAAATCTACGAGTTCAATTGATTTAATCATGGTTTTTTTCCTTTTTGAATTTTTCATAATTTTCTAAAATTATTTCTAATCCCTGCTCTGTTTGATCTTTTGATAATTTTGGTAAAAGTTCATTTATTGCAAAATTTGCATCTTGCTCTGAATCTAATGCCTTTATTGACAGTTTGAGTATTTCATCCTCAATTTCATTTGGTCTATCTAAAAATACTGATGAATCTGATATTTGCTTGGTTTCAATCTTCCAAAAGCATCTGATTGTTGATGAACTTAATCTTGCAATTTGTGCCTGTATATGATCTATTTCTATATCTTCCCCTTGGATTTTTACTTCAATAACTGGTTTTTTTGTTAGACTGCTGATTTTTTCAGTAATTTCATCAATTGCTTTTGTTAATTCTTTATACTCTACTTTAAATGAAAATTGTGGCCTAGTATCCAATTCTACCCACTTTGGAATTGCCTCATTTCCAGAAATATCTACTTCAAAAAATCCTTTTTTGATATCCTTAATTCCTTCACTGGTTGTTAATTCAATTGATCCTGGATACACAATTGGACCTTTTAGATGATTGAATTGTTTCATATCTTTATCATGTAAATGCCCCATTGCATAATATGTGAAATTTTTTGGTAAATCTGTTGATTGTAATTCTCCTGCAAATTTGTTAAATTCTGTAATCCCCTGATGTAATACCAATATTTTGTGTCCTGAAAAATTTTCAACACTTTTATCTACATCCAAAAATCTTTCTTCATTTTGAGCCATTTCTGGTGGTCTAATTTTATCAAATCCAACTAAAATGATTCCTTTGTACTCTATTGGTTTTCCATTTCCAATGTATTTTGAAAATCCTAAATTATGATATATGTATGGAACTGGATTTTGATGTTTAATGTTGGATACATCATGTTCACCTAAAATAAAAAATGAATCAATGTCATTTTCTTTTAATCGTTTTAATGCATTTGCCATTTGTAATATTGCATTGCCATTTGGTTTGGGATTCTCAAAAATATCTCCTGAAAATATTACAAAATCTACCTTATCGTTTATTGATATGTCGATTGCTTGATTGAAAGCATCATACACATCTCGTTCTCTTTCATTAGAACCATACTGAACTAAACCCAAATGTGTATCTGAAATATGTGCAAATAACATTAGTCTAACAACAAATCTTTTTGAACTAATCCTTGGGATGATTCTCCACCGACATTTTTCATTTTATCTGCCTTTATCCAAGCTTTAGTTGCACTTTGATCTGCTCCCATTTTCTTTTCTTTAACTTCTTCAACATGTACCATTGATGGTAAATTTGTCCATTGTCCTACAAGAACTGCATCCCCTACGTTTAATGACGTCAATTGTGATATCAATTCACGACTGGTGGACTCTGTGGCTGAGGCTATTTGTCTTTGGTCATCCTCTTGAATAATCTTCATTATTGCAAATGAGCCCATCTGACTGAGAATATTCAAGTCTACACTGCGTGGTCTTTGTGATACTATTGCTAAACCTACTCCGAATTTTCTTCCTTCTCTTGCAATTTTTGCAGCCCAATATTTTGCTGCAGTATCGTGATCTTTTGGAATGAATACGTGGGCTTCTTCAAGAATTATGAAAACTGGTTCAAAGAATTTGTAATCTTTTTGCTTTTTTGATTTTCCATGTTTTGCTATAGTTGCATTTTTTCTATCTTTTAGTAATTGTTGTAAATAAAATCCCATTGCTACATTTGCTTGTTTTTCTGATAATTCTGAAATGTTAATGATGTTTGTATATCCTTCTTTTATGTAATCCATAGGATTTCCAACTTCTGGATCTAAAATATCATCAAATCTTCTTTGTGCATCTTCTATGATGTCTTGTACTCTATATGCTGATGTTCTAATTTCTTTTAATTTTTTATCTTCAGAATTTACAAGTGAAGCTACTTCATATTCTAGCTTGTTCCAAAATTCACCTGCTTCTTTAACTTCTTGTGTGAATGACATTCTTAAAACCCGTTGTTGAACATCTGCATTTTCTCTAATTTCTAAAACTTCTGAAAATTGATCTGCTTCAAGTAACCTTGGATTGATTTTTGCATCAATTACATTTACATTTGGAATATTTAATGTCGTGTAATCATTATGATAATCAAAAATTATTACTGTTCCTTTTACTTCTGAAATTTTTTTTGTAATTAATGAAACTAAATTACTTTTACCCATTCCTGTCATTGCTAAAATTCCTAGGTGTCTTGAAACAATTTTATCTAAATTTATTTTAGCTTCAATTTCCTTATTTCGTAACAAATTTCCAATTTTTAACCATCCTTCTTTTTTTGGACTAAAAATTTCTTCTAAATCTTGATTAGTTGGATGTGTAATTTCTGTGCCTGGAATTGGTGGAATTGCTGGAATAATTGATTGTCCTTTACGTAAATTATCTAAAAATCCTAAAATTCCTATATGTGCTGTGAATGTCTTATCTCTTTTATTGATGTCTGCAATTTCTGTGCTTTCTTCTGCTTCATGAAAATTTTTAACATCTGTAAATGCTGCACTTGACACTGATGATCTTTCCACTAATCCTAAAATTTCTCCCTCATCAATGCTGATTTTGATGTATTCTCCAACTGATAATGATCGTGATGTAATTGCTGTTACTGATGTAGGCTTTGACTCTCCCACTACAAAACCTAAACTCAACCTAATACCTCTCTTGAACCAATCTCATTACTTAATCCTAACAAACTAACCATTTTTCCAAGTTCTTTATCTGATATTTTACAGTTGTTGTGTGCAAGCTTTAGTGCATATGGATATCCGCCTACACTAGTTTTAAACAGTTTATTCATTATTGATTTAATTTCATCATTATCATGTTTTCCTCCTAAAAATTCTAATTTGATTATTGGAGTTGAATCACTTAATCTTACAAATGTTGATGAGATTATTTTATCTAGACCATAATTTTTTTCTACAAATATTTCACTAAAACCTGGACCGTTTGTAACATGATTATAATAAAAAATATCTCCTGCTAATGAACCTAGATTTTCAAACTGTTTTTTTGTATTTGATGTTTTTGCAATAAATATGACATTCTTTTTTTTATTCATTGTTCTTACAACTTGTTCATCTAGTGCTGATTGTCTTGTCATAAATTGTGAATGAAGTGAGCCATCCATTAATACCAAATCCACCTCATCAACTGTTTTTTCACATGCATCAATTTCCATTTTACTTGCAATTCTTGAAAGATCTATGTCTGAACCTAATCCTGAATTATGTAAATCTACAAGAATATCTCCATTTGATTTTATTGAAACGGCAGTTGTTGCCCAAAGTTCAATTCCTTGAAATTTTGTGTTGTTGAAACTACTGTCAATACCTGCTGTGATTACATCTTCCTTGGTAGGCGTGAAATCATTCCAATTTGCTTGTGCTTTATGTAAAATTTGTTCAAATTTAGGACCTTTTAGAATTGATAGCATTTTTTCTCTATTGATAATTGCATCTTTGTAAACTGTATTGAGCACAACAATACTTGGTATGTTTGAATAAAATCTTTAGGTTATGTTGATATTTGACTAAGATGATCCATTAAAACAACTTTATCCAATCTTCCCTTTGAAAATCACTTTTTCATCTGAATTTGATGGAGTGGTTTTATCGATGTATTTTATTTCATACCAATCTCCAATATGGATAATTTTATTATCAATTTGACGCGGGATTTTGATTTGTACCTCAAAGATGTTTGTGTTAGGTCCTGTTTCAATCAAATAATTAGAGTTAGCATCAAATTTTGGATTTGCAAGAGTAGTTTTAATTCCTCCTTCACTTCTAAATTCTAATTTATTTATTGAAATCTTATCTTCATCTCTAGAATCTCTATTTGCATCTGGTTCGTACAATCTTAGAATAAATTCATGTCCAATTCTTGAACCTCCTCCGGAAGTCTCAATTTCAGCAAATGTTTTTGTTAGTGGAATTGACTTAACTTGTACTCTTTGCTCTCCTGACAAATTAGATTTGTCTAAATATTTTATTAAAACAATATCATCTTGACTTAGTTGTTTACCATTAATTGTTTCAGGTAATTCTAATTTTAAATAAAATTGACCTGTATCATATCCTGTTTCAATCATTTTTTCAGGACCTTCAATTGGAATTCCGTTAACTGTGAATTCGAAAAGTCCTTTGGTAGATATCACTTCTATACCTCTATGTGACACATTCAAATCATGATCTGTAACGTAGAAATTTACTATAGACATACTTGATGCAGGAACTGTCACTATCTCCGCATCTGATGTTGAAAACTCTGTATTGATTAACATGCCTCTTTCTTGCATTATGTCCACTGTTTCTGGTTTTACACAAGCTGGTATTCCATTTGTACGAATAACTAACTCTAATCCGTTTCTACACAGAATATCCTCTGCTGAAATTCCCATTTTCATCTGTTTTCTTGGAGACTCTATATCTGCATTAATGGGAAGGATGAAAGAGAATATTAAAAAAAATCCTACTCCTAAAACTATTTTTTTATTTATTATCACTTCTATGATTATTTCTATTTTTTATTTTAAATAGCTTGAGAGTTTTTGTGATTGAATAAAATCTTTAGGTTGTGTTAAGTTTTGACAAGAATGTAGATGTTTACCCTCTATTGTAATGGAAATCAAAATTATCTAGAAACACCGTGAGAATGTTCCTAGACGTTAGCCTACTGTTTTTTGAAATAGTTGACTAACTATTGTACTCATTTAGTTTCGTATAAATCATGTTTTCTAATCTATTGATTTTGGCCCTTTTTAGACTAGAATTAATTAAGAGATCTTTTCTAATATGATTACTTGAAAAAAATTGGTTTACTTGGGTGTGGCGTTATGGGTACTCAAATTGCACTTGCAATTGATTCTGGTAAGATACCTGGAATTTTGACCCATGTTTATGATGATTCTAAAGAAGCTTCAATTACACTTGTTTCAAAATTAAAAAATAAACCTGAAATTGTTGAAAATTCTCATTTATTGTCATCTCATTCTGTAAATATTGTAGTTGAAGCTGCATCTCAAAATGCGGTACGTGATGACGGATTAAGTATTTTACAAAATAAACGTGATTTTATGATTATGAGTGTTGGTGCATTACTAGATGAATCAATTTATGATATTTTATATGATGCTTGTGAACATTTCAAAAAAACAATTTACCTTCCTT
>Ga0206683_10001746_pt1 | contig 14864 bp, 12 predicted proteins | sample M280m12015metaG_FD_155483 | JGI IMG/M metagenome (GOLD analysis project Ga0206683, IMG submission 155483) | Ammonia-oxidizing marine archaeal communities from Monterey Bay, California, United States - M2 80m 12015 | ecosystem: Environmental > Aquatic > Marine > Intertidal zone | place: USA...
TAGCATTTAATTTAGAATGGTCTGCATCTGTAAAAGTGTTTGAGTCAGAACCTGCTTCAACTGCTGCAACTATCTCTGCATTTGATTGGTCGGCTGTTGCTGAAGCTTCAATAGCATTTAATTTAGAATGGTCTGCATCTGTAAAAGTGTTTGAGTCAGAACCTGCTTCAACTGCTGCAACTATCTCTGCATTACTTTGGTCTGCTGTAGCTCCTGATTCTACACTTAATGCAGATAGGACTTCAGCTACGGTTAAACCTTCTACTTCTGTTCCATTGATTCTAAGAAAATCATTATCTGCTACTACATCATTAGCCGTTAAAACATTTCCATCTGAAATACCTTTAGCTAAGGCTTTTACAAATGCGAGATTTGTTACTTCCGAATCCATTAAAGCACCTGCACTTGTTACATTTGTTGTATCTGTTACATCGGCACTTGATTCAACACTATCTAATTTAGTTTCTTGAGCATCTGTCATTAATCTTTTGTTTGATGCATCTGTAAAATTAGTAGTTGTAAATGTAGGTGTTGCTCCACTAACAACTGATTGGTCTAATGCTTTAACAGAACCAATAGACGCTAATTCACTATCCATTAACGCACCTGCACTTGTTACATTTGCTGTATCGGTTACATCTGCACTTGCCTCGATAGCATTTAATTTTGACAAGAGAGCCGCTGTAAATGGGTCTTCGGTGGCCTTTACTGCCGCTAAGTCAGTACATTCACTATCCATTAACGCACCTGCTGCAGTTACATTTGCTGTATCGGTTACATCTGCACCTGCTTCAACTCCTGTAGTAGCACCAACTGTCAAACCTGCTGCTGTTCCTGTTACATTTGTCATCACACCACTTGCTGGTGTACCTAATGCTGGTGTTACTAAGACAGGACTTGTTAAAGTTTTGTTTGTTAAAGTATCTGTCGTTGCCTTTCCAACTACGGTATCTGTCGCATTCGGTAAAGTCCATGTTCTATCATTAGTTGGGTCTACAACGGTTAAAGTTGTTTCATGTCCATCATCTGTAGCTCCCTCAAAAACAATTGAGCTCGTTACCACAAGAGATGCAGTATTTACAAAAGTTTGTGTACCTGAAACATTTATATTAGGTACTACTAATGTTGAAGTACTTGGATTATAAGTAAATGTTCCTGTATCGTCTAATAAAGCATTCGATTCATTGTGTAGAACAATTGGGAAATTTGTATTTGCAGTACTATCCGTAACGGTTGTAGTTGCTGCTAATGTTGCATTTGATACGGTAACTCCTGCTATAACAGTATTTAAAGCAGTACCATTAACAGTAATTGCATCTGCCTCAAGTGTACCATTAATATCTGCATCACCTTCTATATCTAATGACGCACCATCCACTTCACCTGTTACAGTTATACTATCAACATAAGCGTCTTTCCAACGAACTCCTGTAGAACCCAAGTCTACATCACTATCTGATTGTGGCCCTAATATATTATCACCTACATAAACTTGTTCAGTATTATTTGCATAGAAATGTATTTCATCCGCTGTTTCAAAATCTATTTTCGTTTGGTCATCTTCACCAATTTTTATATCTGTTGCTAATAATGAAGTAATAGTAGTTTGTGCTGCATCTATATCAATATCCGCGGTGTTTAAAGTTAAACCATCTCCTGCTGTAATTGCACTTGTAACTGTAAGTGTATCACCACTTACTGCCGTAGTAATTCCTGTTCCACCAGCAATTGTAAGTGTATCAGTTGCAGAATTTGAAGTTGTAGTTCCACTATCACCTGCAACTACATCCCATAAATCTTGGTCACCAGTATTTGTACCACTTGTGTTTTGAATATTTGTTGCAATTGTTGAATTAAGTTCTACCCCACCAATTGTTAAAGTAGTGGCATCAACCTCAACTACACTTGCAGTTACATAACTAAATGATGCACTTGTTGCAGTTAGTGTAGCTCCACTAAATGTTAAATCAGAGTCATCACTTAATACTCCATTTGTTCCTGCAAAAACAACTCTTCCACTTGTTAATCCATCAGGTGTAATTGTAGCTGCTCTTAAATCATAAGCACCTATATCAACATTATTTGCTACAGTTAATGAAGTAATTGCATCTACTGTACCACCATCAATATCTGGTGTATTAATATCAGGACTTGTTAATACTTTATTTGTTAATGTTTGTGAATCTGTTAATTGTACAATATTACTATTCGTGATAGATGAAATTTTAGTTGCTGTATCGGCATTACCAGTTACAGCACCTGTCAATGGCCCTGCGAACGCATCTGAAGTAACCGTACCATCAAAGAAAGCATCTTTAAATTCTAATGTAGATGTTCCCAAGTCAATGTCATTATCTGTAATTGGAGCAAGTACTCCATCTGTTAATTTAAGTTGTTGTGTACCATCAATGTCAAATATAATTGCATTATCTGTACCGAAATCTATATTTGCGTGTGATGAACCATATCCTATAGCAAGACTTGAATTATAAATACTTGTAATTGTTGTTTGTGCCGCATCTATATCTATATCTGCGGAAGTTAAAGTTAAACCATCACCTGCTGTAACTGCACTTGCAATTGTAAGTGTATTACTTGTTGCTGAAGTTGTTATACCTGTACCACCTGCGATAGTAAATGTCTCACTATTTAAATCAATTGCAATTGTACCACTATCTGAACTGACATCTAAATCTTCTGCGGTTATTTGAGCTGCTACATAAGCTTTAATACTTTGTTGGGTCGCAAGTGCTGTTGCACTATCTGAACCCATTGCATCTTCATCGAGAACTGCAGTTACAGTTGCCCCTGAAGTCAAGGTTAAACTATCTATATTGGCAGTACCATCTATGTATAAATCTTTCCATTGAGTTCCTGATGCTCCTAAATCATAGGTATCATCTGCATTTGGTAAAGTAGAACCACTAATTGATATAGTCTGAGCCGATTGACTCATTACTAAAGCGGTTGAAGTATTTAAAGCATCAATACCTTTTGGATCATGAAGGTCTGCTCCTGTTAATTCACTATGTTTTTTTGCCATTTGTACTCGTCTATTGGATGCCCAAACGACTGCTCTATTATTCATTTATATACTCCTAATCGGTTACTAACACTTCACCTGAATTATCTGTTACTGTTGTAAAATTTAAAAATGTTGAACTACTAGCATCAACTACCATTTTTTCCATCAATTCAGGTATCGAATATCCTTGTTCACTTATAACACCATCAACTGCTAATGACCCTGTTACATAAACATCAGCATTTGCTGCATAATATGAACCTGTTGCTTTAAATGGTGATGACGATGTTGATGTTACTGTTACAGCATTACCACTTGTTGTGGCAGTTAATGAACTACCTACAAAATCTATACTTGATACTTGAGATGTTAAAGAAGAACCCTCTTCACTTACTGCGATATTTGCAGTGTCGGCTGCTACACCTGTTATTGCGGAGCCATCACCTTTGAAATAACTTGCCGTTACTTGATTCAGTTGGGCGTTAGAGCCCGAAACTACTACTTTTTTCCAATTTGGCATTTATGTTATCTCCCTACGGTTGGTTACTCTTTCAAGCCCACTTCCTAATGTCGCCAAACATCAGGCCAATAAAGTTAATCTTCAACCCAAAGTTCTCCATCTTGTTCTTTAAGTCTTTGTGTTTCTTTTTGTTGAATTTCTTCTATTTGTTCTTTAACTACATCTTTTTTAGATTTAGTTTCCGTAATCATAGCTTCTTTTCTATTCAACAATTGATATTGAGATTTCAGTTTATTAACAACTTCCATCGCAATACCCAAATGTTTACCTGGAATCATTCCATTCTTAATTGTTTCAAATAAGAATTCAATTTCTTCTTTTTTGAACTTAGCGACTTCATCCACTATAGTTCTTACTTTATTTGCAGTTACTGCCATATATCAACCTTTATTTTAAGTTTAACTAAATATAAATATATCTCCTGTGGATGTATTTACATGCATCATTCCAATTCTATCACCAGCTGCTGAACCGAAATCACTTGGATTTCCACTAGCATCTGCTGCTGAACCACTAACACTAACAACATATTGTCTTGGTGTTATTGTTGTGGAACTATGTGAAGTATCATCAGCTTTTGATAAAGCCCATCTTGAAGCACTATCATCATATCCTAATGATGTACCAGCACCTGCTCCATCTGTTTCAACTACAATACCACCATCTCCACTTGAAGAACCACTTGCCATTAGAATAAATCTATCTGCAACTTTTAAGTTCGTGGTGTCGATTGTGGTTAATGTTCCATTAACATCTAAACTTCCAGGAACTGTAACTGTAGTATCACTCTTACCTATAGTTACTCCTGTTGCATTTGTTCCACCAATAGTGATTGTAGATGTTGCGTCCATATTAATGACTCCACCATCTGCATCAATGTCCATTTCAGAAGCACCTAATGTAAGTGCTCCACTTCCATCAATACCTACAGTTGAACCATTAAGTGTAAATGCCCCTGAATTTAAATCAAGAGCTGCTGATGTAGTAATATCTATTTCAGCTGCATTACCAGCGATATTAACACCACCTGCACCATCTAATGTTAATGCTCCAGCACCTGTAGTAACATCAGACGCTGCACCACCTTGAACCGAAACACCCGCAGTAGAGTCAATTGTAATTGCTCCACTTGCATCTAAATCCAGTGCTACAGAGTCAATATCAAGATTACCAGAACCATCATAAATAATAGCTTCAGTATCATCACTAAAGGTTGCTCCACCATCTCCACTAATTAAAATTGTAGAAGTACTATCTATAGTAATTGCTCCACTTGCATCAATATCAAGAGTAGAAGAATCAATATCTACTGCGACATCTGAATCTCCACCAATAGTAATTGCAGAACCATCAATAGTAACTGCTCCAGCCGCATCTATATCAAATGTACTCGATGGGTCAAATGCCATCGTAGTAGATGTCATTGTTAATGCTCCACTTGCATCTAAATCAAATGTAGATGCATCTACATCTATCGCGACATCTGCTGCAACACCAATATCAATACCACCTGCACCATCAATAGCGACTTTACCACTATTTGATGCGTCTATATCTACTCCTGTATGTCCGTCTAATACCAAAGTACCAGCGACTGAATCAAGAGTTAAATTTCCTGCTGAAGTAGACCATGTGGCTGCCGCGGCTGATGTTATTGTCAAACCACCTGCCGATGTCTGTAAAGTTCCAGCGTCTGTTAAGGTTATATCACCTTCTAAAAATAAATCTTGCCATGCTTGTGAAGCTGAACCTAAGTCATATGTATCATCTGCATTTGGAATAAGATTTGAATCAATATCTGCTCCAAAACTAACAGAATCAGTATTTGCATCTCCAAATGTTAGATTACCACCAAAAACACCATTTCCAGACACATTCAAGTGTCCAAATGATCCAGTAGATGCTGAAGATCCTGAAACAGAATTACCACCAATTAATACATCACCACCACCGACAGTAAGTGCGTTTGCTGAATGAGTTAAAGTTACATCACCTGCGTTAAAGTCAACAACTGCTCCACTTGCTAAAAATAAATCACTAAATGCTGTTCCACTCACACCAAGTGCTGAACCATCGTTTGCTGAAGGTTTAACATTACCACCACCTGCATTTATTGAAACATCTGCTGCTGCAACAATTTGTAAATCTGTGGATACATCTAAATAATCAGATGCACTATCTAATTCTAACCTATCGACTCTGGTATTACCACCATCTATGTCAAGTAAATTACCTGAATGAGTTAAAGTTACATCTCCACTATCAAAATTAACTACTGCTCCACTATCGAGAAACAAATCGCTCCAATTCAAAGCGTTTGTACCTAAAGAGCCCCCGTTAGTAATAGTAGGTACTACATTTCCGCTCGAGTTTATATTGTTTAGTTCGGCATTACTGCCAGAAACTATTACTTTTCTCCATTGTGCCATTTTATTCTCCTAATTGGACTTGACAAGTCCTTTTTTCATTTAATAAATATCATTTAAATTAGTTTTATGGTAAACCTGCACCATCGTATCCCAGATACCATTGGTCTGATCCAGAATAAAATAATCCACCTGCAACTGCAGTTGGTGTAGTTGTTCTGGCACCTAAAACTATCACTTTATCGTCTATCTGTACTGATATCTCATCACTACCGTTATATAGTGTAAATAAGTTATCAGAGTTTGTTGCTTTGAAATCAAAGCTTGAACCTGAAATACTCAAATGATTACTACCACTTGTATTAAAGGTTACTCCATTGTATGTAAAATCATCTGTCAAACTTAAAGTATCTATGTTTGCAGTTCCATCTACAAATAAATCTTTCCATTGGAAGGTTGTACTTCCTATATCATATGTATCATCTTGTGTTGGTATAAAATCACCAGCAGAACTCAATTGGCCAACTTGACTAAAAGAACCACTAATACTAAGACTACCAGTAAATTGATGAGTATCATCAATAGTATCACCAAACATTGTACTTCCACTCATAAAAGATGAAGTCATATATGTTATTGATGAACTAACGACAAATTGATTTGCAGTTATATCACCATCTATATTCAATCCTGTTGCAAGTGTCGTACCAACATATTGATAAACACTCATATAAACTATATCACTTGAATTTAACGCACTTTCAAGTTGTAATACACCAGTTTTATAATCAAATTGATAATCATTACCTGATATAACATCACTACCACCTAAAGAACCACTATTAGTTGAAGTGGATTTATATACTCTTACTCCATATCCAGGTGTTCCGTCTTCAGTATTTGCGTTTGCCAAAGAAGATATTGAATACTTTGGTGATATAAAATTAGTTTGTTGTCCACTATCTATCAACTGTGGTGTTATTCCACTTGCACTACCCGTAGGTGATACAAAAAACCATACATCTTCATCAACATTAGATTTGGTTAATCTAAATCTATACCAATATTTCATTATATTATTACTTTGTGCGGTATAAATCTGTCCACTTTGTGAACTTCCACTATATGGTAATCCTGAAGATGGTATTAAACTACCTTGTGTATAAATTTCAGATGCTTGTAAATCTAATACCGAAGTAAACGCTTCTTGTGAAGTGTTTAAATCAGCACTTGTAAATCGTCTGTTCCCAAGTAATCTGTTTGATTTTTTTTCTACATTAATAGCCATTACTTATCCCTTAACTATACGCCAATGTTATACTTGTTACTGGTGATTGATCACCTTTATATCTAATTACTACATAAAGTTCATTATCACTTGCATCTAAAAACATTCCATCTGCGTTTCTTATTGGTACGGTATATGTCGTTCCACCAACACTACCACCTGTATTTCCATATAAATCTATAGCAGAACTAAATGGGTTTTTAAAATTATCTGCGGCTAATCCACTTTCAATTAAATTACTAACGGTAGCACTTGGGTCGTAAATTCTACAATTAGTTATACTTGTATTACTACCTGCACTTGTACCACTTTTTAATATCAAACCAACTGCCACTCCACTTGAAGTTGAATCCCAACCAACTAAAGTCTTACCAACATTTACAGTCATACTTGTTCTCGCACTACCATCTTGAAATCTTCGTATATAATATTTGTATGTTCCACTACCAAAATCTTCTGGAAACCAATACCCATAATCACCACCTGGTTCTACCAAATATCCAGGTTTCACTTGTAAATCATAGTTACCCAATACACTTCCACCATTATCATTTACTTGGTATGAATCCGTTGTGAAATATGCTCCATTAAATGCAGTTACATTATCTGCTAATACTATTCTAAAATCTTCACCTGTAAATGTTTCTGTTGTGTCGGCTAAAGTATTTGAATCATATCCTTGAGCTCTACTATAAACTGCCATTGAACCACTTGAACTTGATTGTCCAAATAAACTTGCATCATATAAACTTATTGTTGATGTAGTATCGGTTACACTTGTATTTTTCCAATTACGACCTGTTGCTCTAAAGGTTAAATTATAATTTTGTGATTCATCACTTGACCTATTTTGGTCAATATTCTCGGTATTACTATCAAGTGTAAAAGTAAATGAAGAACTTGCAACTGCTATATCTTGAATTTCAGGATCATCCCCACTACTTCTCTTGTTTGTCCAAATATTATCTATGACATAATTGGTTGCCCCTGTAGAAGAAACTCCACTATTGTTTACAGTCGTGGTTGTATTACTAATTGTTGTTGAACCTATATTTTCCCATTGGTCTGTTGGATTACTATTTACCAGTACTGATGTTCCATATCCATAACAAGGATCAAATGATTTACTTACTTCAGAATCAAAGGTAAAACTATAAGTTGTTGTTAATAAATAAGGTGCACCACTCAAACTTCTTGATGTTGCTGTAAATCCCGTTCTATTTAATGAACTTGTAACAACTGCTGTTGGTTGACTATTAGTTATATCACTTGGTAATCCACCTGAGTATAAATAAAATCTTGTAGTTCCATCCGTACCACTTTTATATTGAAAACTACTCATTGAACCTGTTTTCAATCCTACTACAACATCATGTACCGCATAATATCCACTAGCAGAAACACTATTTGCACTTGTTGCTCCACCAGTATAAAATCTTCCACTATGTACTCCACTCACACTATTAAAATCTCCGTCTTGATATGCTGCTGGTATAACTGCGGGATTAGCAGATTCAATTTTTGCTAATATTAATCCATTTGATGTTCCAAATGATGATTGTGTAAAATCTTTATATGAAGAAGTTGTAAAAGTTGAATCCTCATCTGGGGTTGCATCTGCGTAATTATCACTAAATGATTGTGATGAAATTACTCGTACACTATATTCATCTGCGTTACCACTTGATAATGCACCCATTCCAAAGTAATTTGAATTACTTGAAGCAAAAGTTGAACCTGCATTATTTGCAGTAACGGTAAATGTTGCCGTTCCAAATGTTCCATTTGTTAATATGGTTGATGGTATACGAGAAGCATAACTTCCATGAAATGGATTTGTTCCCACATCATTATCATTCGTTCCCCTATCACTTGATAATACCCATCCTTTTGATTCTAAATAATCTTGAACTGCTCTATAAGAACCAGTTTCACTTAAATCTATAAATGCTGAACCTGTCCAACTATTAGATAATCTTGCATTTTCATAAGTTGAACCTAACACTCCATCTAACAATGAACCTTTACTTGTAGTTGAACCTTCTGTATGTGATGTACTAATAGAATTCCAATATTTTTCATTTGCTGTTGGTGAAGATGTATCTATTGAATGACTGACTATTCCAGCCACAAATCTTAAAATTTCACTTACATGAGTTGTTTCATCAAAGTTATTAAAATAACTTCCATCTAAACCACTTCCCCAGGGATTAGATGTTGGATAACCATTGGTTATATTATTGGTATAGATTGCAGTCGAAGCAGACGCTGCCTGTTCTACTCTTAAAAAAGTAGATGAATCTGAACCACTAATTGTAAGTGGTTGTCTTTGAATCGATTTACCAATATATTTCATATTATGTCATTTCCAATATACTTGCGAAAACATCTATATCATTATCTGCAGACGCTTGAGTTTCTAATTTATCCCCCGCTCCCAGATTGATTGGTTTCTCAATCACTACAGTTGAGTCCGCTGGTACTTCTACTGTTTTTAACAAGTATCGTCTATCTTGAAAGTTTGCACTTCCACTAACTGATATACTAATAGTTGCATCATTTGTACCATCTATATTACTTGCATAAATTGCATGTACTATTCCAGTTGTACTTACTGGACAAGTATACATTGTCGTAAGACTTGTATTTGAACCTGTTGCTGCACTTGTAAATGTATTTGCCATATTTTATTCTCCTTATCCCCCAAAAACTATTGCCATTGCTGTAGCGTGATCAATTACTGATGAACCCGCTTCGTAAATTCTTCCACTTGAATCTATTCTACCAAACGAACCAGTTGAAACTGATGAACCACTAACATTACCTGTGGTTGTTAATGTATCAACATAAGCATTTCTCCAATACTTTGTTGTAGTACCTATATCATATGTACTATCTGCATTTGGTGTTAAGTTAGAAGTTAAATCTGAAGTAATTGTTATTGAGTCTGTATCTGAATCTCCAATTTGTATATTACCACCAAGTGTTAAATCACCTGTAAAACTTGAATTACCACTTACACTCAAATATCCAAATGATCCAGTTTGTGATACACCTAAAGAACCCGTAACACCTGAGCTACCAGAAACTTGTAGTGATCCTGTTAAGACACTATCTAATTGTTTTAATTTTAACTGGGCCATTGAAGTTCCTTATACTGTAATTGTTCTTGTTCTTTTCTATCTTCCCACCATACAGAAATTGACTTTGAAATCTTTTTCTTATGTTGAATAGATTTTGGTTGTTTCATTTTAGTAATAGTTTCCATAGTAAGTTTCCTATCCGACTGAGCACAGGATTTACATACTGAATTACTTCCAACTGCTCTGTCAAAACTATCCTTTCTTGTATAAGTTAACATCCTACTACAATCTGGACAGGGTCTATTTTTTCTATTTTTCCAATGTCTTTTTCTCATACTAATAAATATCAAATAATGGTAAAAGAAAAGTGGAATGTGGTACTTTTATGAATTAAATTTTCCCCAAGCAACTACTTCATCACTACTTTCTAAATCATATCCTAAACTTGAATTATCTATATGTAATTCAAATGAACTACCTTTTTGCATTACCTTTAACGCATCAAATTCAATTATCATTCCATTATTAAAAAACATAAAATCCTCTTCTGAAGTTGCTGATAAATCATTTGGTGCTGAAGCACTAACGGCTGTAAAACTTGCTGTGGTAGATGTTATTGAACTTGCAACTTTTGCAAACTTCTTTCTTAAATATGCACCATTTTGTATAGTTTCTGCAAATGCTGTTTGTGCTGCATATTCAGTCATTATTGAATCGGCTCTATTATCATTAGCCGTACCATCATTTGATACCTCAGCAGCACTATATTCAAATAAACCAATTGAACCTGAAGTAAATAAACTACCTGTTATACGATGTGTATCTTGTACATCATCACCAAACTTTGTACTACCACTTGATTCTATTGTGATTGATTGTGATAATTGAGATTCAATTTTTCTTGCTGAAATCTTACCAGTTACGGTTAAATCGTTTAAAGTAGTTAAACTTCCACTTATATCTAACTCTTCCCCATCAAGTAAAATTGTTGAACCTGAAATTGATTGATATGCTAAAACCATATTTTGTGCATCAGTTCCAACTGTAAAACTTGTAGAACCTGAAACTATATTAAATTCAACATCATCAGTTGTACCAACTACCTGTCCGATACTAAATTCTATTGGTGCAGTTGTATGTGCCCTCAAGTTTCCAACTAAAGATGATTCTACTCCAGAAGAACCACTTATTACCAATGGGTCTTTAAAAATAAAATTAGGCATTGAACTTACCGATTGAAATTATTTCATCATCAGATTCTAATGAATACCCAATACTATCGGTATCTACTTGTAATAAAAATGAACTCCCACTTTGTTCTATTGTTAATGCATCATGTTCCATATATTGTCCATTAATGAAAAATATAAAATCGTTTTCTGTTGTTGCAGAAAGAGCACCTGCCGCAGAGGCAGTTGCTGCTGTAAAACTTGCTGTTGAATCATTTAAAATTTGATTAGATGATTTATAAAATTGTTTTCTTAAATATGTTTGTTCCGCAGCAACACCTTCAGTAGTATAATTTTGAAGAGCATATTCAGTAATTAGAGCAGTTGGACTTGCATCACCAAGTGTTGCATCATTTGATATTTCATTAATTTCATATCCATTTAAACTAAACGAACCACTTATATCCATACTTCCTGTAAATTCATGTTTATCATCTAAGGTATCACCAAATTGGGTAGAACCACTTTGATACAATATTGATGCCGATACAAATTGTGTTTGAAATTCTTTTGCAATTAATGTTCCACCTATTGTTGCATCCCCACCAACTGTCATATTACCCGTAGTGGTTACTGAACCTGTAATTGCTAAACTTCCACTAATACCCTCATAACTATAAGTTGTTGGGTTTCCAAATATAAGTGAACCTGCATTTACTTGATTAAAAATTACATTATCTGAAGTACCAACTGGTTGTCCAATTGATATTGTTTGATTTACTGTTTTACTTCCATCATAAGGAACACCACTATTTGACAATGTAACACCCGTTCCTGCATTAAATATTAATGGATTGGAAACTGAAATAGAAAATAAATCTTTAATATCTTCCGTTTCTATTGATACTCCTCTACTATCTGCAGATTCTTTTTTTAACTCTTCTGCTGTTTTTTCAACATCCATATTGAATATAAGTTTCTTCGGAGTAAGATGTCGTTTAGTAGTTACCATACTATTAAATTCTTCAGGTAAAATGTAACCCATTAATTGTACAGAAAATGTAGTTTTTATTACTCTTTCTGATGCATCCATTTCACTTGCATCTGTAAAGGAATCTATTCTACTTCTAAATCTCAACTTGCCTGGTTCACCCCAATATGAACCATCGGTATAATTAATCTTCTCTACTAATTTATTCATTTGTTCAATGTATGAAGTCCAAATTGTAAACTCATAATTCAATATCATATGGTCGGGAACAACTACACTAAATTGTTCTTTGTTTGGTGCTGTACCTATTGTTTTTGAAAATTGATCATAACGATTACTTTGTGAATATTTTTGTGTAAAGGTTTGAAAATTTTGTGGTTTGTTTGCATCCATCTTATCAACAGGAATGTTTTCATTTCTTTCAATTCCAGTTCTACGAAATACAATTGCAGGTGTTAATACCTTTTGTCGTTTATCTCGTAAAAATCCTTGTCGTTGAATACTGAACCATCTCTCTGGTGAAGCATACATAACTGGAACTTTAATAGTTTCTTTATTATCAACTACAGTTGGTTTAATAACTTCATTAAAGTAATACATAATAGCTGAATCATGATCCATAACCGATACAGATAGATTTTTAATTTCATCTTTATCTCTACGAACTTGATTTGCTCTATTATAATCTTCTCTAATTGATAAACTATTTAAATCTCGTCTTACTTTTCTTGATATCGGTTTATTTCTTGCCATTAAAATGCCCTTGTTCTCTCAATATTAAGAGTTGAAATTCGAGTTAATACTGCATCACATGAAATTGTCCAATTTTTATTGTAATCTCCAGCAACTAACTGATTTTCGTTTGTTGAATTAATTTCAAAATAACCATGATTCCAACTCAATACATCACCAATGTCTGGTCTGAAACTTACATCGATTAACATATCTCGTTGAAATGAGAATGTTGCAGTCTGATTAGAGTCGGGACCAAATTCATTTGTCTCCCAATCAAAATCAGTTGCTTCAATAATACATGATAATTTTACTCCTGCCTCGTATACTTTACCACTTTCCCCAGCTTCACCATACATATTTGGTGATGTTTCATAGGTTGATACCCTATAAATAATAACTTCTTGTCCGATGATGCCATCTTTTCCATCTTTAAGATTTCCAATTAGTTCATCATTGAATCGTTTAGCTAAGTTTGTGTCTCGTGTAGGCCAATATCTACTTGCCATTTTTTTATCCTATATAAATTGGATAAGGCACCTTTTTCAATTTTTCTTGAAGATGTTCTGAAGATTCTCTATCAGCTTCTAATAATGCCTTATTACTTGTTTGGTCTAACATTTCTCTCAATTGTTCTATCAATTGTTCTTTTTCTGCAGTTGCTTCTGCTCTCAAAGTATCTCCATCTAATGAGACTTCTGAATTAGGAATTGGAATTGTACCATATTTGGAACGAACCATACCTAATAATTCCTTTGAGAGAGCTAATCCATACTTTCTAACCCATTGTTTACCCACATCATTAATTTGTTGATAAGACATATTATTATATGGTGCATTAGAAATGTCTGATACTGTGTCTGCTGAACCACTATATCGTGTCCTCAAGACATTATCTCTATCAGACACCTTATTCCACTCTATCCATAAACTACCCGTTGAATCCCCACTCCATGCTGGAAAGATTCGTAATTTATTATTAACTAACTCAAATGAATAAGTAGATTTTCTAATCTGGTCGTTAAATTCTATTGCCTGTACTCTAAGTAAATCGGCATACATTGGTTGTAACATAAATGTAATGGCTGGTGATTTACCACCAAAGCCAAACCCATCTATCATATTATTTGTTGCTTGTCCTGTACCAGCATACGGGTCAAAGTATCGTGTAATTGCAGGTGAAGATTCATAAAATACTCGTTTAACTTCTATTGCTCCACTACCACTTATATCTGCAACTAATGAATTTAAATCATAATCTTGTGAACCACTTGCAAGAGTTATCTTATTCTTATAAGTTTCAACTTGTCCGCCAACTTGGGCCTCACTTCCATAGGTTTCTGATAAGAATATCTGTTCGCCCATAGTATGTGATAATCGTTTATGTGTTAAATTTGAACTTGTTGATTGTCCTCTTAAACTTAATAAGTTATCTTTAATGTTAAATTGGTTTACTTGGGCAGAGTATTCAGTAATACTTTCTTCAAAACAAGTATATAATTGTGAGTCTTGGATTTCAACCGCTGTTATTGGATAACCCAGTCGTTTCGCACACCATGTTGCGAACTTTGGGGCATCTGTTTGAAATACAGTATCGTCATCGTAAAACCCGAATGGTGTATTTCCACTTACTGCTGAACCACTTCCTGGCCAGATTGGTTCTTGAGCCATAAAATTCTCCTAATATTAG
>Ga0206683_10001747_pt1 | contig 14863 bp, 4 predicted proteins | sample M280m12015metaG_FD_155483 | JGI IMG/M metagenome (GOLD analysis project Ga0206683, IMG submission 155483) | Ammonia-oxidizing marine archaeal communities from Monterey Bay, California, United States - M2 80m 12015 | ecosystem: Environmental > Aquatic > Marine > Intertidal zone | place: USA...
GTTTCCGAAGCAAGTATTTCGAACATCAATCTCCGTGGTTTCATCTCAAAGCCATCGAAGCCTACGAGAATACGCCACCCGGCAATATCACTTTGATTTTGTGGCCTCCGGAGCATGGCAAGACCACGTTGGCGGAGGATTACTTCTGCTACAAACTAGCCGTTAACCCTGAGTTTCGTATCACTGTCGGATCTGAGGGGCAGGACATGGCCCGTAAGATTCTTGGGCGTATCCGTTCCCGTATGGAGCCTCAGGGTCCGTTTCCTCGTTATGTAGCGAAGTATGGTCCGTTTGTTCCCCAGAACCAGTCTGGGCGTAAGACCGCTCAGCCGTGGGGCGCTGATTACTTCAGTGTCTATAAGAAGAGCAGGCATGATGAACGCGACTATTCGATGGTTTCATTGGGTTGGCGATCTAAGATTGCTGGTACCCGAACCGATCACCTACATATTGATGATATTCAGTCACGGGTTTCTCTCAACCTAACCGAACAGATGTTCGAGATTTTTCGGCAGGACTGGTTGACTCGTCCCGGTGAGAAGGGCCGAACAAGTATCAATGGTACCCGTGTTGGTGAGGATGACTTCTATGAGCGGGTCATGGAGCAGATCGACTCGGACATTCTCAGGGTCATCAAGTTTCCGGCGATTGTCACCAACGAAAAGGGTGAACCGGAACCGTTGTGGCCGGAGATGTTCTCAATGGAGGCGTTGGATCGTATTCGCCGCAAGGTTGGTGAGGAGGCGTGGTCCCGTAACTACATGCAGGAACCCAGTTCTTCGGCTGCTGCGACCTTTACTGATGAGTCTATTCAGAAATGCCTAAACCCGTTGAGGTCAGTAAACCATGAACCGCCTAAAGACTGCTCTGTATATATTGGCGTTGATCCCGCTCTCGGCTCTAACAATTGTGTTATTGCTGCTACACCGCATGAAGGAAAACTTAAAATACTTTTCGTTCGGGAAGACGTAGGGCTGACCCGCAACGAACAGATCCTCGGCATTGTCGAAGATGCTGTGCTTCAGTGCGGTAGGAACGGCAGCAGCGTATCGGATGTCATTATCGAAGCAATGGTGTTCCAGAAGGGGCTATCTCGTGATGAACGCCTGATTGAGATGACACAAAGGTACGGATTCAGGGTTAGGGAACACCTGACTGGCATGAACAAGTATGATGAAACGATTGGTGTCCCATCGATGGCTTTATCGTTTATGCGCGGTGAGATCGATATCCCTTATGCGGATGATCCTTCGACACGCCACCAAGCAGACCAGTTGGTACGCCAGTTGAAGGCGTGGCGTCCGTTGAAGCGGGGAACGAAACTTCGTCAGGATCAGGTTATGGCTTTGTGGTTTATCTGGATCCTGTATCGCCAGCGTAAGCAATCATTTGCTTTAGATACTTCACAATTCAACTATAAGGGACTACCGTGGGGGTCAACTGTGCCCGCTAGACAGGTGTTTTGATGCATACTTTCGATGAGATAGTAGGAATCGTTAAACAGCGGCAGCAGAACGGATCTCCTCTACTTCAGCGCATGTTGGAAGTCAAGGAACGATATAACGGTGATTATGTTATTCCAGTTCCCACTATGGAGGGGGAACCTGTTCTTCCTCCGCTGACGCCTGCCCTTATCTCTGAGAATATTGATGCGGTAGCGCAGCGTGCAGCGTCGGTTATGCCGTTTATTGGTTGTCCCGCTGTTGATGGTTCCAAGGAGCGGGGTGTCCGGTCACGCGAGTATGCTGATATCAGGCGTAAGGCGTTGGCTGCAACATGGCACCAGTCTAAATACAAGGTAAAGATCAGGCGGGCTTATCGGCATCTGGCTGGGTACGCGACTGCTTGTCTAGTTGTTCATCCTGATTTCGATAGGGGTATGCCTCGTATCGATGTGCGGGATCCTCTTGGTGTGTATCCGGAACCCAAGGCTTACGAGGATGTGGACCCACCAGCGAACGTGGGGTTCATCCACGGTAAGTCGGGTGCGTGGCTACGCAGCCATTACCCTGCTTCTGCTTCTGAGAATGGTGGCCCTGTCGCTCCTGAGGATAGAAGCAGGCAGGAACTTTGGGATGTCATCGAATGGGTTGACTCGGAGCATATCGTTATTGGTATAATGGGTCCGCGTTACGAACACTACAATCAGGTTTACGGTCATCACTCTGCGACTATGGAACTGTCGCGTGTACCGAACAAGGCGGGGATGCCGTGTGTCATCACCCCCGGACGAGTAACGCTAGATAGGATCGCATCTTCCATCTCTAATGTCGTCGGCATTGTTGACTTGATGGCGAAGATGATGGCGTTGGAGATCATGGCACAGGAGAAAGCGATCTTCCCTGACCGCTATATCATTGGCCGGTCGGGTCAGGTGCCGATGATTGTCGGTGGCGAGTGGAAAGATGGCCGCGAGGGGCAAGTCAATGTTCTGCTTGACGCTGAACAGATCGGAGAACTCCGGTCGGCACCTGATCCGTCTACCAATCATGCAATCGACCGATTGGAACGGAATGCACGGATCTCTACCGGAACAGTACCTCAAATTGGTGGTGAAACATACGGGGCTCTCCGTACCGGACGCGGTATCGACTCCCTCATGGGTGCCGCTTTGGACCCGCGTATTCAGGAAATGCAAGAGATTATGGAGGCTCACCTTCCACATATGAACGAATGCATTCTTGCTTCGTACAAGGGGTATTTTGGTGGCAAGAAGTTCTCTATGTTCACCGGGTATCCCGGCGACTTCGGGCAGGTTGACTTCACACCGAATGAGCATTTCGAAATTCTTGATAACGTGGTATCGCATTCCATTCCCGGCGCGGACATACAGGGCACTACTATCCAGTTGGGGCAGTTGCTTTCTATGAAGGGCATCAGCCTTCGTACTTTCCGTACCAAGCATCCTTATATTGAGGATCCGGAGATGGAGGGGCGGCGTGTCGATGAAGAGCAGTTGGAAGAGGCGGTTATGGCTGCGATCCAACAGCAGGCTTTGTCGGGTCAGTTGCCGGTGGTGTATGTCTCTAAGATTGAGAAGCATCGTAAGAAGGGTCTTGATATCTTTGAGTCCATCGAAAAGGCGGATGCTGAGATACGGGCAGAGCAGGCTGCTGTAGCGCCTGCCCCTGAAGAGGGTATGGCTATGGCTCCTGAGCAGGCACCGGGTTTGGCGGCAGGTCCGGAAGGCATGGCTCCACAGGGGGCTGGCCCTCCCGGTGGCGAGTTCTCCCCTGAGGCGGCACAGCAATTGGTTGCTGCGTTGGGTCAGGGGGTTGGTTGATGGTACGAGCAAAGAAAACTCAGACACCAAAGACTCCGGGCTTGGAAGCCGGTGCCGCTTATGGTGAGGTAAGCGATAGCCTAGCGGCCCAGAATGCTATCCCGTTGCCGCAGAAGGCTCCGGTGGGTGCTGTAGCCACACCACAACAGGCCAATGTTCCTGCTGTTCAAGCATCAGCGGGTCCACTCCCGTTGGAAGCGGCAGCAGCGTATACCCCGCAGATCACACCGCTTACTGCACCGGGTCAGGGCATAGGAAGAGGTATCCCTCGTCTTGCTCCTACTCCTAATCAGGAAGCGGCTGAGATGTTGCGTAACTGGGCTGAAGCCGTAGATGAACCAGCCTTTACGGACGCTGCTATACAACTAGGCCAGTAATGGCTGAACGGTCAGGACTCCGGCGGGCAACGAATACGCTTAGTACCGCACCATTGTCGTCGTATAACGACGAATGGCATGGTCGTAGAATGCAGTTGCTTATGAAAGCGGGGGCTGGTCGGTTCTTGGACAGCAGTCCTGAATCGCTCATGGCGCTAGCGCAGAGTCCCACATCGGATAATGACATGCTGGACAATTTCCTGCGTGCATACAACCAAACTGAGTTTAATCAGATGCGGCATACCTTTGATGCAATGCCGGATCAGATACAGAAGGCTGAGTTTGGGCGGCTACCCGAAGCAACCCAGCAGATTCTTCTTAGCGGTGGGTATGAACCACCGGATGAGGAACAGAAGTCGTTGATTAGGCGAATGCTGACATGGGACATTCCGCTACTACCTGAAGAGCATATGGGTCAGGCTATAGGGGTCGCTATGGCTCCGGTAAGAACGATGGGTTGGTTCGCAGGTAAGGCTGCCAGCACCGCATGGGAGTGGGGCGTGATGAAGCCGTCCCGGTTCGCTACACGCACCGGTCGGTCGGGTGCTTATCTCGCTGAGAAGGGGATGGGTTCCTTCTTTGATCCTCGTGACTGGCGGGAATCATGGAATGAAACAAAGCATGAAGAGAATTCTTATTACTCAGGGACCGTTAAGAAGGCTGAACGTATCGTTGGTCGTCATCAGACACGCCTGCTACGGGCATACCTTGAGGGCGGGCAGCAGGGCGCATATGACCTGATATTGAAGGAAGGGCAGAAGAACGATCTATCTGAAGAGAAGGCTAAAGAATATTGGCGTAACTGGCAGTCAACGCTGGCTGAAGATAACAATGTTAAGGCATTGGAGATTCTTGAGTCGGGTAAACTCACCCTCTTTGATGCGTCGCAACGCACGTTTAATACGTTGTCACCTTGGGATGTCAACCCTGATAGTTGGCAGGGCAAGACTGTCGGCATGGTTGGGGCGCTTGCTACCGAAATCATGTTGGATCCGACAACGTGGGCTGGTGGCGCTCTCTTCAAGATAGCCAAACATGCGAAGGTTGGGATGCGTGCGGGAATGACAGCGGATGCTGTTCACTTCTCTGAACGGCTATCTAAGGCTCTTCGTGCGGAAGCCGCTCTGGGCGAGACTCCCAGCCTGATGGCACCGATTAGGATTTGGAATCCTACTACCGGCACATACGATGACGCTCTCAGCGAAGTCAAGGAATGGGTCGCGGGTGGTGGAGTTGGGAGTACCGGTTCGCTCACTCAGGGCAACATCCCGATTGGGCGTGGCAAGAGGCTGATCGGTAAGGGGGCTGAATATCTGGCTCAGACGAACCCAATGCTTCGTTCGCAGCACAGGGCAATCAATCGTTTGATTGATCGGGTTAATGCTGCGTTCAAGAAGCAGGATGAAATGGATGAGTTCGCTCGTGCGTTCAGGGCTGCTAATCCTGATGAGAACGTCAATAAGGCTCTTACGAAAGAGTTCGGTACTGACACAAGTCTAGGTCAGTTGATGCGTGATGTGCCTGCGATGGCCCCAATCATGGGTGATATGTGGAACTGGCATCTGATGAGGCGCAGGATGAGTCTCACTGTGGATGCACGGCACATCGATGAGACTGGCATGTGGAGGGTCTTCGATGACGAGGGCAAGTTGCTGGGTGAGGCTCGTGTCAAGGGTGACCCCAGTAATCCGTTGCTAGAAGACGACGCTGTATTCACTAATGATGGTGTGAGAGTTACTACACATGATGGGGAAATGATTGATTTCCAGACTAGGACATTCCCGACACTAGCCCACGAGCAGGGCTTCTGGGACTTCCTCCAGTCTCAGACGGGTTGGGAGATGATGTCCTCCAAGGTAGGAGGAGTTGACCCGGACGCGATCTTTATACCACGAATGAGCAAGTTCGGAGAGAAGTGGGCTGAAGGCAAGAAGTATATTAAGAACGACATACTTAGTTTCGATAATCTGGATACAGAAGTTGTCGCTGATCTTGCGCGTGGTGCTGCGACATGGCTGGTAGAGCAGGGCAACTACATCCATGTTGCACTTCTCAAACGGATTGAGGATGGGACACTCGTCCTGAGTAAAGAGGTAGATGCTAGAGGTCTTCAATCGATAATGGATGACCCGACTATCGGCAATGCACGCAAGCACGGCTTGGGTGAAACGGATCTAGCGAAGATCGATGAGGCCCGTCTTGAGTTGGAACCAGAAGCCATGCGGTTCCTTCTGGACGACGGGGAGATGGATGCCCTGCTTATGTACCATCAGGGCAGAGGCGTAGACATCATTGATGGTGTACCTGTCCAAGATATAACAGCCTTGCCATTCGCTGGAGCGCGTCGTGCCCGGCGGAACTATCTGGAAGGCCAGATCCACAAGGCGGGTGGGACTAACGCCGAACTTGATTGGTGGCATCGCGGTGGCATAATCAGCAAAGCGACGCTGCACGCATTGGCCTACTACCCGGCACGGTTCGCAGAGAAACTAACTACTTACGTTCCCAAGGCAGCACACATAGATGTAAGCAGCACCAATCTGGCGATTTCTGAGTTCCAAGGGCTAGTCGATATGGGAATCTTGGTGGATATGCCACGCACCCAGATCGACAACTACCTGCGTGCATACACAATGGGTAATGACTCTGAGAAATGGCTGGTCACCACAGAGTTCTATTTGGATTTCCTCGGTAGGTCGGGTGCATTGATGCACGGCGGACGAGATGTCCAACGCTTTGTCGAAAAGTTTATTCGACATGGCACACATAGGTACGGCAACATCGTTGATGATGGAGTTGGAATCCAAGGTCTGAATGTTCGTAAGGCCATTATGCCCGGTCAGGAATACTCGGCACAGTTGGCGCGAGGCGAGGTCATACCCAACTACCGGGAACTCGGAGCCGTAGCCAAATACATGGCGTTCTACCGGAGACTTGGCTGGGGTATGCACCTACCTGCGGTCGATAGTCTTCTCGCTAGGACATGGCGTCCCGCTGTTCTGCTACGCATGGGGTATGTGGTCCGTAACGGTGGCGAAGAGTTGTTCACATGGATGATGCGTGAAGGCCCATCGCATTATGGGAAGCAGAAACTAGCCAAGACAGCAGCCGACTTTCATCCCATGTGGGACGTATACGGTAGGAAGACACTAGTCAAGGGTAAGGATCTACCTGACGAAGAGCGTATGGGGCTGCTATGGAAGCCGATTGCTTCAATGTGGCGGTCGTTTAATGAGATTGCTGGGGTCGGGGACTTTGCCGTATTCCGGAAGTCGCTCTTGGAGGTTGTCGAAAAGAATAAGGATAGATGGGCGACCTTGCTGGAGGACAGCCCGGAACTTGCGTTCAAGTTGTTTGAGGATACTCATGAAGCGGTGAAACTGCGGACGGGTCGCACCGTATTGGGGAGGACTTCCAAGCAGTTGTTTGAGTTCTCTAATGCGAAAGCGAATGAACTTTCGCTTATTGCGCGTGATGCCTTCGGTCGTATACCGGGTATGCCTACCCGACAGGGACTCGCTAACCGGGTACTCACCAAGGTAGCGAAGGATCATGAGCAGCGGGTGGCTGCCGTTGCGTCTTCTCTGACTATCCCTAGTTTGCTGGATGCCCAGATGAGGGAGGTTCTTGGAACCTTCGACAACTACCTTAACTACAGCAAGAACTCTATGGATGAGGCGCTGCGGAGAGGCAACAGTGTTGAGAACGTAGATCGGCTACTGAAGTTCACAGTTGATTACCAGAATACAGAACTGGTGTATGTATCCAACGAGCCGGGTAGCGAAATGAGTATGGTTCGTAAGGCTCAGGCAGTAGCACAACGGCTATCGATGCACTCCGATGACATATTTGCCAGAGCGTATCTACAGGAAGTAATCAACTACGTTTCACCACGGGTCAGGCAGGAACTCACCGCTACTTCTGAAGGGCTGGCTCTCGCTGCGCTGTCTTCCGGTACCCCTGATGAAGCCCGTCGTATGAGGAGTCTGCTGGCAGATCAGTCGCCAGAACAGATCGTTCTACATCTTGCACGGGAGAACCCGGAGGCATTGCATGACCTACGGGTGGCATTCGACCGGGTTGGACCCGGTGCACATCTTGACGATGCAGGCGACTTGGTTGTCACCGACCTACCGTTTGAAGCCGGATGGCCGGATGCGGTTGATGACTTCATTGAAGCAATGCCTGAAGGCCAGCAGGAGATATGGCGCAACCTATTGGATCCAGAGATTGGTGGACAGAAGGTTGGTGCCAATGTCAACATTGTTGGTTATCTGCTTGGTCAATCAGATCCCGCCCGCTTGGTAGACGACTGGGATGAAGCCATTCGGCGTGCCCGACTGGCGTACTTCAATCAGGTAATGACTCCTGCGGGTCAGCAGATTCTACGGTCGGTTCACCGGTCGAACGCTGGGTTTGCTGCCTTGGGTGGTAAGGCCAGCGAGTTGCTGCCACCGGGTGCCACCCGCCTGTTTGTTCCGATGGTTCATGTGGCATACAGGGAAGCACTGGTTGAGATGCTTTCAGGAGGCCGGCTTTATCAGGGTTGGGCCGATGAGATGGTGGACATTCTCACACCAAGGCTGCGGGAAATTGGTTTAGGTGAGAAGGAAGCGTTGAATGCGGTACGCATGTTGCAGCCGTCGATTGGGCCGGGCAACACGGGCATGACTGCTTCTTCTCTGGTCGCTAGTGCGAATATGTGGGAAGAGGTAGGAGAGGGTTTCTTCCCGCTGGTGGTTGGTAGCGCCAATCCCAAGGTCGCCCATATCGTATCGCAGGTTGTGGAGGATGTCCTATCCAGACGGACGCCTGCCCGTTATAGAAATGTTGGGATGCCTGCCCACCGTCCGGGTGCTGGACGTATCTCTACGATGGATGTCAACAGTGAGGAACTGTGGAACGCACCCGGTCTGTCGGCAGGTAGCCGACCAGACGAACTTGATATCACCATTGTCAGGAATGCGGTCGGGTCAACGACTGCACAGAAGGATATGGCTACCGCTTTGGGTGGTGAGTTTATGAACTCCTACTACGGATGGTCTGAGACAGGTGCGACGACAGCAATCGACTTCGGTCCACGGGGCCTACGCGATGAGAACGTGATCGGGATTGCAGCCCAACATCTGTTGTCTCCACGCCCCGGTGGCTTGACATCGGTTCCTATGTTGGATGGTGAGCCGGTCACCCATTTGACTCGCTACTACAGGAGTCCTCGGACTGGTGAGTTTGTTGTATTGAGGCATGGTCAGGAACCTTCTGACGATTGGTTCCTTGACTACGAATTGATGGAAGAACAGATTACGACAGGTAACGATCTTCACAACATGGCTGAGGAACTAGCCTACATCAACTCTTTTGAATTGAACGATCTGGTTAGCACAGGTCACAGGCAGGACAACATAGAAATCTTCCATCCGTGGCTTCGTGAAGTTCTTGAACCACATGAAGTCAGCGCAGTACGGGTTGGTGCCTATGCCAGCAGGGCGAGATGGTGGCCTAACGCTCCTGACAACATCCTTGCGTTCATGCCGGTTACCGAAGAGGGCGGGAAGATAGGAGAGAAGATCAGTAAGGCGTGGACGACGATTCTACGCAACTGGTTTGATGGTGTAGTTAACCCGATGATTGGTGGAATGGTTCGTGAACCGTTGTTCCAGCATTACCTGTCTGTAGGTCAGGCGCAGACAGTTGGTGTGCGCCGTATCTACCATCGGCCCAAGGTGGAAGTGCGCGAATACTTCCCCGGACCAAGGCCACGGGATGGTGAAGTGAAATGGGTGGAGAAGCCGTATAACTACAGGCTTCACGAGGCTACTGCCACACCTTTGGGTCGCATGGATGCTGATGGTCAGTTCATTATCGATGAACTAGAGGGATTCGTTGAGTTCGATTGGCCGTTGGCTAACGCTAATCCGGAGGCTGCGTCCTCCCGGTTGGCTGCTGGTATCGAAACGAGAAGTCCACTCGCTACCATCGATGCGATAACGGATCTTATCGAAGAAGGTACGGCGGGTATGGGTGCCCGTTTGTCTGATGATATGAAACTTGGACCCAGTGGACGGTCCCCGGCAGTAACAAGAATGGAATCGGGTAGACCCACAATCGTATTTGATCCTGACCGTATAACCAGTCAATTTGATAGTCGGACAGTGGTGCAAGGTGGTGGCGGCGCTTCACTTAGGGATGATACAGGTGTTGATATTAAACGCTTTATGGATAATTTCGGACCAGAGGGTGCGATTCAGTTAACTACTGAAAGTGTCACTCATCCCGAAAAGTTCCTAGAGATTCTCAACCAGTGGCGAAACAGTAAGGGGCTTAGACCAATCCGACGGGGAGCGGCGCTAGATGACGAGTTAGGATTTATGGCATTTATTTGGGAACATGAGATGACTCATATCAGGTTGGATCATGTTGGTGCAACAGATATTCCACGCCACATAAAGGAAATGCAGGCGAATACGATAACGATTCAGAATCTAGGTATTCCACTAGATGCTCTGAATGCAGATCCTAATAAAATTAGACTGATTGAAGACCTTGGAGAACTGGCTGCACCACCGTCGCTACAGTCCTCAATGCCTTGGGATGTCCAGCATACGTTGGAGCGGGTCGCTCGCCTCATGAGCGAACTGAATGAGAATCAAATCGATACCATACTGAGAACTGTAAAGAAAAAGGACCGTCTGGGCTGGTACGGAGCGGTGAGAACTCAGACAGTAGCGGAGGTTCTTGACGAACATAAGCGGTTGCAGAACGAGTTCTTCGGTTACATGCTGCATCGCAAGGTGATGGCTGACGCACATCGTGACATAGCCGCCCGTCGGGCCATGACCCTGACTAGTGCTTACATCGATGACCATCGCATCCGTTCACAGTTTCAGGCAATGGTCGGTACGGTCGTACCGTTCTGGTTCGCTGAAGATAACTTCCTACGCCGTATCGGACGCAGCCTGAAGCACAACCCGCTGATGTTCCGCAACCTTCACCTAACGATGAACGCTGGGGTATACAGCGGCATTGTTCAGGAGGATCAGTTCGGAGAGAAGAAGATCATTATCCCCGGTAGCGAAATCGCTACCCATGCCATGCTGTCGATAGCCGACAAGACACCCATTGTTAGTAGTGTCTTTGGTGGTGACCTTGGTTCTGTGCAGCGTCCCGGCATGGGTATCGCAATGAACATCCATGTCATCCCCGGTTACGATCTGGATTCAATGGGCCAGTTGGGGTTGGGGCCGCTGCTCGCTGCTCCAATCAACTTTGCTTCAGGTCGTGATGCTGAGATCCGGCAGATGTTTGAACACAACCTTGTCGGTGGCCGCTACCCCGGAGCCAGCAAACTAAATACAGGTACAGGAGGAACGGTATCCAGCGCCTTTGAAGCGGCATGGTCGTCGGTGGCTCCTGCGCTGGTTGTCAGGGCATTCGCGTTGGCTGGCATCGATGGTCCCAACGGTGAAGCACGCGCCAAGGCAAAGGTGGACGTACTCAAGTTCATGGCTATGAACGGCTCTCTCCCCACGGAGCAGGAGATTGCATCGCATTCCAATCCGGCGCTGTATGAGGAATGGTTCCTAGAGGATGTAGACGAGATGGCTCGTCAGTACCAGTTGTTGCAGGCCATGTCATGGTTCTGGGGTCCGTCTACCGGACAGTTGGCTGACCTTACTCTCCATGAGAATTGGGAATGGAACCAAGAGTTCCATGAGTTGTTGGAGATGGGGCTTCCCTATGAGGAGGCATACCCGCAGTGGGTGAAGAACGTGGAGGCTCGTACCGGGGAGAAGTTCGATCCGGTAGAGCATTCACCGTTCAGAACTTCCGGCTATACCAAGATCCCGTTCGCTGTGCTGGAAACCACACAGGACGCTAACCGTTGGCTGGTAGATAACGATGCCTTTGCCCGCGACTTCACGATGTCGTCGGCATTCTTTATGCCTCGTAAGTTTGATGTGGATGATGATGAGTATGTATCAGAGGTCAAGCAGCGTCAGTTGAATATGGGTCTACGCAAGATGGATACATCGGAAGAGTTCCTATCTGAGTTGTATTTCAATATCTCTTACCCTGTTTACAGTAAGCAGCGTATTACTTACATGACGCGAAAGAACTCAATGCGTGCCATGAACATGGATACCACGGACTTGGACAACAAATGGGATCTATGGTATTCGGCATTCCAGATGCAGCACCCTGTGTTCGTGAATCAGATCACTACTGGTACTGCTCGCATCAAGCGAGATTCAACTGTCAGTGAGTTCAGGTTGTTGATCGAATCACCGGAACTGGTACCTGAGGGGCTGCATCGGGAAGACATTCTGAACGCGATGGCTACCATTGTCGGGTTCTCCGACAAGTTGGATGGGTTGAAGGGGCAGTCTGATCCTCAGGCGCGGGCAAAACGTGATGCTCTTCGGTTCCAATATAAACGAATCATGGAAGAGTTTGTTCATAACAAGCCGTGGCTAAATGAACTATATTACAGTGTGTTCTTGCCTATCATCGGGGAGAGTTGGATTGCGAAGCATGAGGCTGGACTGGTTGGCATTGATATGAGTGTGCTATGACTGATGTCTTTGTAGAGCAGCCCGAAGACGAACTATACAATACCCTCGTCCCATCGGAGGAGGGACCGAATCCTGTAGATGAGATGTTCGGTGCTTTCGGTGACATCGGTCAGGCTGGGGCAGACATAATTAGTGGCCTGTTCACGACAGGCGGAGGCCCGCCGTTCTGGGACACCGCACTATCGGTAGGGACTACCCTTAAAGATTTGGTAGGAGAGACTGGTAAGTTCGCTCCTCCGGAAGAAGAAGAACTAACTCTGGAAGATCGGGCAGGACAGCGGGCACAGGACATACTGCCCGCAGCAACGGGTACGGATCAAGCCAAAGCCGTTGGTGCTATCAGGGCTTTGCACTTTGAGCAGATGACTGGTGAAGCAGCATTCGTTAAGTTTATTAACTGGCTTAGGAAGAGCGGCGTCCAGATGGCTTCGCGTGAAGGTGCCGGTGTCGGTGCATCAATCATCTTTGAGGCGGATGGTGGGGTTAGCCCTGCATTCCAAGGTGCCCAGACTACTCAACCTACCGCTAGTGTTATGCCTCTTGACAGCCAAAAAGGTCAGGAAGAACTAGTTAAATATCTGCAAGGCGACTGGCGCAACATCCCTGATCTACTTGAAATGGTTCAGCAGAACATTGCTGAGAACTGGTCAACATTCATGGCCGGTGTTGTGGATGGCAAGAAGCCTCAGAAATTAGAGACTGCCGTATCTGACCCTGCGGTGTTCAGTGAACTAATGCGACAGTTTGGTGGGTACGGCGACGGCACCACACTACTGGTAGATGTTGATGATGCATTCGGTAGCGGATCGGCGCAGGATATTCTTGGTGGGGCGCTGGAGGCTGCTATCCAGACGTATGCAACGAACATCAGTTCGACAGGCCAATCAATGCTTGTCGGTCCTGACCTTGAAGAAGAAGGCGGTAAGGTTGCGTTCATAACGTCATTCGATGGCACACCCTATGGGGACATCAAATCAGTTAACGATCTGTTCTCTGGTGGCAAACTTGGTTGGCAGGATTCCTACCGTTACATGCGTACCCTGTACGACAACACTAAGGATTCTTCAGGTTACTCACCCATCATGGATCAGATCCAACAGGAGTTGTTTGCATGGGGGGTACTGGATCCCAAGGAAGGCTTTGAGTGGGGCAGACTAGACATACCCGGCATGGAGGGTATGGCTGACCGTACTGTCGATGCATTGCAGATGTTCCAAGTAGACATCATCAATGAGGCGTTGCAGGTACCGGAAGGCGAACTGCATACTGACGCTACGCCCTACATCGATGAGGTGACGCGGCGACTTATTGCCCGGAATGTCAATACTGGTGGACTTCGAGGCAATCAAATCCGTAACAATGAGCAGGCTGTGTTACGGAATGTGTCACAAAGGATTCAGGACAGGATCGCTAATAACCCTCATTACCAGAGAATGGGGCAGGAAGGTATCAAAGAAGTAGAAGCCACTATTCAGGAAATGATTAACGAGTTGGGTTCGGAAGAGCGGGAGAAGTATTTCGGGCGTGGAGGCTCTGCGGCAGACCGACAACGAGTGAACTCTGTGATGACCGACTTCTACGACGATGCCGATTGGGGATCACAGATTTTCTTCGGTGGTCAGAATACTGATATAGATTTCCTGAACTACGCCAAGGGTGTGGGGGCGTTGACCGACGAGCAGATGTCGTTGATAAAACGAGGGTTGATGTCACCTGATGACTTTAGGAAGAACTGGGATACGAAAGATGTGATGGCATTGCAGGCTGCTGAACAGGATGTGGCTACCTCTCATCTCCTGAAGTTCATTGCTAACAATACGACGGGCGACCAGATGGATGCCGATGCCATTCGTAAGGGATTGATTACCTACGCTCATACTATTGGTCAGCGGACTGCTGCTGAACATGGGTACAGCCATACTAACTACGGCGAGATGGCAACGAAGGCGATGAATGCGTTTATGGATGCTCCGGCAGCGTCGCCTTTGACAAACACGATAGAGGAACGGATCGCAGAGTCATACAACTTGGTTGGTGGTGGAGGGGGACCAGACTTCCGAAGCCTGATGGAGCGTTTGGATAATCGTAACCAGCGGGGTACGAATCAGTTGCGGGTGAGGAACGTATGATCGATCCTACTCAGCATTCGATAAGTTATATCCTTGATTGGATCAGGGAGTCACGGAAGGCCCCTTATCCGAAAGCCCCAGCGAGGGGTGGGTATGAGCAGACCCATGAAGGAATGAATCAGTGGGTAGACGACGTTATGTTCCTGTTGGGTTACGTTGCTGACAGGGACATTGGTCGGTATGAGACATTCCTGAAAGATTGCAAGAGAAGGGATCCTGCTGGATTCAACGCTTTGGTTGGCCGCATGTTCCATACTGAGCCTCAACAGGGAGTGGATATAGAAAAGTTGGTACCTACTACTACTACGCCTACTACTACGGTGCCTACTACCACTACGACTACGACCCTGCCGCCGCCTACCACCATGGTACCTACTACTACTACTACTACTACTACTACCGTTCCGCCTACTACAACTGTTCCGCCGGATGAGCCTAACCGGGGCCATTGGCGACCCCACCAAGATGGCACATACGAATGGGTTTGGGATGGCCGTGGTA
>Ga0206683_10001748_pt1 | contig 14856 bp, 15 predicted proteins | sample M280m12015metaG_FD_155483 | JGI IMG/M metagenome (GOLD analysis project Ga0206683, IMG submission 155483) | Ammonia-oxidizing marine archaeal communities from Monterey Bay, California, United States - M2 80m 12015 | ecosystem: Environmental > Aquatic > Marine > Intertidal zone | place: USA...
GCTAGCCACACCGACTAGGTCGGCAATGGTGCGCAGGCGGTCTCGAATGTTTGCTGTCTCGAGGACTTCCTGCATTAGGTCAGGGTCGAAGCGCAGGAATTGAAAGACTCTAAATGAAAACTCGTCCGGAAGTTGATTTAACCATTCGTGTTGTGCAAATGCTTCAGCCATCGAGGGATGGTCTGAAGTAGTAATTTCTATGAGTGCGTTGTTTATTGCAGCTTGGAGCCGAAATATTTCATTTTCGGTATCGTTTACACTGTCTCGATCGCTATCAATAACTTCGGTGGCTTTGACAATGCGGTAGGGCAGGGTTTGTACCTCTTCCCCAAGCAAAAGCCGTTTGTTTACTTCGATCACAACATGTACGCGGCCGTCCTCTAGCGTTTCGATGATTTGGCATTGACCCGCAGAAAATATTTGATGGGGTTGGTAAGTCGCCTGATTGGTGTTCATCGCCTCCTCTCTTAGTTGATTAGACGGTGCCGCACGAATCTCTTTTTGAGTGTGTCCTACCCCAATCATCACGTTGTTCGCGACGCAGTCGTCAACCATGCGCCGGTATCGCGGTTCAAAAATATGCAGCGGAACGAAGGTGCCCGGAAATGCGACTAGATTTGGAATCGGGAAAAGCGCCACTTTGTGAGTCTGCTGTTCAGTTTTACTGATGGTCATGAGCGTGATTTGCTTTCTTGTATTCACAAAAGGTTACGTCGGTTTTGGGTCTTTGGACCACTTTATCTAATCCAAAGTGGTAAGGTCGACGTAATGATAATTATGAGATTTCTAGCTAAGCAAAAAAAACTACTCGGCACGACAGTACTCTTGTCGTTGCTTGTGCAAGGCTGTTCCACAACACAAAGCTTGCCGATGCCTGCGGTGGAGCAATTGGATTTGGAAAGGTTCATGGGCGATTGGTTCGTTGTCGCCAGCATTCCCACCTACTTTGAGAAAGATGCGTACAACCCTGTCGAGCGTTACAGCCTCAACGCCGATGGTTCGGTGAAGACCGTCTTTTCATATAACAAAGGCGATATAGCAGGGCCTTCGAAGTCCATGAATGCAATCGGCTTTATTCCAGACAGCGAGAAACCGTCGATATGGGAAATGCAGTTTGTCTGGCCTGTCAGGGCTGACTACCGGGTTGTGTACCTGAGTCCGGACTACGAGTTCACCATTGTCGGTCGAACAAAACGCGACTATTTGTGGATCATGTCTCGACAGCAGCCCGTACCCGAGGATGAATTTAGCCTGCTCATGGAGCGCGCCGCTGAGTTGGGCTACAGCCTCGACAAGGTTCGTGTGAGCAATTGGCAGCAAGGATCAGCGATAGACAAGCCGTGAAAGTGGCTGACCACAGCCGACAACAGCTGAACTCCGATAGTCCGAAATCTCGAAGAAACTTTTTTATGGATAACCAAGAGCTTCCCAAGCAACGCGCTATAGCTGCGTTAAAGTCGCTGTTTATCGGTGACGCACTCGCAATGCCTGTTCACTGGTACTACAGCGTGATGGATATAGAGCGTCAGTTTCCGGGCGGCGTGACTGACTTTGAAGATGCTCCGGCTCATCACCCCTCGTCGATCATGAGTTTGCACTCAACCAGCCAAGGTGGACGGGGCAATAGCAGGAGAAAAGTCTCGGCTGCGTCTGAAATCGTCGGGGACGTGATACTAAAGGGTAAGCGCAAATATTGGGGCGTATCCAATCAGCATTATCACCAACAAATGGTTGCGGGTGAAAACACGCTGAATGCTCACTGCGCAATGGCACTGATGAAAACATTGAACAGGCACGGCGGGCAGTACAGTCCTGACCGGTTTCTTGGCGCCTACATCAACCTAATGACCGCTGACCCAGCACAGCATCCGGACACCTATGCGGAATCTTATCACCGCGGTTACTTCGCTAACCTTCAAGCGGGTAAACCTAGAGATCAATGCGGTGCTGTTACTCACGATACAGCGTCGATTGGTGGCTTAGTTACCATCGCACCTATCGTGATTGCGGCGCGCTTGCGCGGGGTTTCCCTGGAACACGTTTCTCAACAGTGCCACGATCATATTTTATTAACGCATCCTGATGAAACCCTCGTCGCCGTCACGCGAGGTTATGTCGAGCTGATTGATCACCTGCTATTCCGTGACCCGGCGCAAGACGTCAAAGAAATCCTAAGTGTGTTTGCAAAGCAAAGCATAGGACTCGACCTGAAAAAATTAATCGGAGTTTCTAACAACGATCGCAGCGTGATAGGACAAATATTTTCTCCAGCTTGTTATATCTCGGATTCTTGGCCTGGGGTTTTGTACCTCACCTACAAGTACGCGGATTCTTTGCTGGAAGGACTTATCGCTAATACAAATCTCGGTGGTGATAACGTTCACCGCGGTGCTGTACTTGGTGTGCTCCTAGGGCTTATTAACGGAGCCACTGACGAAGATAAGTTTGGTCGGATCGCCAATAGTTCAGCATTGCAGGAAGATATCGCCCAGTTGATTGACGTTTGAATGCGTCAAGCTAACCCGTGAAGGTGAAAGGTTAGCTATTAACGAAACTTTTTGTTTAGCCTGCTGAAAATTTCAGTTCACCCAGAGCGCTCAAATCGTTCACGGGGAGTTCATGCGTTCCGGAGCACGATGTACTTGCTACAACACATTCTCTAGCCGATATGCTCTGGCTGCCGCGCCAGCAAACAAATCAGCTTTCTCACTGGCTGATGCGCTGGCTGAGATTCGCTTAAATGCGTTCCAGCAGACCTGGTAACTACACCAACGTTTCTGTACCGGAAAATTTGACTCATACATAGATCGAGTAGGACCAAACGCTTCGATGCAGGTCTCCATCCAAGGGCGCCATGCGGCGGCGACTTCTTCTGATCCAGGTGGAACACTGCGGTCACCCCCGAAGCTTGGCATGCGGATAGGTAGTGCGCCGAGTTTTACGAACACGTTTTGGCGCCTGCTAACCTGAATAATAGCTGCTTTCCAATCTTTAAATACCTCGTCACTTTTTCCTCGATACGGACCGCCTAAAATTGGGCTTCCAACATGATTGAGAATGATTGTCAGCGCCGGGTGGGCATCAGCAAGTTGTGCAACTTCATCGAGTTGTGGGTGGTAAAGCCAGCAGTCGAGAGATAATCCCATGCGGCTAAGGACGGCTGCGGCCTCACTAACGCGCGGATCGATCAGAAGGTTTGGTTGCTCGGTGACGTTGCCAACTTTTTCGTCGGCGTGCCAGCCGCTGGAAATTCTAACACCTCGGAATCGGCCGCCAGAAGCTGCTATATGTTGCTCGAGTATTGGCTCAACAGCACTGCCCAGCGTGAGATCAACATTGCCAAACATGACATCGCAAGCTCCAGCGCGACCAAATGTGCCGCTGGCGCTCATCGCTGCCTGCCCCCGAACAAATTCAGTTTCTCCTAACGAACGCTCTGCTTTTGGGCCTTCTTTTCGGTACATTGAATGGCATTCAGCGAAAACAGTCGCGATGATGTTGTGCCCACTTTCGAGATCAGCAGCGAGCTCTGGCATTAAGTAGGTGTAGCCACTTCGTACCCATAGATGGTGATGTGGGTCGATGATGGGTAGCGCAGGCTCAAGTACTTCCTCTTGTAATGTTGCGAGCCAAATATTATCTGGTCCTGTTTGACCTGTATTGGCGGCCATTTAACGCTCCTTTTTGAGTAACCCTATTTGTAATTTACTGCGCTGTCCAACCACCATCAATAGGCATAGCGACACCGGTGACGTAGCTCGAATGCGGAGACATTAACCAAGCGACCACATCGGCGACTTCACTTGGATCGGCAATACGGCGTATTGGCAGTTGACTGACGACACCGTCTAAGACCTCCTGACTCGCGCCAGCGCCTTTGGCTAACATTGGTGTATCAATGAAACCAGGGCAAACAGCATTGACCCGAATTTTTTTGGGTCCGTACTCTACTGCCGCGGATTTTGTTAAACCTATAACACCATGTTTGGCTGAGTTGTAAGCTGTCGCGTGTGGCAGGGCGACTAATCCGCAGATTGAGGCAGTATTGACGATGCTCCCGCCAGCTTCTTGTTTAACCATTTGTGCAATCTCGGCTTGTACGCAGCTAAACACACCCGTTAGGTTGACAGCAAGCACCTGTGCCCATTCTTTTGGGTCAATATCCAGCAGTTTTACGGTTGGCCCGGTAATGCCTGCGTTGTTGAAAGCGCCGTCCAAGCGCCCGTGGCTCGACACTATCGCTTTGATAGCGGCTGCAGCGGCGCCTTCTTCGGCAACATCGAGTTCACACACTTCAGCACTTCCGCCGGCTTGCATTACCTCTGCAACAACCTCGTTGCTGAGCTCAACCTGTCTGTCTGCTACGATCACATGCGCACCATCGAGTGCAAGGCGGCTGACGGTTGCGCGGCCGATACCGCTTGCGCCCCCAGTCACTAATACTATTTTGTTCTCTAAACTCATCTTAGATTTCTCCGTTAAAGTGATTGTTTTTTAAGGGGTGAGGTCGAGTTTACGTAATTCATCACTGACGCCGGTTGAGCCCTTTGAGACGCCGGAATAGCGGGAGTTCCTGGCTGATCGTTTTGGAAACTTGCGCGAGCGTGTCGGACCCTCCGCCATCGCACCGCCATCAACCGTAATTGCTTCACCGGTCACGAACAAAGCGTCTTCCGAGGCCAAAAACAGGGCGGCACCTGCAACGTGATCGCCTTGGCCATAATCCGGCCAGGGTTGGCTCTTCGAATACGCACGCTGGGTTGCTTCCGGGTTACCGCCATCATTCAGCGGCGTCACGATAAACCCCGGGCAAATTGCATTTACCCGAATGTAATCTGGTGCCAACTCTACTGCTGAGGACTTCGAGAGGTTGATCACAGCTGCTTTTGCAGCGGAATAAACCAGCGGTCCAGCATCACCGCTCAGACCACCGATGGACGCGGTGTTGATGATAGAGCCGCCTTTTCCTTGGCTGCGCATGATGCGTGCGCCATGTTTGATCCCGAGGAATACACCTTTCGCCAGGATATCAAACGTATAGTCCCAATCCTCAACGGTCGTCTCTGTGAGCGGACCGATTGCACCGCCAACGCCCGCGTTGTTAAACAGAATATCCAATCGGCCAAATGTCGTGAGTGTGTGCTGACACATTGCCTCGACGTCCTGTTCTATGGCGACATCTGTCTGGATGAATGAGACGTCGAAGCCCTTCTGGGTTGCCGCTTTGACAGCAGCATTACCAGCTACGGCATTGAGGTCGGCGACGACGACCTTTGCCCCCTCGGCGGCAAACCTCATCACCGTGGCTAGTCCCATACCGCTTGCGCCGCCAGTAATGATGGCGACTTTTCCAGCTAATCTCATGCTTTTCCCCCTGTTGTGGTTACTGAAAATGTACACCCTCATAATCGTTGTCCGCTACCTCATTTACCATGTTGGCATACCTCGGCACGCCGCCGTTGTAAATGTTGTACCGCGTCTTGCCGTATTCGTGACCCTTGATGTTTGAGTTGTAGCCGGTGAAAAAACTCTTGGCTTTGCGTAGTAGCGCGCCTTTATACATATCTTTGACATGCTCGACCCACTCAACCTCAAACGCTTCCTCGACATCGAAACGTTGATGGCCCTGTGCCCACATGTGCTGAAGGAAAGGTGTAACCCAGTTAACACTTAGCTCGGCAGCACGGGGGAAGTTCGCCGCCGCGGTTTGTGGCCCCATCAGCATTAGGAGGTTAGGGAACCCGCCGATCATGAGACCGAGATAAGTTATGGGACCTTCCTCCCACTTATTGCGCAGTCGTTTTCCACCCGATCCCTGAATGTCAATTTGGTCGAGCGCCCCGGTGAATGAATCGAAGCCCGTGGCATACACAATGACATCAAACTCGAATGACCTGCCCTTCGTTTCGAGACCCGCCGCTGTGACACGAATAATGGGTGTCTCGACCGCATCAATGAGTTCAACATTTGCGCGGTTATAAGTTTCAAAATAGCCTGTCTCAAGGGGTAATCGCTGAACACCAAAGCCATGATCTTTTGGAATCAGCCGCTCCGCAAGCACTGGGTCGTTCACACGTTGGCGAATACGTTCAGCGATGTAATCGGAAATTTCTGCGTTAGCATTTTCGTCGACGAATATCTCAAAAAAATTTTGAAGCCAGATACCAAAGCCCGGCTCGTCATAGAGTCTGTCCCACAGCTCGCGCCGCTGTGCTGGACTCACGTCGTAAAAGCTGCGACTGTCAGGCTCATGCTCAAAACCGCCTGGGCTTCGAGCGCAGGTGGCGAAGATCTCGTCATAGCGTGCGCGAATTTCTGCCATCTCAGTCTCGGAGATAGGTGCGTTGTTCAAAGGTGCTGCCCAGTTTGGGCGACGTTGGAAAACGGTGAGTTGTTTCGCCACTTTGGCGACCTCTGGGATTAGCTGAATCGCCGTGGCACCGCTACCGATGACAGCCACTCGTTTACCCGTCAGGTCGAGGGGCTCGTGCGGCCAGTCAGATGCATGGAAAGACACACCCTTAAAGTTGTCTATGCCATTGAACTTCGGCAATGTTGGCGTCGATAAAGTACCCACCGCGGTGATGACCATTCGGGTGGTCATTTTTCGCCCATCGCCCAAGTGAAGCGTCCAGATGTTTGAATCCTCATCGAACTTCATCGCCTCGACCTTGCAGCCGAACTGCATATATTTGCGAAGCTCAAACTTGTCCGCCACATAGTTCAGATAGGACAGCGTTTCGGGCTGTGGCGAATGTTTCTCAGTCCAGTCCCACTCTTCCAGCACCTCTTTTGAAAAAGAGTAGCCATAGGTATAACTTTCGGAATCGAACCTCGCGCCTGGATAACGATTGTTGTACCAGGTACCGCCAAGGTCGGCGTTGGTATCCAGCACCGTTGCGCGAACACCGAGATCCGCTAGGCGTTTTATCTGATAGATGCCGGATAAGCCTGCGCCAATGATGACAACCTGATAATCGAGATGCGCGTCGATCTTGGCGATGTCTTTTATCTCAAATGTGTGTTCTGACATATTTTCCCTGCTCGTATGATCTCAATAGATTTAGGCGCCTTTTTGCTTGTCCGGCATGGCTTTCTTACAAACCGGGTAAACGCAAAACGCGTTTCGCGATGATGTTGCATTGAACTTCTTTGGTAGCGCCGGCGATCGTCAACGCTTTTCATACGATGAGGGGCATTCCCGGCATTTGGTTTCGGTAGGATAGTAATACTTTCGAATTGTGTTGATAATATTCAATTTTTGGGTGCCACCTTTACGTAGAAAGTAAAGATAGAATGAGAAGATGATGGATAACGTTAAAACGATGCGGCTTTTCCTGGCCGTTGTGAAGAACGGTAGCCTTTCGGGTGCTGGTCGGCAGATGGGCCTCTCACCGGCAAGTGTATCTCGGCAAATCTCCGCCCTCGAAGACGATCTTGGGGTGCGACTCTTAAATCGTACCAGTCGTAGGCTCTCTTTAACGGAAGCCGGACAGGTCTACTTAGAGCGGGCGGAACGGCTGATTCAGGATATGGACGAGTTGCGAGATGCAGTCGGTCAACTGGCGGTCAGGCCCCGTGGCAGTCTGCGTGTTCAATCTCGTATTTCGCTGGGGACTCAGTATGTCGCGCCGCTTATTCCGGCATTTCTCGCAAAATATCCTGATCTCAAAATTGATCTGTGGCTGACGGATAACGACCTCGACCTGGTGGAGCATGGCATCGACCTTGCCATCCGGACTGGAGATATTGCTGATACAACTCTGGTGGGGAGGCGCCTCGCTTCAAGTCCCCGGGTGATCTGTGCAAGTCCTGAGTATTGGGCAATACATGGAAAGCCAGCGACGCCTGAAGAGATCAGGGCGCATAACTGCCTGACCTACCGTTACGAGTTTGGCGCGCCAGCAGCCTTATGGCAGTTCCGAACTGACAAGGGGCAGTCCACAAACCTTCAGGTTTCCGGTAATTTTCAAACGAATAACGGAGAAGCGCTTCGGGTAGCGGCGTTGTCTGGGCTTGGTGTTGCGTTGCTGCCTGCGTGGACGGTGAAGGATCATCTGAAGTCCGGAACGCTCGAGCGTGTTCTACCCGATTTTGAGACGACAGTCTCCGACCTCGATTTCGGCATCTACGCGGTTTATCTCAGCCGACGAAACCTGTCAGTAAAAACCCGACTTTTTATCGATCATCTGGTCGCCGAATTTGGTAAGCGTGAGTGGGCGTAGTTTGTTAACCTGAATCTCAGGAAAAATTTTGATAACGCATTAGGCGGTCCGAGAAAGTAAGCTACGAATTCTATCTCGGTATCACATCGGGAAGCTTAATAAGATTGATATTTAGGATGGCTGTTTATGCGGAAGTTTCGTCAAACTTAGATTCATGTTCCGTGACGATATAGCCGCGCATGCGACTTCGGTCAAAAAGCTGTTTTTCATCCTCTGCGATTTCGGCGGCAATTGCCGGTGTTGAAAGATGTTTGGCGCAAGCCGCCTGAGCACTAGCATCGGGATACCAAATTTCTAAGAGGACATCAAAATCTGGATCGACGGTTTTCCCCTGACGATCTGGCAGTGGCTCGGGATAGCGTCTTACATATTTACTTACAAAGCCTTTCAAGTATTTTTCGCCAATGACGCGGTGAAATGTTTCGTAATAGGTACGAAATTCATCGGTCGACATACCCGTCTTGCGGTGCAGAGGCATGATAAACTTAATCATTTGCTGTTTCTCCTTCTGGTTGAAGCGTGATGACGACCAATTTACCCTTAAGCCAAGCTGGTAACCAGCTTGGTGCTTTAGGGCGCAATCGGGCAAAAACATCGCGGGTATAATCAGGGTCATTTAGCACGACACGGGCGGTACCTTTGAGGGATTCTCCGCGAAGAAGCACAGAAAGCTGTTTTTCGCTGCCTGTCAGTTCGCGCCACCATCTGCCGTCGACACCAAAAAAAACCTTATTACCCTCGCGCAGATAATTGGCTGGCACCTTGCGGCCACTGGGAAGGGTAAACAGTCCCACAATACCTGCTCTTTCACCCTCAGGATTAGAAGTGATTTCCTTTACGACGCGTGGGTTGATGATAGCCTTCGAATAGTAAAGGTATCCGTACACAAGCGATGCGAGAGCAACGATAACGATGGTTAAAACCCTGAACTTTCTCATGATTTTCTTAACGTTCAATAAGATGCTAAGAAGATCGCACAAAAACTAAAAAGCGTCTCGCATTTTTGAAGCTATTTTAATGGCCTCGTCAAAATAGAGGGTAGATTTAGCTTACCCGGTCTTGGCTCTAAGCGCGTAACCCCATATCTTACCTTGACTTATTTCTGCGCGAGCAATGGTTTCGAAATGAGTCAGGGCTGTGTGTTTGTCTGAGATCTGTGGTTTACTTTCCGTGTCGTCAATTGATGAGAGGTCGACAGTGTTTGAATAGAGGGAAGGGCTTATGATGGATTGGAAAGTACTGAATAGAAACGTCATCGAAGAGTTTAGGAAAAATAGTGGGCGAGTTGCTCAGTTTGGCGATCTACCCGTTGTTATCCTTAATACTATTGGGGCAAAAACCGGTAACTTGCTGGAAGTGCCACTAATTACTGTGATTGATGATGGCCATATGTATCTGTTCGGCACCAATGCAGGGGCTAAAAAACAACCCGTCTGGATCTATAATTTACGCGCCAATCCTGTGATTGATGTCGAGTTCAAAACCGATGTCTTTAGTGCAAACCTGACAGAGCTGATCGGGCAGCAACGAAAAACCCGAATTCATTTACAATCCCAACGAACGCCTCAGTTCGCTGACTACGTTACCTCGTCAGCGCCCCGAAGGATAGCTGTATTTCGAATTGACAGGCTCTAACTGCCGAAGACTTGTCGCTAGCTGTTGACCGCTATTAACGATTCAATTGTTTGCCAGGATTCTGTTTGCAGTAGATTCAGGTTGGCGGGACTGATAATAATTTGATCGACGCCGCTGTCCATTTGTAGTTGGTATCGTTGCCTCACTTTCTCCAGATCCCCCCAGGCGATCAGTGAATCAATAAAATGATCACTACCGCCGCTCGAAAAGTCTTCGTCGGCAAACCCGGCTTCACGCCAAGCTCGATGATAATTGGTCAGAGGCATATAGATTGAGATAGCTTTGCGCGCAATGCCGCGCGCTATTTCGGGGTCTGACTCTAGCACTGTGATCTGCATCAAATGCAATTTTTTCGCACCTAACTGCGCCTTTGCCCATTGAGAATACTCGACCGGTTTCAAATATACATAGGCACCGTCTAGTTTTTCCGCCGCAATATTCATCAAGGTTGGTCCATGCGCTGCGAGGTATATCGATACGTCGCAATTTTGGTCGAACATCAACGGCGATGCGTTGTAATAGTGAATAAATTCAGCCAGCTTTTTCGAAGGGGCTACCCAGGGTAGTCCACGTTGATCGTTGCCCGTCTTGTTTGATAAGCCAATACCGAGTTCAAATCGATTCCCATGGGCCTCTGCAAGCGAGTATGCGGCGGACTTAATCGCACGAGCGTCACGGGCATAGATGTTGGTGATGGCCGTTCCAACACGGAGGTTTTCTGTCGCCGATAACAAACTCGCGCAGGTGACAAAAGGGTCTCTACCGAACAGTTCCGGTACCCATAAGTTGTCAACGCCACTGCGCTCAGCATTGCGAGCGATTTCCTGCAACTCTAGCGTGCTGAACTGATCAGCCGCAATCATCATTCCATAGTTCATAACGCCCCCGTAATTCATGTATTTAGTGTCTAACGATGATCGGGCAGATGCTAGCGCGACAGAGAAGCCCCCCAAGTCTCCTGATCAACCCAGGCCGAGTGAAACCCGAAGGGGACGCGTGCTGGCATGACGACGCGCGCTACTGGACCTTGTTCAAAGTTGGCCGCATCGAGAATAATACATTCGCTGCGTTTGAGTTGTTCGTCCCAGACAAATCCAATCACCCATCCATCTTCCTCATGCTTACCATTTGGTTTGGGCGCAAATATCGGTTCTCCGCCTAAACGACTAGGGCCGTACGGATAATGGCTGTTGGTCTCTTTAACAAGGTCATATTTAATGATGCCGTCAAAACCGGACTCAAGATTGTCCCCGGCAATTCTAGCTGCGTAGGCATATCGATTTCTGACGCCCATGAATGTTTCGTTGATACGTGCGAATTCACTTCCCCAGTCTTGATCCAGCTTGCGTTCTACTACCTCACCGGTCCTTAGGTTGAAGCGCCATTGATACAGCATGGGTAAGTCGCTACGGTCACCTGGCGGTGGCTTGGTTTCATCACCGATGCTGTTTCGCTCCGAGCGACAACCCTCGACAACAACCTCATCACCATGTTCGAAGGCATTTACTGTGTGATAGCAGTAGCAGCTTTCGACATCGAACCATCTTATTTTGTCGCCATCGGCACCTCGCGCAAGTAAGCCGAATCGGGATCCATTTTCTGGCTGGAAATACAGAATGCTTTTTCCAGATGCCATACGTTCAAAATCAAACACACAGGGCAGGTCCATAAGAACCGTATAATTTTCGGTAATGGCGCAGTCGTGCATCATGACTGGTTTGGGAATTTCAACATCGGTGGTATGTACCAGCTCCCCTTCGCGGTTGATCAGAGATACTGCACAATAGGGTGCATCGGTAACACTATATCCATAGGAGATAAGCTCGCCTGTCCTAGGATCAATCTTTGGGTGGGCTGAAAAGGCATGTTTTAGGCGACCATCGAAATCGACTTCCCCAATGGGGTCGAGCTCAGGTAGCTTGAGTTCAAAGGGACGGGCCCCCTCCTGCAATGCGAGGAATTTTCCGCCGTGAAAAATCATGGCTGTATTGGCAATGTTTTTGGACGGACCGTATTTTTCGACATCTTCTGGCTTTGTGTTGATTCCATCCCAGATGAGACCGCCCATTTCCTGTTCTGCCAAGTGTCCGTCTGTTTCAACGAAACGATTACGGTACCAAACCTTTCCTTGCTCAAATAAAACTTCATGAATCATGCCATCACCTGCGAAGGGATGATAAGACTCAGGGTCATTAACAAAAACCGGGTTAGCACCGATCCGCAAGAAAGCCCCGTTTAATGCTTCGGGAACAGTGCCTATTACTTCTATGCAGGGTTCGCTAAGCTGCGCTTGGACTGGTGCAAAGTTACCCTGAAAATAAGAAACAGTGGGGTCTTTAATATCTGAAATACGCATGGCCTAGCGGATGCCTCTCTTATCCAGCTCCGCTGGCATGCGCTTGGAGTCTGCCTCCAGTTTAGGGCCTCGTTCTTCCTCTGCTAACTGCCCAGCCGTATCTTTGGCCATTTTGTCGCTGTCGAGCATGATCCATTTCTCTGGGATGATTTCGATGATGATCCGCAGAGGCGAATCGAGGCGCTCTTCAAATGCTTTCGCCTGTGCCTCTTGTTCTGCGGTTAGATCGCCCTCCATGCCAGTGTAAGGCCCGCGCGCAAGTGCAGGATAAAACCATTTTTTGGTTTCCTTGTCGTCATGAATGACAGCTCGCCCCTTGAATGTGATTGCGCCATTGGGGCCGTTAGGCGCAGATACGCCGCTAACAACGACGGAACAGCGAGGGTCTCGTTTGATTGCAGCAACTCTGTGTCGATGAACGCCACAGGTGATCCAACCACTGCCATTTCGCCATACGAAGGCATGAATTACGCCAACAGGCCAGCCATCTTTGGTTGACCAGTTAAAGGTGCATTCTCTGGCTTGATTGAGCAGGTCCTCTCGAGATGCCTCGTTGAAAGGGTAGATTGATACAACTTCATGCTCTTCACTGGACATTATAATTTCTCCTATTCTTTGATTAGAAAAGCTTGCAGCCGACTTGGTCGGCAGCGCCTAGTTTGTAGTTAACGCGGAGCTCTTCATGTTGTGCGATCATGATAGGCCGCATTTGCATGTAACAGCAAGGATGTAATCAGGTAGCAGATTGGCGTCATGTTTCCGGATGAAGTGCTCAAACGGCCTCGCTATTTTTAGGCCGTGCATAAATTGCGCATACCTGCTTGCGATCTCAGAACGCATTTACGGACCTGATTTGCAGGTACTTGTCGAGGCCATTTCTGTCTTATTTCAAACGTAAGTTTCTCCCGTCAGAACCCTGTGTTCGAGATACCACGTGTGGTGTTTCTGATTCAGCAGGCAGATTTGCCGGAGAGATACGAGGGAATCTATTTGAATAGCCGAAGCGCATGAATGTGTGAATGTCTAATCCGCTATTCGGGATCGACATGGAATTTCAAATATTCCTCTTCAAAACAAAAGAGTGTAGGGTCTAAGAGCTTGTCGACATAAAGGTGGCCATAAAGGTGGTCAAATTCGTGTTGGAACACAGTGGCGAGAAAGCCAGAGAGCTCTATTGTCTGCTCGCGGCCCTGATCATCAAAATAATCGACTTTAATATGTTGTGGCCGCTCAACAAATCCCATCATGCCGGGTACCGAAAGACAGCCTTCCCAGTATCCAGCGACCGCTGGATCCAGCACTGAAATCACGGGGTTCACAAAAACTGTGAAGGGTAAGGTTTTGACCTCACCATAACGGGTTTTGGGATTCGAAATCTCGATGACCGCAACTTGAACTGAGACATTGATTTGGGGAGCAGCAAGTCCTATGCCGCCGCTATCGGCAAGGGTTTGCCTTAGATCATCAACCAGTTCTTTGAATTCTGCTGATTGAATCTTTTCAAGAGGAAAGGGAGCGGCAGTTTGGCGAAGTGTCGGATGACCTAGCCTGATTATTTCCTGAACAGACATGGTTTGTCTCAAATATTGAACTTAACTCAGAGAATACCTGAATGGACGAGCGCCGTAAAAGCGTCCGATAAGGTGCGACTGGTTGGCATTGACTTAGCAGGTCAAATTCGCCAACCCATAAATTAATTTAAACCATTGTTATGAATGGAACCTAAGTTAATGAAATATAGTTATATAAGGCTTGCTTATTTTCCTGTCTGGTTATATCTTGTCCAACCTTGTGAATCGCCCGACATAGCGCCTGTAGGTGTAATCTATGAAAAAACGCCCCGATTTGGTCATGGTACTTTTTGTGGTATTTGCACTGGGTGTCGCCGTGAATGCAATCGGCCAAGTTTTGGGTTTTTGACCAGCAGTTAGTCAAATTGCGGTGTTTCTATTTTGATCGGTTTTTCATCGGTAACTTTCTAGCCATTTTCCTCCAAGTAATACCTTTTTCCTCCAAGTAATACCTTCCTCCGTCAGGACACCGTCCAACGGAACATCCAGTTCAGTTGCATCGAGTTGCGCTAACTGCTGGGAGGCATAGGCCAGGCCAAGTAAATAGGGCCGTCGCCACCTCAAGTTTTCTCCGAACGTTCTGTCGTAATACCCTTTCCCCATGCCTAGTCGGTTGAATTGTGAGTCAAAAGCGACCAGTGGCATGATTACGAGGTCAAGCATCGCGGGTGCCATGTTGAGCTGCGGAGCGTAGCGAGGTTCGGGGATACCGTATCTGTTTGGTTCCAGCCCGTCACTGCTTGGGTTGCACGGTTGAAACAGGAGTCTGGTTTTCTCCCAGGGTCTGATGTAATCCGAGATAAGTGGTAAGTAGTTTTTTTTGCCGCGCTTCTCGGCAGTTTGAGCGATTTTCGCCGGACTTAGCTCACCGTCGAAGGCCGTGTAGGAAGCAATGTGCCGGGACCGGAGGAACACGGAATCAGTCTGCAGGAAATCGCAGGCACGTTGGGCTGCGTACTGTTGATATTCGAGAGAAATACTTCTTCGCGCAGCGCGAGCGGTTTGTCTTAATCGATGACGTGTCTGCTTTTTCATCACGTGCCTCGATCAGAAATAAGCTCCCCAGATT